>Ga0326758_100106_pt1 | contig 27767 bp, 31 predicted proteins | sample GCRJH_S_FD_207221 | JGI IMG/M metagenome (GOLD analysis project Ga0326758, IMG submission 207221) | Hot spring sediment microbial communities from Geyser Creek Basin, Yellowstone National Park, WY, United States - GCR.JH_S | ecosystem: Environmental > Aquatic > Thermal springs > Near-boiling... | reverse complement strand
CTAGGAATAATAGGCCTGATGGACGAGGACAAATTAGTAAGGGTTCTAGGGGGCCTTATTATATTATCACCCCTCATAGCCCTAATTCCGAATTACGCCATCAGTGAGTGGTGGGAAGTTATTGAAATCTTTACAGTAGTAGACGGTTTATTTATAATGGTGAAAAGTGTATTAAAGAGCCATCGATTTCCTCTAATCCTCATCCTTTTTGTAATAATATTTAATGAAATCGAGGGGCTTGACGAGCAAATTTTTCATAATTTCATTTACACAAGCTTTCTTACGCTGCTCTATTTGACGATCGTCAGCGGCTTCATATTGCTTCTCTACAACTTGAAACTGAAAAGGCTGTTAATATCGATAGGACTGGGCGGTTTAGCGATGGGCATATACTTACCCCTCTTCTTTCTGACCCTACATAACCGTTTTTTGGAGATGATTCTCGCACTGGTGTTCCCAGCTGTCTACGGAATATCGATAAGTAACCCTTATAACACACCATTATTAATTTTGGCCTATTCACTAGTGTTGTTCTTGAGTGTAGCGCTTGCGGTAAATATCGATTTATACACGGGATTAGGGTTTTACATGATAGAGACAACGACTTTCTTAGGGCTTACAGGTTTCCATTACTACATCTATATGGTATTCCCAATTATGGGGTTTTATTTCATGAACTTAAAGCGATTGACTTTTGCAAGAAATTGGAATGTTCTAAATCGTTAAACTTGTAAAACCCTATAGCGTTCCTGTTAGCTACACTCACAACGTACCTTGAGGTAAATACGTTATATCATTTGGCATAAAGCATTCTAGCGCCGGCGGATAATACGGTTACATAGCTAGTGCATTTGGGCCCGTACCTTTTTTTCCTCTCATAGATGTGACGTTTATATCGCTTAAATCGTAATCATGAAACGATTCCCGGTAAACGAAAAGTTTTGCTTTAGCGTTCCTAGCCTCTTCAACGGCTGTCCTGGCAACCCCGCCGTTCCATAAGACCCTCAACGCTATAGTAAACGTTTTAGCTAAATAGAATGATTTAAGATCAAAATCCTCCTTCCCTTTTTATTAGTTAAAGTTTTAGTCCGCACGAGTTTCGATTAACTATGGCGTTTCTTAGATGCTACATGTGTAAAAACACATGCGGGATAATCGCAACGGTTGAGGGGAAAACTGTAAGAGTCGCACCGAATAAAAATCACCCACAGCCTGGTATTTGCGGTAGGGGTGCCGCCGGGCCGTACTTATTAACTCATCCGGATAGATTAAGAACACCGCTGATTAGGGAAGGGGATTCACTGGTACCTACTGATTGGGAAACGGCGTTAAACGAGGTAGTTAAGAGGCTCAAAGAGTTATTAGACGAGGGTCACCCGGAGTATTTAGCGATAACTTTTCACGATTACGGCAAAGAGTTGTTGGAGAGGTTCGCGGCCCTTTACGGCACTCCTAATTTAATAGGCCACGAGTCCGTTTGTCACGGCCCGAGAACCGTTGCAGCTAGATTAGTCTTAGGGGCTGAGGGGCCGAGAAGCATAGACCCCGATTATCCGAACTCGAAGTTCGTAGTCTTCATAGGTAGGAACCCATTGGAGGGGATAGTTCCAGATATCGTGAGGAGGATAGAGGAGGGGAGAAGGAAGGGGATGAAAATAGCGGTTGTAGACCCGAGGAAGTCAGCGATAGCTCAGAGGTACGCCGATAGGTGGATCCCCATCAAACCCGGCACTGACACGGCGTTCTTACTCTCCGTAATTTACTATATGATAAAGAATAAGATGTATGATGAAGATTTTCTAAGGAGGTATAGTAACGCTGGTTTGTTAGTACATGAAGACGACTTGTCCCCCACGAACGAGTATTCTGACGATTTACTTTACGAAGGGGTTAAAGGCGGAAGGAGGGTAGCCACAGCGTTTTACTTACTCATGAAGGAGGGTGAAAAAGTTTATCCGAGGTTGAAAATGATTACCGGCGTTGATTACGATGACGTGAAATACGTGGCTGAGAACTTATGGGATAACAGACCTACGGCTGTAATTGATGACGGTTGGCACACCTCGTTCTCTAACGACTCGACCTACACGTGGATGGCCGCGTTTATAATCAATGCGATGATCGGTAACCTGGACAAGAAGGGCGGTCTTGTGTTCGCTAAGAGAGTTAGGGTTAAGCTTTACGACGAAAACAGGGCGAAGGTCAAAAGGGTGGATAAAGTAAGGTATCCTTTGACTGAAGCGGCGTTCCAGGAGGTTTACAGAGCCGTCCTCACCGGAACGCCGTATCCGATAAAGGCTTTGATGGTAGTCGGTACGAACTTAGACGGCAGGGACCCTAACTCCGACATGGTGAGGAGGGCTTTGCAAGCTTTAGACTTCTTAGTTGTCGTTGATATAATGCCGTCGGACGTAACACAATACGCCGATGTAGTCCTTGCGGAATCCACTTACTTAGAGAGGGACGAATTACCCTTACCAGTAGGGTGGACTCTGGAGCCCTGGATAGACGTACATCAGAGGGCCGTGGACCCGTTGTACGACACGAAACCGTTGTGGTGGATACTGTTCGAATTGGAGAGAAGGCTTGGGTTAGCTAACGACACCTTCGAGAGCGTTGAGAGTGAGATATTACAACAGTTAGGGATAAGCAAGGAGGAGCTGTACTCGAGGGGTTCTGTTAAGCTCAACGCGGAACTTTACGAGGTTTACCCCTACAAGAGGGAATTGAGTACTCCCTCCGGTAAAGTCGAGGTTTACTCCACATTACTTTACGAATACGGTTACTAGCCGATCCCGACCTACGTAGAGAAGAACATAGCACCGAGGGACATTGATGAGTTTTACTTAACGAGCGGTCACACGTTGTATCATACTCAAGATAGCGTAACGTTCGACATTCCAACGTTGATAAAGCTTTTACCGGATAATCCAATTACTATGAATAGGAAGAGGGCCGAGGCGTTAGGTATAAAGGATGACGATGAGGTTGAGGTCGTGTCGTTAACTACCGGCAGGAAAGTGAGGTGCAAAGTTAAGGTCACGGACGACATAAGGGAGGACACCGTGTTCACGTACTTCGGCTTCGGTAGGCATTCGAGGGGCATGAAGTTCGCTTACGGTCACGGTTTCGACGTGAACCTCCTTATCAGCGACCAAATAACGGACCCGATATCCGGTAGTGTCGCTCAGTCCTTGAACATCGTGAAGGTTAGGAAAGCGAGTTAGCGAGCTCCATCTTCACCCTTTCGTTTAATTATTACAATGGAGTTTGCTACAGGATAAGAGGAAGAGGGCGGAAAGCCCTAAATCTCCGTCCCCCTCACCGTAATGCCGTAGCTCCTCATCAGCCAATCGTCTAGGGAGAAGTCCAGCTCCCTCCCCTCGAAAGGAACCGCCTCCCCTCCCAGCGCCTCAGCCAGGCTCTGACAGAGCTTGAATTGGCTCATCCTCTTCCCTCCCAGGTTTATGACCCCCCTGGCCTCCTTGGACAGAAGGAGCCTTATTGCCTGCCCCAGCTCCCTCAAGGAGATGGGCGAGAGGTAGAGGTTGGAGTTGCACCTCACCTTCCTTCCCCTGAGTAACGCCCTCACCACCGGCCTCATGAACCCTCTCGTGTTCACCTGCCCCAGCCTCAGGATCAGGTAGTTGCCCAGCGACGCTATTGCCGTTTCAGCGACGAGCTTGGTCATGCCGTAGTAGTTCAGGGGCCTGGGGACGGAGGTCTCCGAGTAGTAACCCTTCCTGCCGTCGAAGATCATGTAGCTCGAGAGGAAGACGTTGACCGCCCCCACCCTGTTAGCCGCCCTCGCTATGTTGATCGCGAACCACACGTTCACGTTCCACATGCTCCTCTCGTCCCCCTCAACCTCGAAGGTGTGGATCACTGCCCTAGGCCTCTCCCTCAGGACCACGTCAGAGCTAGTCGCCACTATCACCTCCTCGTCCAGGTAGCTCGCGACGCTCCTGGCTACTTCCCCCTCATCGGTCACCGCTATCAAGCGCTCATCGCTTGAGCGGTCGAAGGGAGGAGAATAAACGTTATTTCCCGTTAAGTTCATCAGGGCCTTAGGTTGGACCTGGTCCTAACCGTCACGAACGTGGTGGGAATAATAGCCTTCTCAGTAGCTGGGAGCCTCAAGGCGATCGAGAGGAGGATGGACCTACTGGGAGTCATAACCTTGGGCTTCTGGACCTCATTAGCTGGAGGGATAATAGCTGACGTCCTCCTGGGGAAGTTCCCCCCTTCCAACCTCACGGAAGTCCAGTACCCCGTGATCGCGATCGTCTCGAGCGCCCTGACCTTCGCGTTCTTCAGGAAGGTGTCCAAGCTCAGGAGGCCCCTGCTCTACGCGGAAGCCCTCGGCATAGGGGCCTTCACCGCCTCGGGGGCCTCTTTGGCTTACAGCGTCGACCCCAACCCGGTGCTGGTGACCCTGGTGGGAACGATAACGGCGGTGGGGGGCGGGGTCCTGAGGGACGTGCTGGCCAACGAGGTCCCCTTGGTCCTAACCATGGACTTCTCCGCCACCCCAGCGATAATCGGATCTCTGACTTACTACGCCCTCGCTTACCTCGGGCTCTTCAGTGGTTATCAGACCGCTATAGTGGTCCTCCTCACCTTCGCCCTGAGGGTAGCTGCCATAAAGGGGAACTGGAGGCTCCCCACTATAGCGAATTAGAGCCTTCGAGAAGGCGAGACGCGGTCTTCACCTCCCCGTCTCAGTAACGTAACTCCCGCTGAAGTGACCGCTGAAGGACGGCCAAAGAGCGGACAGGACAACCCACGCCAAGCCCTTCCTCCTCAACAGCTCCCCTCCGCTCTCCTTGTTCTTCTCCAGAACCCTCTCCACCAGCCGATCATAAGGCCTCCTCAGAAGCCTCGAGTTCAGCCTCCAAGCCTTGAGGAAAGCCCCCGCGGGGTCCTCCCTCGCTATGGGGAAAACTATCGCCTTATACTTCCCCACCTCGTCGAGCGTCCCCTCATCGACGAACACCGTAGGGCAGATGAAGGCCCTGTTGAGCTCCCTTATGACCTCCACCTCCTTCAGCACGCAGCTCCCTTTGCCCGAACTGAGGACGGGAGTGACGAAGTTCCTCTCGTTGAGGCCTAGGGCTTCCTTGACCTTCGTCAGGTCGACCCTCAGGGAGGACTCCACCGTGACGTTGCTGAAACGAACCCTGCCGTACCTCCTGGCCTTAACGAGGAGGTTGAGGAGGTCAGGGTGAGCGAAGAGGTCCTGGGCTATGAGGTTGACCCAGCCGTGGGCCCTGGCCTGGATCTCCATTTCCCTTTCTATAACCTTATCATCGACTACCCTCTCGCCTCTCATCGCCTCCACCTCAGCCATGCCTGAAGGAGCCCTCACGGGGATGAACTCCTCAGCTCTGCCCAGGTCTACGGCTCCTTTCCCCTCGAGCGTCTCCTCCCTCAAGTTCTCGGCGTCACCCCTAATGACCAAGTCCACCCAGCTCTCTCCCTCGAGCTCCCACGCTCCTGGGCCACCTACGAAGACCTTAACGTTCGACCTCCTCTTCGCCTCCTCGACCGCCTCCCTCAGCTCCCCGAAGGACTCCTCCTGACCGAGCTCTCCTAACAGGGCCCTGAGGCTCGCGGAGACGGGGCTCAAACCCTTCGGGTCGTTGACGTAAACCCCGACGGCGTCTACCCTCCCTCTGTTCACTTCCCTCAGTGCCTCCCTGGGAGGCAGGACCCGCCAGGAGGTCGCGGCCTCCACCTTCCTCAGGCCGTAAGGGGGGTACTTCGAGCCCCTCAGGAGAGGGGGCCTGAGCCTTTTCGGCAAGGGCGGCAAGTAGCGGAAGGTCACCTCATCCGCGGTGAGGACTACCTTCATCCCCGATTGATTGAATCGACATTTCCTAGAGGAGTTATAGCTTTACTCGACCTATTGCGGTAATAACCGCTCGCGATTACTTCCCTTTATTTACCGCCCCTTCCTTCCCTTCCTCGCCTTGAGGTTCTGCCCGAAGTGCGGCTCAGCCCTCACCCCAAGGGGTAAGGAGCTGGTTTGCAGGAAATGCGGCTACAGGACAGAGCTGGAAGAGAACCTGGTCCTCAGCGAGTCCTTCGACCACTCCAGGGATAAGACCGTAGTAGCTGACGGCAAAAGGTACGGGGCCTCCGCCGCGGTGCTCTGCCCCAAATGCGGTTACCTCTTGGCCCAGCCGATCAACCCGAGGAAGGGGCTCTACAGGTGCAGGGCCTGCGGCTACGTCTTCTCGGTGAGGTGAGCCTTGAGCCCTCAAACTTTAAAGGGGAGAGGGCGAATCCTATCACGCCGCGGTCGTCTAGCCCGGTCAGCCCTGGCGGGGTCGAAAGGATACGGGCCTCTCGAGCCCGTGACCCGGGTTCAAATCCCGGCCGCGGCACTAGTTTTCCCTTAAAGGAAACGGAAAAACGTTCTCTATGTAGATTAGGGATTTGCAACAGCGTCACTACCTAATAATAGAACACGACGCTATGGCAAGGGTCGACGTAAATAAACTCAGCGATGAACAAAAAATCCGAATTTTGAAAAAGTTGTGGAGAAATACGGGCTGAGCTATGTTGCACGAGAGCTGGGCGTGGATAGGAGCACCCTATATAGGTACGTTTCGGGCAAGGTGAAGAAAGTCCCAGATAACGTGATGGCAGCAGCTGCGGAAGCGCTCGATTTGGTGGAGCTGAGCGACGCGCTTTACGGCTTCAGGACCGTAGACGTGAATCCGACCATTGCGCTGAGCGTCGTGATAAAGGCCTTGAGGGACGAAGGGCTCCGCAACTTCTTCCTGACGCTGCCTTACCAATATATGGGGGGCTACCTGAGGACTACCCTAACACCTATATCGTTAGCGAGGAGGACGTAAAGGAATTCGAGACATTGCTTAGTAACAAGTCGAATAACTGTTCTCGTGGGGATACTAATGCTGTTTGCAGCAACACAACAAATAATTACAATTATTACAACTATTATTTCTAACGAGATAATATACGAAAAAGATAAAAATTGATTTTTAAAGTAAGTTCTCTATATCTTTTATCGTGGTTTGCAGAGAGTGGAAGTTAAGGTTTCAGCTGAAGAAGGCTAAGAGCTATGAGGAATTCATAGAATTCGCTACTGATGAATTCAATGATAAATTGCTCATGCTGATTTCAGAGAAATTGGAGTTGTTGCAAGAGAACCCTTTCAAATACTCCAGGGAGAAGTTGGGAAAAGATATGTACGGAAATACTATGTTTTCCATAGAAGTAACTGGGGATATGAGAATACTTTACAGCGTTGATTCAAAAAATTGCATAATTTTCATTTGGGAGGTTGGGTCTCATAAGAAGGTTTACGGGCGTTAGCCTTTTCCTTAGCCCTCCTTAATAAATCCTCCTTAAATTTCCTAAAATCTTCTTTATTCTCGATCTCTAGAAACCTATTACCGTACTCGTCCTCGACAATCCTCATATGTATGAACTTCCCACACAGGTTAATAAAACAATGTGGCTAATAGACTTTCTTCTCATTGAATTTTGAAAAATTGTTAAGTAAGCAGTGTAAGTGCATGTATGAATCCCGGCTTTCTATTCCCGTTAGAAAAATTCAGTAAACTCCCCAGTTTAGCGAGAGGAGAACCCTCGACACTTCCATGGCGGGGAGGAAGCCAGAAATATAAAGTTATATCGTTTTTCCTTATTTTAATTCTTCTAATCCCTTTAATATTATTAAGTAAGCGGAGGCTGTACGCCTATTGCTGGTGTGCAATTTTATTATTATTGAATGTGGCTCTTGCTTATGTGCAGTTATTCAATTATTAAGAGAAGTTTTAACAAAGAGGTATTTAAATATAAGGGCTATCCATCCCCGGTGGCGAGGCTTTCCGCCCCCTAACCCCCTTCTTTGTAAGCCTTATAGTCCTTACTCCTTAAATTTTGAAACTTTAATAGGTTACATGTTGTTTTTGAATTTTTAATCCAAGGACCTATCAAAAACTGTAAATTACAATTAATCCTACCTGGATCCCAGGTTTTTTAGTTGAATTACTAGCCCCCGCAATAAGGCAATCAGGGTAAAATAGCCCTTAACCCTGGCGGGGATCCGCCCGATTCTCATTCTCTGGACCCCCCTACTGAGGTAAAAATGTATTTAACCCTGGTCATGGGTGTGTGACGTGAAGTGGAGGGCAAATTAAGAATTAGAGACAAGATCCTGATCGTGCTAGCACGCAAGCATTGCTTGAGCCTCGAGGAGCTAGAGAAATACACGGGGGTGAAGCGAGATATCCTGAAAGTTTACCTTTCTCTAATGGCACGGCAAGGGCTGATCACGCGGTTGTGGGGATCCTTCGGCGGTAGGAAGTACTGAAAGTACTGCCTCAAATCATCAATTAAGGAGCCTTTAGGATTGGACTGACCCCTCGCCAGCTCCTCGCCGATAAAAATCTCTTTCTTTCTCTTTAGGTTAGTATATAGGTTAGTTCCCAGGCGTTAGAAATTGCATCATGTGCATCACGGGGGTGAAGCTTGACCTCAACCGTGTGCTTTAGGGGGTTGATTGCATATCCCCATGTGAGAAAAGAAGAAGGGGGTGACGCTAAACCCTCAGGGGGCTTCTGGAGAGTGAACCCCCGTGGGAAAAGGTATTGCCTCATAAAGAAAATACATAAATTAATGGGTTCTTCACTTGAAGGTGAAGCGATTTTTACGTCGTTTTTAGGTTGAATTCATTCATCGAAAAAATTGTATAGAAAAAGGCTCAGTTAAGCACGAGGTTAACATGGTGATGTTAGAACGCCTTGGGGGTTATAGGCGTCAGAGGGTCCTGGAGACGGGTTAGCACGAGGGGGTTGATTGTATATCCCCATATGAAATGAGAAGAGAGTGAGTGTGGGTAAACCTCTGGAGCAGCTTGGTAGGCATGTACTGTGCCTTAAGTAAAGCCATATACTTCTTTATCATTTGACCGTATCCTCTATCCATTTCTCAGCCTGTTCATTACTCATTACAGGAATAACCGCGCCATGTGTATCGTTCTCGTCAAGTTTTTGTATAAAATAGTATTTTATCTCTGGTCTTTTTGACCAGAACATCCTGAATCTTTCGGCAGCACCTGACAGTATTTCTATTACTTTATGTTCACGGTAGGTTAACACTTGCATGTTTATCTCTCCTACGCTACAAAGGACTTCGCGCCAAATCGGCAACTTTGTGTCCACATATAGTATTATTGCTGACGCATTTTTTATTAATCTTATGAATTCCTCTCTAGATCTTGTAACAATCGTATACATATGAAGGTATAGAGGTATGGGAATAAAAATATTGAACTTTCAGGGCGAAGAAACACGAGGATGTGACCTCTGAGAAATTTCGTATCCCTATGTGAGAAAAGGTGAAGTGAGGAGAATATGCGGCACGGGGGTCATGGAGGAGCTGGGGGCTGAGTGACCCTTAACCTCCCAGTTAAACCCAGCCATGAGGAGGGGAAGACCTCCTGAAGGAATCCTCAGATTAGGAATATGCAGCCACGCGCGCTGCAAGTAGTACATGCCCTGGGATCCTGGAGGGGTTTAACCCCCCGTTTAATCTAGCTCCTTGAGGAAGAAACACGAGGGGCTTGTTTTCATATCCCATGTGGAAAAGAGAGGAAATAGGGGAGTATGCAACACCTTCGTCATTAAGGGACTTCACGGGATTTTGTCTCCCTTACTAACCCCAAGAGTGTTTTAAGTAAATCCAGCAAATCCCTCAACCTCAATGAGCCGTTAAAGATCAAATCCATTTCGTTCCGTTTGGGTTGGTCGGAAGCGTTCGTTCTTTTACGACGTTCAAAGAACTAGTTACAGATAACTGACTCACGAAGTTAGGAACGCCTTAATGCAATTTAGTAACTGGAAGACTTCGCCATCTTGGCCGTGTTTGAGAAGCTTACCCGGTAACTGCCTCATCCACTCCTCCCTGAAGGCCTGCCTACCGTATAATGCCCCAAACGCAGATGCAACAATTGATGCTACCGTATCGCTATCCTTGGTGAAATTAACCGCCTCTATAATCCCTCTCTGTGGATCGTTAAGATACCTCACAAATATGAAGAGGGCGTTGGGAACGGTTTCCAGCAGGTAACCTCCAGAGCCTATAGTTTTCGAGAGTTCCTGGACGCTTAGACCTCTATCCAGTGCATAGTATACCTGGTCTCTTATGAACTCGGAGGCTGGCCCCTCGTATTTGACCCTGGCTCTCTCCCTCGTCTTGTATTTCTTATCACCCGTTAATTTGCTTATCACAAGGACGAACCTTTCGATTATCCGTTTCGCATCTATACGTCCATTACTATTTATCACGTTCCAGAGCACATCAGCGAAGGCCACAGAGGAGGCTATAGCCAACGGTTCGTTATGTGTTATTAATGTGTCCAGTACAGCGTCAACTAGATAGTTTTCTTTGGTCTTCAGGTTCGGAATGATCACGGGTGATATTCTCATGAGGGCTCCGTTACTGGGCCTTTTCACTCCAGTCCTATACCAAGGTAATCCTCTCTCCCTGTAATTTCTTAGGAACTCCTTGACAGTTCTGCCCATTCCGGAGATACGATGTGACGCAAAAATCCTAGCTAGCTCCCATGGAACTACCCTACCATGCTCCAATATCACCTTAACAGTATCGAAAGTTAATTGTGTGTCGTCTGACGGTAGGGCTCTTCCGTTTATATAGGAGGTAATCAGACCATACTTCTTCAATCTTTCCTCAGGGCTCAGGCGTTCTACCGGATATCCTAGGCTGTCGCCGATCGCGACTCCTAAGAGCATATTTACTACCTTATCAGCTGCCTCAACTCTTGACACCTTGGGCTCCGGTCTTGAGTAAAGCTCTTCCCACTCGACCGCATTTACGAGACCTTCGTCAAAAAGCGCTCTAAGGATTTCAGTGTTTGAGCAAGAAAGGTACTTCAACTCGGGGCATATGGCTCTCGTTCTACTGCAGTCTGAAACAACAGGGTCATTAGGCTCACGTTCTTCTCTCCCTTTGTTGTCGAAGAGCCCCATTCGCCCTCCTAGAGTAAAACGTTACGCGTTTTTACTTTTTCATTCAACATAACCGCTGGAATAACACTGGGCTTGTAAGCCGAAACGACTTACCCATTCTGTTACTCTTTTATTCTACTTTTCTTTCATAACGTAATTCTATTTCTGCTTGAACGTGCAACGGGAAACGTTTCTTTTTAACGTTTTACTGAAACGTTATCTAGCCTCTCGAGCCCGTGACCCGGGTTCAAATCCCGGCCGCGGCACTAGTTTTCCCTTAAATTGAAAGGGAGTTGTGTCCTCTAGAAACACACGGGGGTTTACAGCAGCGAAGGAGATTTTCACAGCACTCCCACCGATTAACAATAGAACGCGATGATAAGGCAAATATTGACTCTTCACCTACTTAAAAAATCTTAAAGAATTTCTCATTTCTCTTACCCTGAGTCCAAGCTTTTTCGCTCAATCCCTTATCCCCTCTTTAGTCTATCAGCGATAGCGAACGCTGATGGTTGAATTTCTCCGGTCAATCCGGGTTTCTTACAACTTCTCTCGCGACGTAAACCCTCCGTTAGAACCCGACGTCACTTTTCGCTTGATTTTTCGAAATCCAATGAGAGGACAAGCTTAACAATTAGGTGAGTTAAGGATGAACTAAAGGTGAGGGGGGTCAGGTCGGAGGCAGGAGCCCTATCATAGTCGACTCTGACCCTCATCATTCCACTCACACCCGGTCTCTAATTATCGAGGGTAACTTCTCTCTATGAAGAGCGTGAATAAAACTCGGCGGTGTTAACGAGGCGTTTCGTAATGCCTTACAATCGTTCAGGACCTTCTCCCCGTTCCCGGTAGAGTTAATCAAAAATAAATCGTCCTGGATTTCCTCGTCAAGCTGGTTAAACGCGTTCTTAACACGCGAAATCGTAACGATTTACGCTTTTTTTAACCCCTCACACGAACTTTATCTCATGTCAGAGGAAGTAAAAAAGTGGTTTGACGATTTCATTAACAACATCGTTCAGAAGATAAGGGCTGGGAAGGAACTCAACGCTTTAGAAACTCAAGTGATCACTAATTACGCTTCCAACCAAGTGCTCTACGAATATCTTGAAAGGAGATTAGGCGAGCTTGAGAGGAACCTTAGGGATGAAATTAGGAAAACCAGAGAGGAACTATTGGTTAATGACGAGAAGGTAAAGCAAGAATTGCTGGCACATGTTGATAAGGTCAAGCAAGAATTGCTAGCAAACGATGAGAAAATTAAGCAGGAGCTTATGAACCACGTCGAGAAGGTCAAGCAGGAGCTGTTAGCGAACGATGAGAGGATTAAGCAGGAGCTGCTGGCCAACGATGAGAAAATTAGGCAAGAGTTGCTAGCACATGTTGAGAAGGTGAAGCAGGAGCTTAAGGACGAGATCCAGAGAGTAAAAACAGACCTCGAAACCAAGATCAAGGAAGTCGATAGGAAAGTTGATGCCACTAGGAGCGATTTGGGCTTGGTGGCTGAGGAAGTCTACGTTAAGAACTTCGTTGACTATTTACAAAGTAACGGCGAGAAGGTAATAAGCGTTTACAGGCATTACGAAACGTCGTTGGGAGAAATAGACGCTGTAATCGAAACTTCCGCTAAAGTTTACGCCGTAGAGATAAAACTTAGGGCTGAGGTGAGTGACGTAGACGACCTACTGAATAAGACTAAAGCTCTAAAAGAAGAGTTGGGGAGGGAAGTTTACCCCGTATTGACGGGTTCGAAAATAAATAAGACCGTTAGGGGTTACGCTAAAGGATTAGGAATACTAGTAATTTAATGGAAATGGATAGAAAAATCACACTTATTAACTAGCTATCTTCGGTTTTAGTTAGCGAGTAACAATTTTTAAGACCGGATTTTCGATTAGACCGGTCGATAACATCTAATACGTGACTGTTGAGCTACGCATTATCCTAGCACTTCACTAAGAGGAGAACTTAAACCGGGTCACCCATTTCCTCTTTCCGGAAACGCATCATTTGACGTTTCGAGCGGAAAAAGCCCCTAGAACGAGCTCGTCGTCGGGATGACGTTTTCAACTGTACTCACTATCAGTAACTGTAGTGGGTACAACTGCTGTTCGACCTCCAAAGGCTGACAAAGGGAGGCTCAGCTCAAATCCTCGCATTCAATGCCACGCCTCCTTAATTCATTAACTATGTACTTAACGTGTAACTTCCCTCTAACGACCAGGACCTTGTGTCCCTGGTTGATGAGCTCCCGCACCCTGTTGATGAGTTTTCTATCTCTTATTGTCTTTGTGGCGTTAATGAAACCGTTCGCGAGAATCAAAAGGATTGTAACAATGCCTAGCACTGTTGGGGCAAGGCTTATGGTGGCTTGCTTGTAATGCCCGGCGAGGAATTCAACGACACCAACCAAGAGTCCAAGCACCACTAAGCCCACCACGATGCCGAACAGGAGAACCCCGAGTATCGAGGTCAAACGCGGCTTGAAGGCCTCCCTGCTCTTCTCGTAAATGCTGAGCAGATCCTCATCAACGATCTCAACACGCTTACCCACCCTCTCGGCCAGTTCGGCTACGTACCTCATGTCACCCTTAAAATTAATGCCGTACCTCAACCTATAGTAGAGGCCTGCCGCCCTAATTAGAAGGTGAAATAATTTTAAGTTGGTCAATGAGCCAACAAGCACAATCGCAGTCCTCCAGTCCCTCCTAACCAACTCCCTCCAATCCCTCGTGCCTAGGCCCTCGACGAGTACGTAATCAACAACACCGAGTGCACGCTCAATAGCGTCCCTCCTGGGCATTTTCGCGTGATTAGAGCCATAGATGAAGCAATCGTCAGCCACAGTTCAATTAATGAAGGCCAGCACTTTTAAACGAAAACCTGAGTTCAGGATTGTGTTGGACCGAAGAGAGACCGTTCAAAAAGGAGCGTAAATCGCGATAAAGAATCAACATGTTCATTCGGGATTAAGCGCTAAGAAAGGATAGTTTGACAATAGCTTGTCTGAGCTCCTCATTGTTCAAGTTACAACATTTCTCGCACGCTCAGTAAACTTCCAAGAGCAGCCTTGTACCCAGTCGAGGGAGGTACGAACGATAGACACAGTAATAATAACGTGAATATAGATTGATTGGAATTATTTTCAGTCGGTAAGTTAAACCAGAACTTTCAGTTCGGTGGTCTGGGGGACGTCGAGCATCCCTAAGAATATCGAGACGGGTATCACGTTATCTCCCACCTCGTCCTTACTCAAGATGTACACCCTCTTCATCCTCCCTAAAACCCTCTTCTCCGCTCTGACTTTGCCGAACTTCACCTCGAAGCCTATCATTTCTTCACCGCTCTTTATTACGGCGTCTACCTCCCCCCTCTCCTTGGTGTAAAAGGTTTCGTAGACCCTGGACAGGTGGGACACCACCACGCTCTCGACCAGCTTGCTCTCGTCGGGCAGGCCGGTCAGAGTCCAGGCGGCGAAGGCCCTGTATATGAAGGGGTCCACGAAGTAGAACTTCTTCTCCTTCCTTGTCAACACGTTACCCTGTAGGTCCACCTGGTTCAGGACCTCTAGCAGGTACAGCTTCTGCAGGAGTTCTACGTAACTTATCGCGGTCTTCACCGTGCCGACCCCGAACGACTTCGAGAGGGTGTGGTAGCTGAAGTCGCTGGAAGCCCTCTCTATTATGCCTTTGATCGTGAGCTTGAGGAAGGTCTCGCTCCTCCTTAACTTGTTCGCCTCGCTGACCACGCTGGATATGAAGTCGCTTATCGTCCCCCCGCTCACCTTCCCGTACTTCACGTAGTCCCTTATGGCGTTGGGGAAACCGCCCGTGACCAAGTATTTCTCCAGTAAGTCATTCAGCTCGCGCAGGAAGTGGGAGTTCCGCGCGTAGTTCGAGAGGACGAAGCCCAGATCGCCCTTCTGTATATCGACGTTAAACAGCTCCGCGTATTTAGAGAAGGGAAGGGGGAGCATCAACAGGTTCTTACCTCCACCCCTCCTCCCGGGGAAAGTCTCGATCTCCCTTTTCGCCGACATAGATAGGGAGCCCGTGACGACCAGGACGTCGTTCCTGAAGTCCCCCCTGTCTATCCTGCTCTTTAAAGCCCTGTACCATTCCCTGGGGTAGGTTATCTCGTCTAAGAAGATGAAGGATGACGAGATGTTGTTAGCCCTCTTGAACTTCATGTATTCCCCTATTATTTCGTCTAGCTCCCTGTAGTCGGCTAACTTGTCGCAGGAGAAGTAGAAGATCGACTTAGGGTTCGCTCTCTCTTCTTCCAGTAGCCTCTTTATTAGTAATATTAACGCGGTGGACTTCCCCACCTGTCTGGGGCCGAAGATGAAGTTCAGGGAGTAAGGGGACAAGCTCACTCTCTCAATAACGTCCGGAACCCACCTGACTTCCGACTCCTCGTATTTCCTGTAGACCTCGACCTCGTTTATCCTCTCCTTGGACACCCACCAGGGGTTGTACTCTTCTATCATTTCTGTGGATTTAGACTCCACAATGGTTTAAAAAGGCTGTTTACTCAGACTCCACAAACTTTTAAAAATAGGCTGAGGCGTTTCAGGCTAGGGCGTCCCTACCCGTACTGCGACGCGGGTGAGTCGATTCGGAAGGAAGTTTTGGGCTTTTTCACGAGTATTCCCACGTTATCTATAATTTTTTTTTTTAACTTTGATGAATAGGGAATGACTCTGAATGAAGGAAATTTATAAGATTAGAGAAGAATACGTCGAGGCCAGGATAATCGAAAGCTTATCCGACCTCCTCCTCGCTCGCTTTATGGAAGGAAGGGTACAGAAGGAAGGGTACACTAGGAACTCCGCAGGAAAAGCTTTCAGTGCGGTGAAAGCTCTGTTGAGCGCCTTCGTAGTAACTAAGGAGGACAAATTGGTTGACTTGGCCAAGGACGACCGGGAGAAGAAGTGGATTAAGGAGAAGGCGCACGTAGTCCCTACGCACGGCATGTACGGTTTAGCCCAGATGTTGAAAAAGATAGGAATTGACGTCATAAACCTCGTCAACTACGCTTTAGACCTTCACGAGTATCAGCACAACGGTTTTGAGCCCGGCTTTAGCAAATACACTAAGAAGGGGCAAGTGCTCGAGGATTTAATCACCGTAGTGAAGGAGTAGTGAAGGAGACTAAGAAAGTGATAGACTCGCATTTCGCCGAGTACAAAGTCAAAGAGGTCTCACAGAGGATTGACGAACTACTGAAGGAGCTGGAGGAAGGTAAATGATAAAGCCTCGCCCTTCAGGGAGGTGCACCGCCAGCGAGGGAGAGAAGCCGGCAGTCCGTCTTCATTTTTCTGAGTTGTTTAATCAATTGAGTGTACATTTTCTCATATTTATCCTGTTTTAAAATGACACTCTTTTCATATTTAGAGAAGCCCTTATCTGTAGTCACGATGATCCCGTCGATCATTTTAGCGAAGGTAATTATCTGGTCATCGTACTTGTAAGGGGAAGGGATCGGGTCGTAGCCTAAGAGCCTCAGCCTGCCTCTGCTCCACTTATAAAACCCTAGCACGCACGCGTCGAAGACGAGCGGGACGCCCTCGTGGCCCTCTCGGCTTGGAATGGCGAGGCCAGAGAGCGCCTTGTTACGCATAACACGGGTGCACGAGCTCATCGGGCGTCCCCCTCTTGTTAGGTCATGGAGGCCTTATTAAAAAGTAGAGGCTCAGAACGATTGCTTTGATTGAGGGTAAGAGAAAAATATCACAGAAGACTAAGGGAAGATGAATTGAGTAGGGACGCGTCCTTCGAGGCTGATGATCGATTCATTCCTCGTTGTACGAAAGGGATCCCCGAGTTGAGGCGGTTCTTTTCCCTTACCGTTAGCTGAAGGCCTTCGATTCCGGGCTTAGAAATCTAGAGGATCTCGATAACGAGAGGTCGAGACCGTTGCATAGTGGAAGGGGAGGTTCGAAAACGAGGGTTCCGTCACCTCCTCCTCTTGGCTAACGCTATGGCTACAAGGATAACAAACACAATTAGGACAACAAGGCTAGTAGTGCCTAGGTTGTTCGTCGGTGACGGGTTTACCCTCAGAAGTAGCTGGTAAGTTAGGGTCTTACCGCTGTAGTCCGTCAAGCTCACGATAACCGTGTAGTTGCCGGGCGAAAGCCCCCTCAGCGGTAGCTCGTAAGTCGACGTCGTGGGAAAGAACACGTAAGTGGAGTCCCTCAGTTGGACCCCGCTTCCGTTGACTATCTCGACGCTCAGGGTGTAGGGCAACTCGCCTCCCGAGGCGTTTAAGGTTAACGTGTAATCGGACCCTTCGTCAGTTACGGCGGAGCTGTTCAGAACTTTGAAGCTGAATGGGAACACTTCGTGGAGGTTAGTTACGTTGTTGCCCGGCTCAACGAGGTAAACCCCCTCATAGGGCGCCGTGTACAGGTCGTCGGCTGCCTCCTCTGTGTGTACCCCGAAAGGTAGGAGGTACTTTGGCGGAGCCCACCGGCCGTTCGGGAGCTGGTAGAACATGGCTAGCTCGACGTTTGCAAGGGCAAAGAAAGTGGCCTCGCCGTTCGACTCTCCAGCCACAACTAGCTCGGTGTCGTAAGGGTGAAGCCCCTCCGTAAAGTTGAAACCGTCTACCAGGATGTAAGCGGACAGCGTTCCGGGTACGTGCGCGGTGACGTTGTCGTACCACACTACTTGCCCGCTTCCATTAGCGTAGCCGAAAAGGATAATGGGACCTTGAGGGGTATAGGAGGTGTTTATTACGAGGTAAATAATTGACGACGGGGACAGATAGAAGTAATCAGTCGCGTACCCATAATACATTCCCCTAGGGGAGAAGTTGATTTTACCATTCCCTGTCACATTATGAAGTAATGATATAGAAGAGGTGTCGTTCCACACGGCATCTTCGATGTAAGCGGTGTAGTTGTTAGTATAGATGAATATGACGTTCTGGAGCCAGAGCTGTTGAGAGCCAGTGACCGTGTTGACCTGGAGCACGACGTTTAATTGTATCGATGCCCCGTACTTATCTACGCCGGCAGGCGGCGTGGAGTTGAAGGCGAAGAGCTCGTTTATTTTCACGACTCCTATCACGGCCTTGGCTTTCTCCACGTAGGGCTGAACCGAATTACCTTTCACCATTAGGCCGTAGTCCGCTATGCCTGTCGCTACGGGGCGGGCGATGACGTAATAGTTTACGGTCACGTCACTGTCCGTCGCGTTGTTGAAGAACACGACGTAATACCTGCCGTTCGGCAACGGGATGAAGCCGTCATACGAGCTGGCCACCACGCTGTAGACCGCAGGGCCCGCTCCGGTCTCGTTAAAGTGAGAGAACTGGTACGGGGTCATTATCATGAAAGTCACCGGCGAGGAGGAGTAGAAGACCACGTAAAGCCCGTCACCCTGGGTCACGTTGATGCTGGAGTACTCGTAAAATCTGGGGGCCAGGGTGATCGAATACCAATTGGCTTCGCCGCGCGTCGGCAGGGCGAATTGGCTTACCGAAATTACGATTAAACTGATAGATAATAATACAAGAGCTGCCCGCCACATCGCCTGTCTGAGGCGTCCCTTCAGCGATAAAAAATTTTCACTACGCGATCGAACGCTGATGCTCGGCCTCGCGTATTAGCGATTCGAAAGCGTTTCGGTACCCTTGGGTATTGGGGAGTAGTTATTCAGCGCTTTCCACTCCTAAGGTGATGGCCTAGCCTCGGAGCCGTTTGTCCCTACACTTTCATTTCACTCATTTTATGATCAATCATGATCGAGTGTAGGGACTTAGCCCTCAATCACCTTATTAGGTGGGTCATGGGACTCCTTCGAGCCCAACGGCACGGGGCTTACATCTCTGCAATCGCTCCCACCCTTTTGGGCATAGCCCACATTAGTGTGCGAGATCATTATTTATCAACAAAAATTTGTTATAAGTGGACAAAAAGATTTCTATTAACGTGAAAAAATTCATCCCACTCTTTACTACCCTCTTAAAAAGAGGATTTGAACTTTTACCCCAATAATTTTAATTTTTTCTCATTCATTAAGCGATTCCTGTGAAAAGGGGAGAAAAAGAGGTAAGCCTTGCCGAAGCGACTGCAATAGGCTTAGGCGCAATCATAGGCGCAGGAATATTCGTCCTTTCTGGAACATCAATAGCGCTAGCCGGTTCTTATTCCCTTCTAGCATTTATATTCATAGGAGTTCTAAGTGTTCTAACTGCACTAATTTTAGGAGAATTAGCAACTATCTTACCTCACGTTAAAGGTTCGACTTACTCTTACGCATTTGAGGCTTTCGGCCATGAACTCGGAATGTTGACTGGAGTAATGGTTTACTTCAGCTACTCAACCTCAATTTCCGCGATAGCAGAAGGTTTTGGCTCTTATTTATCTTCCCTTGTAGGCATGCACTTAGTAATACCCTTCGCTATCCTTCTAATAGGAGTACTAACTGTTGTAAATTTGTTAGGAATACAAAAGGCAGCAGAGGCTGACTTGATTCTAGTACTGCTAAAACTTTCAGTGTTGTCATTTTTTATTGCTTTTGCTATAATAATTGCTTTACCTCACTTTACCCCTTATCACTTTTACTCGACTCCTCAGCAATCTACAGTGACAAACTTCTTATCAGCAAGTGTCGCAATATTTTTTGCCTACACCGGCTTTCAGGTAATTACGACCTTTGCCGACAAGGTTAGGGGTGGCCCTAGGGCCGCTGCAAGGGCGGTAATGATAAGCGTTGTCGTGAGTATGGTGTTTTACGTGTTAGTGGTTTTATCAATGATAATCCTAGTGCCAGCCTCAGAATTTAAGATAGTTGCAGACCCGCTTGAGTTCGCTTTAAGTTACGCAAAAGCTCCGAGCTGGGTAATTTACGTAATTGACGCTGGAGGATTAATTGCAACTACTTCAGCTACATTAGCAATGATATTGGCCTCTGGAAGGACGCTTTACCAAATGAGCTTAGACTTAGGTCTACCCTCTCTCCTTAAGAAATACGACGAGGAAAGAGATGTGCCAACAAATGCCGTAATACTTTCCTCAGCAATTGCAGTAGTAACTCTCTTCAGCGGTAACATATTTGTAATAGCATCAATTAGCAATTTCGGTATACTTTTCTCTTTCGTTGTCTCCGCCTTAGCTTTGGTTCACTATAGGAGGAAGGGCGTTGTCGGAAGTTATAAGACTCCGTTCTATCCTTATTCAGTAACATTAACTGTAGTTTTACTCCTCTCTTTGCTTTTAGGCTTTCCAAGGGAGGCCCTAGAGATAAATATGGGAATAATGATAATGATCATCTTCATGTCCTACTTAGCAAAGGATATCAGGGAAGAGAGGAAAAGACATCAAAAACAATTTCTAGGTTAGTACGAACTTTAATGTACATCTTCTTCTTTATTTAGACATAAAGCGTGAAAGCTTTAAGCTTATTTTTTAGTAATTATATTTGTACTATAATATCTAATAAATGAAAAATATGTAAGCTATATTTTTCTTTATAAACTTAACTTTATAATCAAGCTTTAAAATTTTAATTTGTATATTTTTCCCTTCCCTAATCCACCGCAGGAGTGTCGAGTACGAAATGCCGAGCAGTTGACAGACCTCCTTAAACCTCAGCAGTCTCTCCACAAGATTAGTTGATAATAAATGAATATGAAAAGATTTCAATTAACGTGAGAAATGATTCAGCCTCCAGGACCTTCGTGAAGCATCACTAAAAGGAAGGGTATTACTGACTACCGACGTGAAAACAACTTTATATATCTTGAGGAATTCTGAGCTGATGATAAAGGACGAAGAAGTAACTGATGTTAAAGAAATTAGGAAGAAAATAGGAGAAGCAACCGGTGAGTTAATACTCTATATTGTACTTTATGTCATAGTAGCGGCGATAATCAACAACCTAGTTTTTCCGTTTTTACAGAGCGTGGTCGCCTCGTTGCCCAGCATACCTTACCTCACATCACACAGCAACTCCACCAGTACCTCCGCCAGTGCCTCCGCCAGCACGCCGTCAATAATGGGTTACGCGCCTTACGTGAACATCCTGTTATCGCTGCTGTTCGGCTACTTCATAGTCATGGCGTTCGCCAACGTCGTCTACTGGAACATGAGGTTAAAGTACGACCACCCGACCGCCGCCTCGATGAGGAGCGTCTTCAGGCTAATCGGAATCGGCGCGTTAGTAGCCGCTATAGCGGGCGGAGTGGCCGGGGGAGCCGCCGGCGTGGCGTTGGGCGGCTTCATAGGGCTCGTGATAGGCTTCGCGTCGCAGCAGGTCCTGGGCCAGGCGGTGGCTGGCCTGTTCATCCTCCTGGCCAGGCCGTTCAGGATCAAGGACCACATTAACGTCGCTGGCGAAGAGGGAATAGTCGAGGAGGTCAGCACGTTATTCACCTATATAGACAAGCCGGACGGAACGACGGTGTTAGTGCCGAACAACTCCATAATAGGGAACAAGATCTATCTACTACCCAAACAGGCGCAACAAGAGAAGAAGAGTTAAGCTATTTCTAGTTTTTATTCAATTATCTTTTTTGCGCTTAGCGAGACTTAACGTTGTTGGCAGTTCACCGGCAACACTGGGCTCAATCTCAACGACGCGGATTTCGGATCGGTTCTCCACATTGAGTCGACTTCCGCGACACCAGTCCTAAATCGTTTAGAGGTATCTACCGCCTTTTCTACGGACCAGCGAGCTCCTCACTAACAAGCAAGATATTGAACTTATTTCACTTTGCATCCTAAATTAAGAAGCCAAATAATATAGTTACTCAGTGACTTTTGAGCGTTTTCTACCTTAGTTCATGATGTAAGAGTCTCTCTTCACCTCACTCGTTGTAAACGGTCGCTACGTGTCCTCGAAGTCGCTTTTCCAATTTTTCATTTATAATTACCAATTATTTCAGCACGTTCAACGAGTTACTTCTCCCTTACCCTCCCGCCCTAGGGGGGTTCGATAAACCCCCTTAAACGAGTTAGGGAGAGATAACGCGTTTAAGGGCGGTGAAGATTTATAAATGCGCAAATGCACGTGTGAATCGAGGGCGCGAAGGGTGAGTAACAACTGAAAGAAACTAAAACATTAATGAGCTGAACGACGTTGACGTAAGCGAAATAGGTAACAACTGAAAGAAACTAAAACAAGGACATGGGTAACCTTTCACCTTCGCAGATAATTGTAACAACTGAAAGAAACTAAAACCTGAGCGATCAATAGGCCCTTTTGCCTGAAGGAATTGTAACAACTGAAAGAAACTAAAACTTTGCAGGAAGCGAAGGCGAAGGGATGGACTGACGTAACAACTGAAAGAAACTAAAACGCAGATTTCGTCTATTATTTCCTGCATATTGGGAGGGTAACAACTGAAAGAAACTAAAACCACGCCTTACGCTAAGCTGATTGTGGCGTCTAACAAGTGTAACAACTGAAAGAAACTAAAACGGGCTCCGGCGTGTTTAGTACGTCCTCCAGTTCCTTGTAACAACTGAAAGAAACTAAAACGTAGCGTATTTCGTGTATGCCCTCATGGTCGACGTGTAACAACTGAAAGAAACTAAAACGACACCTTTCTCGCTTTGGCTGCAATCAGAGAGCAGGTAACAACTGAAAGAAACTAAAACCCGATTTTGCCCTTTGAGAACCAATCGTGGACCCGCAACGTAACAACTGAAAGAAGCTAAAACGAGGAGGAATCGACGAGGAATCTCAAGCAAAAACCGTAACAACTGAAAGAAGCTAAAACACAAATCCGCATGGGCATTTATAGATCTCAGGCCTTGTAACAACTGAAAGAAGCTAAAACCGCGTAACGACCTCCTGGTGTGGCGCCTCGACCCTGTAACAACTGAAAGAAGCTAAAACCTCTTAACGATCGGTCTCGGGTTGTCTGGGTCCTTGTAACAACTGAAAGAAGCTAAAACAAGCCTTGGCTTCCGTCCTGGATCCGTTGATGTCGCGTTCGACTCCTACTGTCACCCACAGGGTAAGTCCTGCCTAACCGAAGTTTAATTTGTTAAGATTATCAACTAAAAATTAACGTTAGTGAAATATTGAACTGAAGATCGGACAACCGCGCGGTTGCGTTGACTTTATGCTTTATATAGTGTGGGATTAGTGGTAAAACCTGTGAAAAAGGAGTACTTGCTTACAGTTGACGAGAGAGGAAGAATAGTGATCCCTAAGGAGGTAAGGGAGGAGCTGAACATCACCGGCAAGGTGAAGCTCGTCGTCGAGGACGGTAAAGTACAGCTCCTCCCGTATGTAAAGAAGAGCTTCAGAGGGCTGTTCAAAGTCAACGTGAGGCTGAAAGACGTAGACGAGGTGCTGAAAGAGGCTTTGGAAGAGAGGAGTAGGAAGTGGTCAGAAGGTATTTCGACGTAGAGATGATAAGCAACGATTCGGACTTGAAAAAGCTCGACGCGAAGTTCTGACTCTAAGTTGCCTGGAATCGATAATCCCCTTGGCAGTCCTGTGAGAACGTTGAGCCCTGCCGTCGTCTACTCGGCCTCAGTAGCCGAGCGGTGTGCACCTCCGTTTCGTCCTTCTCCCGTGTGCGGCAGGTATACGTAAAAGCTTACGCTCGTGAGAGCTCCTCTATCGCCAGCTGTCGAGTATCCTATAACGTTAAGAGTTACGGAAAAGGTCATTATCCGGTTCCGTTAACCCGTACTAATGTCCTTCCGTCTCGAGGTCCCCTGTGTGTCAGAGGAGGAGGTCGCCAGGGTCGTCGAGTGGATCCTATTCCAGAGGAACTACAGGGCCTACACGGAGAGAGTGAGGGGCCGTCACCCGGAGACCGATTACTTGGAGGTGATGGGCCAAAAGGCGTTCACGACGATTTACGGGAAATACGAGATACTGCTCCAGTTCTCTGTCAGGAAGAGGAATCTAACCCTATGCGAGGTAGACGCGCATTACCTCATCAACCCTATTGAGGAGCGTGAGGATCCCCAACTCGAGATGATATCCCTTAAGACGGGGGGAGTTTACGGGATGGTGGAGGCAGAACTTCGGATCATCATGACGGAGATTCTGGCGCGTTTGAAGGGATGAGTTACCCTAAAAACTGCACGGTTAATCGGGTCTGAATTTAACCCTCTAGGCGTTTATACGCGCGTCGAACCCCCTTGAGGGCTCGTCGCGGAACCGACCTTCTCTTTCATGGCCTTCTTCATCAGGTTCAGGACTGCCCTGCCTAGAGGGGTGAGCTCGACGTCCTTCTTCCTCCCCTCCCTCTCCGCCGTTATTAACCCCTCCTCCTTGAGGGACGTCAGCTGAAGCGAGACGGTCGAGGGCGACTTGTTCAGGGCCTTGGCGAGGCCGGTAACCGTCGCGCCGGCCCCGATCGCTTCCAACACGTCCAGCTTCTCCTTGGTGGGCACTGACGGTACCCTCAACGGGAGTTCCTTCGAGCTCGTCATAGCCTCGTCGTAAGCGATGGCTTTCACCTTGACTCCCGGCATCGCTGAGAGCAGTAAGGCGAGGTAGTAGAGCGCGAGCAGGGTCATCCTGGTCCCTCCGACCAGGTGGAACTCGTAATCGTCGTAACCCCCTATCTTCTCGGAGACGTATTCCAGGATCGCGTCGAAGCTCCAGTCCACGTTCACCTTGACCACGTCCACGTCCGTGACGCCCGCGATCCTCAGGAAGTCGAGGATGGAACCTATGGCCTCCGAGGACCTCTTCTGGGAGTACTCGTCCTTAGATTCCATGGCTACCAGGAAGATCTTGTTGACCCCGGCTATTGACCTCCTCGAGATCGCCCTTATGACGTACTCCGCCGTGAACCCCACGTTGAATATCAGAACCGTCACGTTGTTTTAGAATAGCGTAAAACTACTTAAATCTTTAATCCATGACGAATCGAAAGTTCGGGACCTCACTTTTAGCTAAAGATAATACGTCGTGATGTAATACTTCGGTGGGCCCCTGAACTTCTGGACCTCGAACGAACCCAAACACTCGGTTCAGGCACGGTGTTTCCGCTTAACGGGCTAAGTACTCAAGAACGTGGCTATCTGCGGTGAGACGGTTAGATTCACGCTACTTAGTCGTATTAACGAGGATTAGGGTTCCTAGTTCAAGAGAGTAAACCCCTAAGGGCCAGAAGGCAGTGAGGATCGCTCGCTTCCCGTGACGCCCGGCTGAGGGACTCCCGGACCCTCGCCGTCCCCCCTGGTGGCGACGACGATAACCCAGTAGGTCGCTCCGGTGTAGCGATCCGTGACTCTCTCCCTTTCCGTGCAACACTCCTCGACGTACCTCACCCTGAAGCCCTTGCTCCTGAGCAACTCGGGTGCCCTGTCGTCGTGGAGGTTTATTATCACTATGACGTCGCATGCCTCGGAGGCCCTCTCGATCCTCTCCACTTCCTCTCCCCCGAAGACGCAAAAGTGTTTCACTATCGTTCCGAGCCTGTCCAACACCGCTGTGACTGAGGAAACCCCGGGCACGAACTCCACCTCTAAGCTTTCAACGGTCTCCCCCAGGAGGTGCCTCCTTATTGGGTTCCTTATGGCGGGCGTCCCGATCTCGAGCCAGACCGCCCAGTCCACGTCTAGGCTAAGCACCTTCCTCCTGTTCTCCTCTATTATCCCCCTCCTCTCCTCCTCGTCCCTCGCCGTAAAGGCGGGTCTCAGCCTGATCACCCGCCTGCCCTTCAGGAGGTCGGAGAGGTCAAAGGGGTAGTCCGTGTCTATGACCAGAACCGCCGGGGCCTCCTCGATGAGCTTCAGGGCCCTGCAGGTGATCAGCGAAGGATGAGGCGAGATGCCGACCACGAAGACCTTCCTGAGCACGGATCAGGCTAGCCTCGGCCGTTAAAAAGCGGTTGAGCCCCTCACGAAACCTCAGGGCTCAACGGTGTAGTAGACCCTCTTCCTAGCCTTCCCCTTGCTCTCTATCTTGATTACCTTAACTGTGCCTACCTCCGATGTGTTCCTGACGTGAGGTCCCCCGTCGGCCTGAACGTCGATCCCCTCTATCTCCACGATCCTCCAGACGTCGATGTCGGGCGGCATCCTGCCGGCGAGCTTCACCACGCCCTCTATCTTCATGGCTTCCTCCCTCCTCAGGAAGTAGACCTTTACGGGGAGGGCCCTGGCCAGAACCTCGTTGGTCTCCTTGACTATCTCGTTGAGGAGATCCTTGTTCTCGAGGTCGAAGTCGTCCTTCGCGTACTCGGGCGTTATCTGTCCCCCCGTTATTTTCGCGTTGTACTTGGAGTACGCGATCGCCGCCATGACGTGAGAGGCCGTGTGAAGCCTCATCATCCTGTACCTCCTCTCCCAGTCTATCCTGCCGACGACCTCGTCCCCCTGTGAAAGTCTCAAGCCCTCGAAACCCTCGAGCTTGTGCAGCACTCTGCCCCCCTCCTTCTTGACCTCCGTGACCCTCACCTCCCTACCGTCCTTAACCACGACGCCGGTGTCGTGAAGCAGTCCTCCCCCTCCTGGGTAGAAGGCGGTCCTGTCGAGTTCCAGCCACGGAGGGTTGAAGGAAACAACTCTCGCCTTGAACTCCCTAACGTAGCTGTCCGTGAGGTATAGCTCCCTCTCGGTATCCACGTTCTTTAAGAGCTCCCCCTAACTTATAAGCAGGCTCAATCGTTCAGGCGATACCTGAAGGCTTTCGGTCGAACCTTAAAGATAGAGCACTGAGGAGCTTCACTCCGTCCTGTCCAGGTAGTATTTGACGGCCTTCCTCAACGCCCTCCTCAGGATCTCCTCGAGGGTCGGGGCCTTCACGCCTATCCTCTCGGCCAGCTCGGTCAGAGTTATCTTCCTGTCCGGGTCGAAGTAACCCATCTTGTAGGCCAGCTTCAGAACCTCCCTCTGCCTCTCTGTCATGTCCTCTCCGCTCAGCTCCGACACGCTCAGAACAGTGGCCTTGACTCCGGCGTCCTTAAGTCCTCTTAAGAGCTCCCTCAGGGATGCCATGCTCGGTACAAGGAGGGCGTAAACGACGCTCCTCTCGCCTGCGACCTTGACTTTCTCCACCACCACGTCGCTCGACTGACTTCCACCCCGCCCTAAAGGGCGAGGGTTCCCCTCATCGGCTCGGGATTACATCCCTCATTTGAGGGGCAGTCGAGAGGGTCAGAGACCCCCTCCCATTTAGATTAACTACAGCAACAACGTCACGATCGTTCTCATAACCGCACTTTAAACAGCGAAAATACCTATGAGCGACTTCCATCATGTTTCTACCGCACTTAGGGCAGGAGACGGAAGAATAGCTAGGATTAACATAATGAACTAGAATACCGTGCTTCTTAGCTTGCCACTCAATCCAATACTGAATCCTACGATATTGCATAAGATACAACTTATCCCTAAACTCCTTAGGCAATTTATCCACGTTCTTAACGAGGTTCCTCAGGTTCTCTAATTTGATAACATTGGCACCGAAACCTTCAGCGATTTCAACGACCCACTTCCCGACCTTCCTAGCGAAGTCTTCCATAATCCTCCTGGCCTTTAGATGGAAGGAATGAATCCTTCGAAGGATCCTCTTGTTCTCCCTCCACCTCCTTGGATATTTCCTCTGTAGGCTTTCAGCTAAAGACTTCCAGTGGTGAACCTCATCAAGACGAGTCGAAATCCTAACGTAGTTCTTATCGTCCTTCCCTACAACTACCTCAGCCATGTTAATATCTACGGCAATACTTTCCTTTGGCTCAACCTTCTCCTCAATTGACTTCTCGAAAACCACTTTAAGGAAAGCCTTGTCATCCCTGATCACTAACCTGGCTTCCTTCATTCTCCAGCTT
>Ga0326758_100105_pt1 | contig 27771 bp, 16 predicted proteins | sample GCRJH_S_FD_207221 | JGI IMG/M metagenome (GOLD analysis project Ga0326758, IMG submission 207221) | Hot spring sediment microbial communities from Geyser Creek Basin, Yellowstone National Park, WY, United States - GCR.JH_S | ecosystem: Environmental > Aquatic > Thermal springs > Near-boiling... | reverse complement strand
CAGCTTTTATTAAATCACCTTTTCTTTTCCTAATCTCTTCTCCTTTTCCTCTCAAGGACTCATAAGTTACTACTTGATAATTAACAGTTTCAACTATACAAGGTAAGATTTCGAGAGCCATGCCGCAGCTATTGTTTAAAAAGAAGGGAGAGTAAGCTGAAAGTTTATAATTTATTTGGCGAATAAACTTTGTGCTGCCGGTAATACTCGAGAGAGTTACTCCTAAAGCCTACGACAATATAATTAGTCATTATGAAGAAACGTTCAATGAGAAACCGACAGTTGAACAAAGGAATGCTTGGAAGAAATTGCTTGACCTCCTATCGCAATAAGTCCTCCTCATCCTATTACTTTAGAATACCCAATCTTTACCGAGAGGGCGGACGTGATTTTCGCGGATAAAGATAAAGCTTTAGTCGTTGAAGCTAAAGGTTGGAGGCACGTAAAGAAGATAGGAGATAACGTCGTAGAAGCTGACGGAGAGCTTCATGAAGATCCTTGTTATCAACTTAATAATTACGTTAATAAACTCAACTTATTTCATTCATCTAATATAAAATTTGAAGGCGTATTTTTCTTATATAATACTGTGGATTACTCTTCGAGCGAGTGTAAAATTTTAAGGAATGTGAACGAGTTAAATGAAGAGCTGTACAAATTTCCTCCCGGCAGTCTAGAAGACGCTAGGAAAATAGTTGAAGGTAAATTGGAGCTTAAGGAAACTTTCATACAATTGGTTAGGAAACTTAAGGAGGAGAAATTAAAGGACTTAAGTAAGGCCTTATTATCTAAAGGTTACGGTTTAACTGAAGATCAAATAAAGGTAATAAACGCAGTTTTTGAAGCGTTAGAAAAAGGGGAGAAGGTGAATTTCCTAATAAGGGGGGCCAGCGGTTCAGGGAAGAGCTTATTAGCAGTAACCTTCTATTTAGAGGGATTGAGCAGAGGGTATACTACAATGCTTGCATATAAGAATAATAGGTTAATCAATACCGTAAGGAAAGCTCTGGGAGAGAAACTTTCCTCTTTCATTATGTTTTACTCTACTGGGAGAAGGGAACAGCCAGGGGGTCGGAGAGAAGGGTTTTGATGATTGGTTTACTAAGAAAATTGGAAATCCCGATATTGACCTTGTGATATTTGACGAAGCCCAAAGGATGACAGAGGAAGTAATAAAGAATTCCCCTGAAGGTAAAGTTAACGTATACTTTTACGACGATTCTCAAGTGCTCATAGGAAATGAGGCAGGGACTAGGGAGAACTCTCTAAAATTACTGAGTAACGTAAGAGAGTACGAGTTACCTTCTCCTTTTAGAGAACCGAAGCAGTACCTAGAGGACTACTGGAACACTTATAGGGATCAATTAGTTCTTTTCGGAGACGATTTAGACTTAAAATGTATCCCAGAAAGCGTATGGGGTAGGCTGAGCTTGGATAGTCGTTACATAGAAGAGGAATAGGATTTGTGTTAGCGTTTTAAGGTCTTTAGGAATTTTTTAAATGTAAATTGGTCAGTACCTTTAGGAGTTAATGAAATAGATTAGCCCTACAAGGCAACAGTTGTAATAGAAAATGGAGACAAAGACTTTCCACCTTACGTAAGTCTCTTTAGTTTTTACAGATAGAAGCTGAATAACTCCTGATTCACACTATTTAAAAAAGTTTATATGAAATCTGGTAACGGTAGATAGACAACTTCCCCTTGCTCCTCAAAGGATAACCCCCTCTTTACGTCACCGCTGAACCCCACATCTCCCGCTCTGTGCTTCAGCAGGACAAAATAGTTTGAAGCCGTAACGTCTTTGACGTTATAAGCCACGTTGGGGTGTATGTCCTTTACTTCCTTATGATTTTTAACTTCCTGAAGCGAAACTCTCACTATCCCCCTCTTTACCCCCACTCTTATGTAGTTCACGTTTAACGGTTTGTCAGATATTACATAACTCACAGCCTTTGAACCCGGTGCTAAAACGTTATTAGTCGTCACCAACGGGACAGCCCACCTCGTCTGGGGTTTATACAATATATAATCACTCTCCCCCATGGACATAGTCAACCTCATGTGGAAAGTCCTCTCGAATACAGCCGGGAAAACGTATAAACCGGTCTCCTTGTACACCTCTTGCAAGTCCCTATAATGCGGTGCGTTATAAGCACCTACATAGCTACCGTCTACAATATGTCCTAAAAAAGCCAGTGTCAACGGGTAGTTATGGATTACTGGTAATATTTTTTGGACATACCCCCTGGAATGGGGGTAGGACGAAGTGTTGAACCACATTATACTGTGGGTTATTAGTTCAGCTTTATAAACGTACATAGTTACCTTTACTCCGCTTCGCTACTTTGGTCCTCCCCTTCTTTCTTCTTCCTACCCCTCCCCTTGCCTTCACCGCTTCGACCAGACTCTTCCGTACTCTTCTTCTTGTTCTCAGCCCTCTCAATAAACTCCCTGATTTTACCGGCGTAGTCTAACGAGTCTAACCAAGCCTCCTTATAGTTCACCTTGATCTCATTCCCTCCTATCTTAATCACCCCACCGTTAATAGCTACCTCCTGGAAGCCTTTATTCTTTAGGTACTCCCTAACTTTACTTATTACCTCTTCCGGGTCAGTCATTTTACCGTGGCTTGCCTTTAACACCTCCCTCGCTAAGTCGTAACTGCTGACAGTCTCTCTATCACTAAACTTCACCCCTAGGATCTTGACTTCAACAGACCCGTCCTTAGTCTCCCTACCTCCCATCCTTGTGATCCGGGACAATGAGTCCACTATTATTGCGAACTCGTTTTGCGTGACGTCATAGAGCGTCGACTTGCCTATAAACACCACCCCGGGTGCTACGTGGATCTCTGAGTATAAGCTCTGTCCCGTGTAGCTGACGCCCTCAGCGACTTTATTGTGGGTCATTTCCATTACTGCTTGTCTATACTCTACACAAGAGAAGGCTATATCGTGTGCTACCCTGCTCTTGATACCGTAGGCCGTATTAATATCTTCCATCACACTATCGTCCGTAATGTTCCCCAGCGTCGTGCATGAAGGGCAGTATCCGCACATGCCTATGTCAGTAGCCTGAGTCCTCTGCATCGGGGGAGCTATGAAACAGTTCCATTCAAGCTTGTCAAGGCTAACCCTCTTGTACTTTGCCTTTTTTGCAGACTCCATGATATGCTTCTTGGTGTCTGTGTCAAACGAGGAGTACTCCCTCCTCAATACCTCCAACATAGTCCTCCTCAGCTTAGCCTGTATCTTCTCGGGTAGTATCACCGGTAGCTCATAGTTCTCTTTGTCTACTACCATGTTCACCGTGCTTATGTCCCCCACGCCTTCAGTCCTGAACAGCGGTACCCCTTTAGATATTATGGCGTACACTACCTCTACCTTATACCCTTTAGAAAAAACCCTATCACTTTCTCCCCTTACCCTGAAATACGTATTACTCATCTTTCTTACCACCTCCTTTCATGATATCAATTATCTTAGCCCCTATAGTGGGGCCGTAAAAAACTGCGTTGTTGTATATCCCTTCTAACACGAGGTTCATCAGTTTCCTCGACTCCCTAGGGCTCATGTTCCTCATCTTTTCGGCAAATGTCTTGAGCAACCCCTCCAAGGCCTCCCTGTAGAGCTTTGACAAGTCCGCCCTATAGAACGGTGTGTCCTGAGATACCATAACTTTTATTATCTCTTCAACGTCACCGGTGGGGTTTTTCCTGACTTCCTCTAACGCCTCCCTGACTTCCTTCGTCACGGAGTGAGCGGAGGGGTTGCCCCTTGCCTTGAACGACAGTATCTTTCCCATCAGTACCGTGTAGTCCCCTAGGTCTAGGTCTTTTCTTTCCAGACCTAACTCCCTTCTTAATTCCTCTACTTCGTTCTCCTTTTCACTCATCTTCTCACCCCGTAAAACCTTTTCATATCGGATTTAAAAAACGTGAGGGACTCCCCGAATTTGGGGCAAATTGAGTGCAAGGCTACCTTAGTGAATTCAGGGCTCATGTCCAAGACCTCCATCCTCTCCCTCTCCTCCGAGTATACTTTCAGGCAGTGGAGCAGAGCTAACGTTACGGGCGGTAAGGTTGCGTTTTCCTTCGGGTAGTAGGGGTTGTACTCGAGCATAGCGAAGGACTTACCGTAAGAGATCACCCTATCAGGGATTACTTGGTCGGGTAACAATGTGACCTTCAGGGGATAGAACATGGAAACCATGGCTAGTGTAGCCAAGGAAGGGAGTAGCTTAACAAACCCTAAGATGGGTTCATCGCCTAATAAATATGACCTTTTCCCTTTTTTCATAACGGAACCGAAGTCCCTAACTACTAAAGCCGAGCTGTAATCAACTATTACGCTCATAGGTTTTTCTTGGAATATTTTCTTCCCGGTTAACGAATCTACAAAGGACACCCAGTCCTCAAACCCTTGTTCGAAGTCGTCTAAGTCAATACCTCCCACCTCACGAAAGTCCACGTTAGCTCCCAACAACATCGCCAAGTCATCAACGAGTTTTTTAGGAACTACTCTGGTGAAATACCCTACTAAGAAGTGCTTTTCCTCGCTACGTGCGGACGTAAATGAGTTATTAGCTAAATAAGCCGAGTCATACGCACACCAGAAACACATACCGTACTTCCTATTCCTCTTGCTGAAGTCGACGTTCAGGTTCGTGAGGGGCTTTACCTTAGGGCTCCACTTCTCGTTATTACTCCTAGAATAAAGGGCGTAACCGTAAGCCTGAGGGGCATACAGCTTAGGTGCCGGTAACCCGCAGGTTAGGCAAACCTTTTCAGGTTTACTTCCTACGTCGAACCCCTGAATCGCCAAGTTATAAAACATACCTTCTGTGTAGACCTTGGGTTCACCGTTTTCAAAGTCCTCTAACAGAGCCGGGTCTGTCTCAGCCCAGCTATCCTTTATCGATTCGGGTAAGGCAAAGCGTATATCATTTATGTCAACAGTTAAAGGCATCTGTAACTGTTTGTCGGTGATCACATACGCCCCGTCCTTACTCAACAGCACTAAGGAGTCATCAGGTATCTTTGACAAAGCGGCGTTCATTAAGGCACTCCTAGTCCCGATCTGCGGTAAAGTCACGGTGATGAAGTAAGTGTAAAGTTTCTTTTTGTACTTCTCCGAGACCTTTTGTACCAGCCTCTCCATCTCCACGACGTTCATGTCCTTCGCTTGGACCACGTCCCCAAACCAGACCAACCAACCCAGATCAGGCATAACATCGGGGTTCTCTGCTAAGTTGTAATTTATGGCGTCAAGGGCTTTCTTGTCGTCTACAAACTCTTTTACGAACTCCCTTAATCCCGTCACTTCCTTGTGTACTTTTTGGTAAAAGTCGTGGAGTAGGGCAGCGTAGAAGGCTGTCTCACTGAGGTCAGGGTTTACAATATTCGCCAAGGAGTACGCCGTGTACGCAGCTGACGCCGAATGGAGGAAAGCCGGGAGGGTAGCACTATACTTCCAGTTCTCCGCCCCTAAGAACGGGTGGAAAAGCTTCAAGGCTTCACTGAAAGTGTCTGAAAATCCAGTCATCAGTTTTACTTAATGAGTCCACATTTATATTTATTTCGAAAAAGGGCAAGTCCTCTGGAGTTACCGAATTTGATTGTAAAAACGGTATTACCCTCTAAACACCCAGTACGTCTTGGGGTGTATAATTTCTAGAGAATGTGGAATGACGAACAGAACTTCAGAGAAAGACACATTAACTCCCACGGCACTCGGTCTGTACAAAGGTATCGTCATGATATATTAACTTCCTCCACTTTTCAGGATGGATAACTCCCCATCAAACACAACAGTCACGGTCCTCCTTTTTATCAAGGTATCGATAATAGAACAATAACCTCTCCACACGTCCTGTTGAGGATACCAATTCGATTTATGTCGGTTCCGCTATCTCGCCGTTTGTCCCTACACTTTCATTTCAATCATTTTATGTTCATTCATGATCGAGTGTAGGGACTTAGCCCTCAACCACAGGTGGGTCATGGGACTCCTTCGAGCCCAACGGCACGAGGCTCACATCTCCGTAATCACTCCCACCCTTTTGGGCATAGCCCACATCGGTGTGAGAGATCATCATTTATTAGCAAAAGTTTGTTACAAACAAATATAAAAAGATTTCTATCAACGTGAAAAAGGATTCAGCCCACAAACCAGCCTACCTAATCACCCTCCATCTCGTCAATAAAACACTAGACAGTACTCATCGTCGTTCTTAACACCTATCGCCCTCGCCATACTCACTAGTCTGTCACAATAGTTAACGTCTTTTAACACTAAAAACAATTGGTCACCTAACCTCAACTGGTTACCGTCCTCGTCCTCAAAACTACAACCTAACATTTCCTCCAAGAACCTCTTAGACACGGCCATCCCCACGAGGTTCTTTAACGCGTCTTGACTGCACTTCGCCACGACCCCCTTCCTACCTCCTAACGACAGATAGAACACGTCTCCTTTCACCTCAAACGAGAAGTTCCTCATCACCGTGGACAGATCAGCCTCCCCCTCACTCCCCCCGAATTTGTATCTCACAGACGGGCCAGTGTACCTGAAGTAATATAACAGCTTTAACGAGTCCACGTCCCCTAAATAGTACCTCTTATCGGGTAACTTCTCAAAGCCTAAATGGTGCCCGGTCAACCTCTTATAAACCAGCACCGCTGAATTCACCAACAACTCCTCCCTAAAGGAGTCCACCTCTTCTCCTACCTTCACCTCACTTATTTTCGGATAGTTCTCCCTCACCCACTCAACGAACTCATCGTAACTTATCTCTCCCGAAGGCACCTCCTTAACCCCACCCTTAGGCACTACCAGATGTACTTCACACTCCTTCATCTTCCTCCCGACCCTACCGAAGGCTTGAATTGCCGCCTCTCCGAAAAACCTGGCTATCAGCCCGTAATACACGTTTGGATAGTCCACCCCCTGAGTTATCGCAGAGCTACCGACTACGAAGGTATCGTCATCACCGCAGAAGTCCCCCACAATTGAGGTCTTACACACGGGTCTTATACCGAACCTCTCATAAATCGCCTTCGCCACTTCCAACGCTTGTCCCACTTTGTCCACCACTATTATCCCCTTCAGTTTCTCAGCCTTTAACTTTTCGTACACGCGGTCCAGTAACCCCTCCCTGATCAACCCCGGCACTGCGTCGCCCGCACTGACGAACCTTGACAACTTAGTCTTACCTTTCGCCTCTACTTCTATCACCTCGACTTTAGTGTCACCCCTAATTACGTCACCTCCTCCCCCCTCAGCCCTGATTTCCTTGAACTTATAGGCCAGTTCTCTCTCTACCATCTCCACGTTTTCCTTGGATGGGGTAGCTGAAGACAGCACTAAGGAGAAATCGTGGTCGTGGATCTTCTTCAGGATCTTCAGGGTGATGATCAGAGACCTCAACTGGTAAGGGTCGTATAGGTGGAACTCGTCCACGAATATCAAGTCCCCTTTGAAAAGCCCTACGAAGTGCTTCAACTTGTTGACAATCTCTTTCCTAGTCACACTCCCCACCGGGAGTTCACTCGTACCGGACATGAGGGAGAGGGCTACATAACCGGGCTTCGCCAACAACTCGTTATATAAGTGGAAAGTGTCGGGGGTCGTCAACACTACCTTACGGTCTACCTTTATGTCCGGTATACACTCGTCTAACTTGCCCTTGCATAGAGTCTGGCTCACCTTAAATATCCCAACCACCTCGTTGTTGACGTCGTAAATTGTGTAATTGTCTCCCTTGTTCGCGGGTATGAGACCTTGATTGTCAAAAAGCGAGGTCAGACTTCTATACTGGTCGTTAAGCAGCTCCAACACAGGGTAAAGGCCTACTGAATGCTTTGAGAGGAGGAGGGAGAAGGTCTTCCCAGACCCGGTAGGGGTGCTAAGCACGACCTTCTCGTTCTTTTCTACAGCCTCCTTCAGCTCGTACTGGAACTGCCTCAGCCTCAAACCCAAATGGTACTTGTCGGAGACAGGCACCGTGACCCTTCGAACTACGAAAGTTGACATAATACCTAATATGTGTAATGAGGATTAAAATAAAATGTGTGTACGTCCCCGACCAGCTCGTGCAGACTGAGTCACACATGGAAAGTCGTGTGATGATCCTGGTCATACGTCGGCAGTAGTAAAGATGAACTACTTAGTGTTGTAATTTCACACAAACAGTTTAAAGATTTTGAGTAGTAAAGAGGGACTACTTAGTGCAGAGTGCTTAGAAAATATCTGAAAGATGGCTATAGTAGTAAAGAGGAACTACTTAGTGCCGATAATAATGTCTCTTTCTTGCTCATCATGAATAGTTAATTGGAACTATCAGTGGAACTAGGTGAACTCTCACACTACGTTGACGATAGTGAATAGTATACTTAAGGGCTACGAATCAGTCGTTTTTTGAGTGTAAATAAAATCCCTCATAATACTCCACTACGTTAAACTTCCTAGGTCGTTTTTTGAGTGTAAATAAAATACAGTTAGACCTTTCTACCTCACCGTCAACATAGGGCCATAGTGTAAATAAAATGCTGTCTGGGCGAAACTTGTAAGAACGCCCTGCCTATACATTACGAGGGCACTAGGCTAACCACTAGACATAACTTGTAAGAACTCCTCGTAACTACACTCTCTTATCAGACCTATATCCGTGCGAAATCTCGTGGTACACTTCCGCATGTAGGCTCCGGTAAAAGAAAAGGGGAGAGGCTGAGCCGGATTTCCAGCATGGTTCACTGACGCTTATCTGTAAAAGAAAAGGGGAGAGGCTGAGAGGACTTATTACACAACTACAACACGTGGTAGGACAGTAACACCTTCACCACGCTGATCACGACGTTTTATTTGACAACCGTTTACCCCATTTGCCTCGCGTCATCAATTTTCTCGTTTTGGTATTACGTGTTCAAATAAAAGTCTAGTTTTGGCAAGATACAACTCAGTCTTTTCGCCCGTATTTCTACTAATTTAAACCGCACTCAGTCTAGTTTATCACAAGTTTTCTCTCCCTTAACAGTTAAGTTTATAAAAAGATATCATTAACATTACAATAAATGCTATAAATCATAAAGTAAGTTAAAGTCTAGGTTTTCTATCAGTTTTTTCCTTTTAATTAAACTGTATTTCTCCCTTAATCTACCGCTGATAAAAATCTTCTATTTTTACCACCGTCGTTTATTCAGTTGAAATTAAGGCTCAGAATCCAACGCTTTCTATCACCTTTAAATAGGGGTTATTAACTTTACTGTAGAAACGAAGACGAAAAAGGAAGGGAGAAATACATAATTTCTACACCCCAACCCGTCAATCAAAGTTGAAAAACAACATTTTTTAGTAACAGTTTCTACACTATAACTAGAGAATAGTGTAAAACACACACAAAAAGCGACGTCGGGGAAACGCACGGTCGAAATAAGAAAGAACTGAAAGGTGATAAATATGTGGAATTATTGGATAGAAAAATGTCGAAATAAGAAAGAACTGAAAGGAATTGGAATATAAATTCAGAGCGGAAAGAAATTGTCGAAATAAGAAAGAACTGAAAGATAGTCCCTAAGGTTGTCGTCTTTTATATTCCTCAGTCGAAATAAGAAAGAACTGAAAGAATATATTATTTAAGATTAGTCGAAATAAGAAAGAACTGAAAGATTGGCGACGATGTGAGGGGGGCAGTATCGGAATGTCGAAATAAGAAAGAACTGAAAGCTCCGTAAGTCCAGGGCGTGATTTGATTGGCTGGAGTCGAAATAAGAAAGAACTGAAAGTTTTATCTTTGCATCTCATGACTCTAATTTGCTAAGTCGAAATAAGAAAGAACTGAAAGCAATTTCTCCAATTTTTATTTGAAAGTGTAGAATGTCGAAATAAGAAAGAACTGAAAGATTAGTCAGACATAGAATCGCATCTTATACTCAACGTCGAAATAAGAAAGAACTGAAAGTCAACTTTGAATTTCTGCTAACTTTGAATTTAGATGTCGAAATAAGAAAGAACTGAAAGACCTTTCCGGAAAAGATTTGTATTTAAAATATTTCAAGTCGAAATAAGAAAGAACTGAAAGCCTTCCATTTTCCTCACTAACTATATCAGGTCGAAATAAGAAAGAACTGAAAGGATCTCCAACTCCATCTCCGACACCAACCCCAACTGTCGAAATAAGAAAGAACTGAAAGATGGCATTAGCGTTTTGAAACAGAAGTACATCAGCGTCGAAATAAGAAAGAACTGAAAGTTTTTTGCACAAATTACGCAAAATGACAGATTAAGTCGAAATAAGAAAGAACTGAAAGATTAGGAACGTTAGTGAGGATATAGCTCAAGTTCTGTCGAAATAAGAAAGAACTGAAAGTATTTGTCATATTGCATATTTGCAAATCCACTTTCGTCGAAATAAGAAAGAACTGAAAGATACGGAATTTTAGATATTTCTTCAGTCTCTCAATAGTCGAAATAAGAAAGAACTGAAAGCTGCCGATCTGGCGCACGGTCTTATGCAGTGTAGGGTCGAAATAAGAAAGAACTGAAAGAAAATTGCACCGATTAAAACAGCGAATAATAAATGTCGAAATAAGAAAGAACTGAAAGACTATCAGGGTTTACAGTCAAGACAAGTTCCTAACAGTCGAAATAAGAAAGAACTGAAAGTTTGAAAAAACATATTTTCGAGAACCATATTATAGTCGAAATAAGAAAGAACTGAAAGCCAGCTGGTTCATTGGGTGTTGTAGACCATATTTGTCGAAATAAGAAAGAACTGAAAGTTGCCATTTTTCTCCGCCAATTAAAATTTTATATTAGTCGAAATAAGAAAGAACTGAAAGCAAGTAGTATAGAAATATTTAATTCCGCGAAATTCAGTCGAAATAAGAAAGAACTGAAAGTCTTCTAAAACTATAAAATCATATAAATTGTCAGGTCGAAATAAGAAAGAACTGAAAGATCTTTCGAAACTTTTAACGTTAAACATGATAACTCGTCGAAATAAGAAAGAACTGAAAGTCATATGGAATAAAATAAACATCAAAAATCCCACGAGTCGAAATAAGAAAGAACTGAAAGTAAATGTAAATTGGGGAAAGAAAAAATGAAAACAGTCGAAATAAGAAAGAACTGAAAGTGCCTTCTTTACAAGTTGTGAATTTTGGATTATAAAGTCGAAATAAGAAAGAACTGAAAGATTATTGCATAAACTACGCTTATTAATATTGTTCGTCGAAATAAGAAAGAACTGAAAGTTTAGAATGTTTAAAGGAGGGAAATAGAGATTTGTAGTCGAAATAAGAAAGAACTGAAAGTTAAAATGTAAGAAGTCGGCGAACTTAAGCCGAAAACGGTCGAAATAAGAAAGAACTGAAAGAATCTGTGTCAATTCGTGACATAATTCTAGCTTCGTCGAAATAAGAAAGAACTGAAAGAAAATTGTAACTCCTAGCCAAATCGCCGGAACACAGTCGAAATAAGAAAGAACTGAAAGTATATGATGAGGTATTATGAATGAAACAATTAAGAGTCGAAATAAGAAAGAACTGAAAGATCAAAAATATCATCTATATCAGATATCTCAGGAGTCGAAATAAGAAAGAACTGAAAGACGGACGAGGCAAAAACTCGAACAAGCGTTACAAGTCGAAATAAGAAAGAACTGAAAGGGCTGGCCTCGTGGTCCTGTGGCCTGACTCAGAGGTCGAAATAAGAAAGAACTGAAAGATATCTAAGGGCTTTCAATATTTCAGAGGACTTAGGTCGAAATAAGAAAGAACTGAAAGACTTTTGCTCTTATAAATTCCTCTCCCATTAAAAGTCGAAATAAGAAAGAACTGAAAGCTACCGCATACTTATCCCCGTTATTCAGTTTTATGTCGAAATAAGAAAGAACTGAAAGAATGTATGTTAGAGACCTTAAAAGAACACGATATGTGTCGAAATAAGAAAGAACTGAAAGTAACTTTGAAATTTTCGATCGGCGTAATCAACAATGTCGAAATAAGAAAGAACTGAAAGACATTACTTACTGGAGGATTAGTGGGGCCATTAAGTCGAAATAAGAAAGAACTGAAAGAAAAAGGAAATAGAATAAATATTCCCCAAAATCTGTCGAAATAAGAAAGAACTGAAAGACATAAATTATGATGAGGAAAAATGGGGGTATTTGGTCGAAATAAGAAAGAACTGAAAGAAAAGTAAAAGCGTAAAAAGATGAAGAAAAATTTATGTCGAAATAAGAAAGAACTGAAAGTGTTATACGAATTTCAAGGATTCATTAGTTGAAAGTCGAAATAAGAAAGAACTGAAAGCCTTAGTCTTCTCTTTACGCCCTACGTGGAACTCGTCGAAATAAGAAAGAACTGAAAGACCCACCAACCAATCTAAAGGGAGTTTCGGCGAAGTCGAAATAAGAAAGAACTGAAAGAGTATTTCAGAAACTAGTACCAAACCTCTTGACTGTCGAAATAAGAAAGAACTGAAAGGCAGTTATTAATACACTATCACAGTCAATACTGTGTCGAAATAAGAAAGAACTGAAAGATAACTATAGTGTTGCTGAAGGCTTATTCAATGCGTCGAAATAAGAAAGAACTGAAAGGTAGTTCGTTGCTAGAACTGAAGGAAAATGCAGAGTCGAAATAAGAAAGAACTGAAAGATAAGCCCGTTCTTTTTTAAATACTCTTGAATTTGTCGAAATAAGAAAGAACTGAAAGGTTTCTGTAATTGCCAGCCTTTAGTTATTGTACAGTCGAAATAAGAAAGAACTGAAAGTCATAGAACAATTAAGACAAGAAGGTTTTATTGAGTCGAAATAAGAAAGAACTGAAAGATCTTTGTCATAATCTCGTATTCTATTATTAAATGTCGAAATAAGAAAGAACTGAAAGACCTTGCTTTCAATATCAGAGTGAGGAAGGGGCCAAGTCGAAATAAGAAAGAACTGAAAGTCAAAACTACAGGATTACATCGATAAACTAATCGAGTGTCGAAATAAGAAAGAACTGAAAGGACAGTAGAGTGCTCGAAATAGTAAAGATGGACGAGTCGAAATAAGAAAGAACTGAAAGCATGGCTTGAGTTTAATAGACCAGAAATCGGGTCGAAATAAGAAAGAACTGAAAGTCTATGCCGTCTTTCCTGGTACCTAAGCCGACGTCGTCGAAATAAGAAAGAACTGAAAGTGACGGGGCCTCAAGTGTCAAAAAGTGAACGTTTAGTCGAAATAAGAAAGAACTGAAAGTCAAGTTTTTCAGCTTTAGTACTCAATTTTGCTACGTCGAAATAAGAAAGAACTGAAAGGATACTTAACGAAAAACGAGGCATATATTATACATGTCGAAATAAGAAAGAACTGAAAGTTTATTGTCAATTTGAATCACCTCTTAGGAGCTTTTGTCTAAATAAGAAAGAACTGAAAGTTATGCTTTTACATATCAATCTTTCGAAATTTTTAAGTCGAAATAAGAAAGAACTGAAAGACGAGAAAAGAGGTGATCTCTCATTATGGGTTCCGTCGAAATAAGAAAGAACTGAAAGGTTTCTCTATTTTGAGAACTTACTCTTTCGTAATGTCGAAATAAGAAAGAACTGAAAGAACTGGAAAATGTTATAGACGAGCATTGACGGGTCGAAATAAGAAAGAACTGAAAGGTTAGAGTTAGTTTTTCTTGTTTAGCTAAAAAAAGTCGAAATAAGAAAGAACTGAAAGATAATCATAATAGACCCCTTCGATGGTAAAATAGGTCGAAATAAGAAAGAACTGAAAGCTGGTCTCTGGGGAGGTTCGGCTGTCTCTAAGTCGTCGAAATAAGAAAGAACTGAAAGTCTTTTTTGGTATTTTCTTTTTATATACTCTTTCTTGTCGAAATAAGAAAGAACTGAAAGATATGCGTTGTTTGATATATTCGTTGTTTCGTATGTCGAAATAAGAAAGAACTGAAAGTTGGTAGCACTGCACTTAACGCACTCCATTTATCCCGAAAGTCGAAATAAGAAAGAACTGAAAGTAGTAGTAGTTGTAGCAGTAATAGTAGCTCTATACAGTCGAAATAAGAAAGAACTGAAAGTTTTTTCACCCGCATGTTCATTTTTGTTTTGGGGGTGTCGAAATAAGAAAGAACTGAAAGGTGGCCCGACGTCGTTTCATCCTCATTAAATACCCGTCGAAATAAGAAAGAACTGAAAGTTTCCCTTTTCCTTAGGGAAAATTACGGCGTGTTGTCGAAATAAGAAAGAACTGAAAGTATCAGTAGGCGGTGGTATCGGATCAAATATAGTGGAGTCGAAATAAGAAAGAACTGAAAGATCCCGTAAGAGAAAGTAGTAAGTATTTGATAGCGTGTCGAAATAAGAAAGAACTGAAAGTACCAGAAGCGTTGTTTATGAATGTTCTTAACGAGTCGAAATAAGAAAGAACTGAAAGTATAAAGCAATTGTATCTTTAGATAAAATCGATACGTCGAAATAAGAAAGAACTGAAAGAGAATTAAATTAATTCAACGTATTGGGCGTGTAAGTCGAAATAAGAAAGAACTGAAAGGGTCATGTGCAAAACCCGGGTACGCTTGGGACTGTGTCAAAATAAGAAAGAACTGAAAGACGCCAGAGGCAACGCGATACGCCTTAATCTGCCTCCGTCGAAATAAGAAAGAACTGAAAGGGGGTATAGGGCCAGCTAATGCTGCCAGGATTCTCGTGTCAAAATAAGAAAGATCTTGAACTCCGGAAGTCCTCCGGATTAACCTCAAGGTTAATATTCGTGAAAGCTTAAAGTAAGATATGTACGTGGTGGTCGCTTTTGACATCTCGTCAGAAAAAGTCAGGGGTAACAGGAGATACCTCAGGAGTCTGGGTCTTTCCATGGTCAACAGATCAGTATACGCGGGTGTTGGTGGATATAAAACAGCGCAACTTGTCTCCTCAATGGCTGAAAAAATCCTTGAAGAACACGATAACTTATATATTATCGTTGTACGAGACGATGAATATCAAGCTTCCATTGACTGTTCCAAGTCGGGTTGCAGGAAAGTCTCAGACAGAAAATTCGAAGTATTGTAAACTCACCGCTACCCAGCTCTCATGGTCAGCCCTTTGCCCGATGAGGAGGTACCAAATCCTTACCCAGTGCGGACAAGTAGAGTATACTACACCACTCTATGTGGAGAAAATGAAAGGGGACCACGACAAGGTGACGAATTTAGTGGTCAAGTCTCTAAACGAGGTCTTGCGTGATAGGATAATAACTTACGCTAGGGAAAAGGAGTTCCAGTTGACTTACTACGGGAACAAAGTAGTCTACCTAATAAGGGGTAGACCAGACTATTTCGCCCTACTCAGTACGAAAAAGGGCCCCGTAGCACTCGTAGCGGAAGTCACACTCCTTGACACGGTGAGGCACTTAAAAGGGGAGATGAGCTTTTACATGGCCTCTGCTGTCTACTATACGAGCGCCCCGGTGATCGGGCTCGTAATATACAACAAGGGCATTAGGTGGCTGAGCGGGACAAGTGTTACGGAGTTAAAATGTGAGGGGAAGGTAGCTAGGGACAAGTTCGACTTAGAAAAGACGTTCAATTGGGTGATGAGCGAACCGGAGGAACCGGAGGAGAGGGCAGAACAAGTGTTCAAGAAAATAAAGTGGGCCTGCAGTAACTGTGACATGATGAACACATGCCCAGTCTACTCAGTCAACAAGTAACACCGATTCCCATCCCTTACCATGTGGTCACGTGTCACGGGGAGGGGGTGAACGACTTAGGGGCTGTCAAAGTGGGAGGGCAGTTAACGGGGCTGAGAGGTAGGCTGACTCTGAGGCCATAACTCCTAGTCGAGGAGTTGTGCTCTAGCTAATGCATAATACCAGGTCTCTGAGGCCATAACTCCTAGTAGGGGCGGAGCCCCATTCATAAACCCTGCTAATATGGGTGCGATGTCGCGGGCATGGGAAGAATATTATCCCGGCAATCTTAACTGCTAATAGGGGTCGCCGTAAGGAGGACATCAGATACCACTCATAAATTAGAGGGGAGGTCTTTGAACCTCAGGCGTGGAGGAAGAAGGAAGTTGTAGTTACCTAACTGGGTCGTAAATGGGTGGCTAAACTGTTACCAGGACCTGAGAATGGTCTCCCTCACGTCACGGGGTTGTACCAGTGGGCTGAATCCTATTTCACGTTAACAGAGATCTTTTTATATCTGTTTATAACGAATTTTCGTAGCTATATGATGACCTCTCACGCCGATGTGGGCTATGCCCAAAAGGGTGGGAGTGATTGCAGAGATGTGAGCCCCGTGCCGTTGGGCTCGAAGGAGTCCCATGACCCACCTGTGGTTGAGGGCTAAGTCCCTACACTCGATCATGAATGAACATAAAATGAGTAAAATGAGAGTGTAGGGACAAACGGCAAGGTATTACAAAAAAATGGGGGTTAAGGAGGCGAAAGCCTCGCCAATGGGATGGATAGCCCCGTGTTTAAATACTTCTTTGCCAAAGTTTCTCTTGATGACGCTAATGACGCTCCCCAGCTTAATGGGACTTTGGGAGGATTAATCAGTATCTCTCTCAAGGGACTAGAGCTCGGCAATGAAAGTCCCCCTTTCATGTGGGGGCTCTCTGAGCCACTCGACCGCCCACTATGTGTAATCCCGAACCTATGAGGGTAACGATGAGGAGGGAACTCTCGTCCTTCAGAACGTTGAAAAAGTCAGTACGACTGGATCCTAATTACATTACGGTCTGTACCACTAGGGACGCTTTGACAGTAAAGTGGTTCTCCCTGCTGACACGAGGTCACGTTTGACTTTCTCCCTTGACTGATCCTACGATGGGTTTTCTTGGTCGTCTTCGTCGATCACTGCCCTCTCCTTGTCGCATAACTCCACATGACCGAAACCGCTTGCTCTAGACGCACCGACACCCATGATCAGTGCCGTCTCAACTACCTTCATTAAGTCCTCTTTCAGGACTATGTACTCTACCTTCCCTATGAGCACTGGCTCCTTATTCTCGTCGTAAGGTATCCAAATTGTCTTAAGCCTATTTTTCCAAGTCTCTACTATCCCTTCCTCCAGTGATAACACTTCCTCTTTACTCACGTTAGTGCCGCCTTTTAGGAGTGAATAGGGTACCCAGAAGACGGCTGAAGGTGTAGGGAGGAACTTCCTTATCTCCCTGTTCACTAACAAGGGGTGGATGAGGAGTGAGGGTGAGAAACAGAGTTTGAACCTTTTTGGAAGAGTGTATCGGTCTTCCTTCACGTCGACTATCACGAACTCCAAGAGCCCGTTTTCGAACTTAGTCCTATTCCTGACCCCCACGTCTTCCTTAAATTTCTGGAAGAGTACTTCAGCTAACTCCTGAGGCACACCGACCTTAAACTTGAAAGTCCCGTTTATATCCGTCCCTTTTAATGACCCCTTGTGATAGTAAGGAAAGACTGGGCTCCCGTGTTCATCTATCAACGGGGATACGTGTATGGGCTTTAAGAAGCCCTTGTGGGGCTGGAACATGGGCTGGAGGTCGGGCATTTCAAATAGGAGGATGGTCTTACTTATTTTGCCCGTGAAATTTGAATAGGTTCTTGAATATTTCGTCCTTATGGTTACGGTGAAAGACTTAAACATTTCAAGAGATATGCGGTGACGAGTTTAATAACTATTTTGGAGTAACTAAGTGAGATCAATTCTGTTCTTTCCTATTTCGACATGAGACCCTTTGCGGTAAGCTGAATGTAAAGCCCTTTCAGTTCTCTCTTATTTCGATAACCCGTGAAGAAACAATGGGTGAACAAGAAAAAGCTTTCAGTTCTCTCTTATTTCGACATTAGACAATTCATAATAACTCCGGAAAAAGCGTACTTTCAGTTCTCTCTTATTTCGACATAAATCTTACAAGGAATGTATCATAAAAGAGATCTTTCAGTTCTTTCTTATTTCGACTTTGCTAGAAAATTTGAATTTGAGAAAGGAATTAACTTTCAGTTCTTTCTTATTTCGACTACATTAAGTTAAGCTCCTCCAAAATCTTCGTTTCTTTCAGTTCTTTCTTATTTCGACTATGTACTCCTCAATCGCCTCATTAACTACATCATCTTTCAGTTCTTTCTTATTTCGACCTAATCTTGTCTATAGCAATTCTAACTGGGCCGAACTTTCAGTTCTTTCTTATTTCGACTTTCTCCACAAAACAACAATATTAAACATGTTACTTTCAGTTCTTTCTTATTTCGACGCATTATGACAAATTTAAAAATCTCTTTACTTTTCTTTCAGTTCTTTCTTATTTCGACTAGTCGAGAAATCAGATGTTAGGCAGTCTGGAAAACTTTCAGTTCTTTCTTATTTCGACATAACCAATATGAGGAATTAAAGAGGGCTATAAACTTTCAGTTCTTTCTTATTTCGACTGCTCTTTTTTCAGTTGAAGGCGGTATAATTGGCCTTTCAGTTCTTTCTTATTTCGACATTGAGAAGGGCTGTGAACTAACCTATTATACTAACTTTCAGTTCTTTCTTATTTCGACTCAATACCAATTTTATAGTTTCTAATTAATTCCATCTTTCAGTTCTTTCTTATTTCGACCCGTATCGCGAATACGCTTATCAATCGCAGTGACCTTTCAGTTCTTTCTTATTTCGACATTCAAAGTTGGTATTATCTACTAGAAAATTTAACTTTCAGTTCTTTCTTATTTCGACTACGCAGTTTTTGCGAAAGACACCCTGATGAATGCTTTCAGTTCTTTCTTATTTCGACCCCCTCCATCTATGCTCAGCGTCGAATAAGGGCTCTTTCAGTTCTTTCTTATTTCGACTTATTGATGCACATGGATAGAACCGATTACATCACTTTCAGTTCTTTCTTATTTCGACTTCCAGTCAGGTATTCATAGTTTTCTAAGTCTTCAACTTTCAGTTCTTTCTTATTTCGACTTCCGCAAAGCGGACATTTTTCACCATCAAAATGTGCTTTCAGTTCTTTCTTATTTCGACCAGAGGTTGGCTAACACGCTGAGCATCCAGGGTATCTTTCAGTTCTTTCTTATTTCGACGATGGGCAGGTCGATCGGTTTCTTATGCGGGAACTCTTTCAGTTCTTTCTTATTTCGACGTAACGATTTAGAAAAAATAGTGAAAGAATACCTCTTTCAGTTCTTTCTTATTTCGACTGAAAATCAATTAGCTGGAGAATTATCGAAAATCTCTTTCAGTTCTTTCTTATTTCGACGTGTAAACGCTATGTTCTAACACAGACCAATATCCACTTTCAGTTCTTTCTTATTTCGACATTTTGAAAGTCCTTTGTGTAGTTATCCTCCTACTTTCAGTTCTTTCTTATTTCGACTGTTTGATGATTGCCCACGCCATTGCTGGATTTTGCCTTTCAGTTCTTTCTTATTTCGACTAAAGATGAAAGATGATAGAATGAAAGAAATAGACTTTCAGTTCTTTCTTATTTCGACTTAAGCAATATATTCACATCTTCAGTGAACAGTGTCTTTCAGTTCTTTCTTATTTCGACATTGAACATGCGAAAAAACATAACGACCAGCTCGCGTCTTTCAGTTCTTTCTTATTTCGACATAATTTAGAAGATGAATTGGAGGGATTAGAAGACTTTCAGTTCTTTCTTATTTCGACATAAAAAGACGTCAGCATTACAAATCCATACAATCTTTCAGTTCTTTCTTATTTCGACGAATGGAAAAAATTGAATTTTGTTTTTAAGAGGTCTTTCAGTTCTTTCTTATTTCGACGCCGAGCGGTGTATCGATAAATGCTAACTTTATCGCTTTCAGTTCTTTCTTATTTCGACTTCCCTAACACTGTAAACAATTGCGGATTCCCTAGCTTTCAGTTCTTTCTTATTTCGACGTGAAAATGTTTTGACCTAAATGCGAATAAATACTTTCAGTTCTTTCTTATTTCGACTAGATTTGAGTTTGAACGATTGATTCTGTCATACCTTTCAGTTCTTTCTTATTTCGACGTTTTACGAAAAAACGGTGAAGTTGTCACAGTAACTTTCAGTTCTTTCTTATTTCGACCAATCTTTGGAACTTTGTTCAAATTGCATTTATACTTTCAGTTCTTTCTTATTTCGACTGTCTTTTTGTTGAGACAGAAGAGGAAATAAATGTCTTTCAGTTCTTTCTTATTTCGACTATTCGCTAGCCCACGAAAACGGTAACTGTTGTTTAACTTTCAGTTCTTTCTTATTTCGACATTTTAAAAGCTTTAGTTGATTTAATTCAACAAACTTTCAGTTCTTTCTTATTTCGACAAGGACTTGCATCATGCAATCATTTTGAAGTTATCTTTCAGTTCTTTCTTATTTCGACAGAATATATTAACTGTGATTGAGTGATCATCACATCTTTCAGTTCTTTCTTATTTCGACTGATTATTCCAGAGTTCACAAACATATGCCTTCACACTTTCAGTTCTTTCTTATTTCGACAATTTTTCTCAATTTACAGATAAAATTACAAGAACTTTCAGTTCTTTCTTATTTCGACAGACCTTTGCAAAATCTTATATCAACCGGCGGTCTTCTTTCAGTTCTTTCTTATTTCGACTATAGCTGGTGAAACAAAAAATATAGACAAATCCATCTTTCAGTTCTTTCTTATTTCGACATATTTCGCAATTACTTTATTTGCATTAATTGTTACTTTCAGTTCTTTCTTATTTCGACTTCGATTTGCAAAGCGTTTATATAAACGCGTGGATACTTTCAGTTCTTTCTTATTTCGACAAGATGATTACATAAAAAGATTGACATTAGATGAAAACTTTCAGTTCTTTCTTATTTCGACCTAATTTTTCCGCAAACCGGACATTCATACAAGAAACTTTCAGTTCTTTCTTATTTCGACTTCCAGTCATCTTTTTCTACAATTTTTGAAATTGTTCTTTCAGTTCTTTCTTATTTCGACTAAAGCATACTGCTGAGCTTAATTTTGATATTAAAAACTTTCAGTTCTTTCTTATTTCGACCAAGAATTTATTAATTATCTGAAAAAGTTCAAAAACTTTCAGTTCTTTCTTATTTCGACTGGCAGAAAGAGAAATATGTCATTTAATTCCATTCGCTTTCAGTTCTTTCTTATTTCGACAATACAGAAGCCGGGTCTCAGCAATTATTGGAGTCTTTCAGTTCTTTCTTATTTCGACTATTTTTTCGACCAACTGAACTTATCAAGAATATCCTTTCAGTTCTTTCTTATTTCGACTTAAAGATATATATGTCATAATTCATAAATTTTAGTCTTTCAGTTCTTTCTTATTTCGACATGGGCACACCGGTTATCCATCAATTGATGCCTCCACTTTCAGTTCTTTCTTATTTCGACGAAGAAACCAAGAATGCAATTATTTATTATAAGGACTTTCAGTTCTTTCTTATTTCGACTTATTTTCAGAATTTAAATTATCACAATTTTCCACTTTCAGTTCTTTCTTATTTCGACGATAAAGAGATCGAAAGATAGCAATGTAAAAAGCTAACTTTCAGTTCTTTCTTATTTCGACGTCAACAAAATCAGAAAAAAGTTAAACTTGGTAAACTTTCAGTTCTTTCTTATTTCGACATATAAGTTTTTGCATATATATAATTGAGAATTACTTTCAGTTCTTTCTTATTTCGACTTTTTGCCGATATTTATGATAAAATTGATGAACTCTTTCAGTTCTTTCTTATTTCGACGCAAATCAAGCGTTTCAGATCGCTATTGATCAAACTTTCAGTTCTTTCTTATTTCGACTAGCACATTATTATATTTACATGGTAACGCACAACTTTCAGTTCTTTCTTATTTCGACGATTGCTATCAATCCGTATTTAGCAATCAACGGACTTTCAGTTCTTTCTTATTTCGACATGGTAGTATCAAGAAACTTCTCAACGTACTGTTCTTTCAGTTCTTTCTTATTTCGACATTAAGAGCCTTATATCCTAAAGTATGGGAGCCAAACTTTCAGTTCTTTCTTATTTCGACTTTATTTACGATTTGTTGAATTTGTAGATATTGTCTTTCAGTTCTTTCTTATTTCGACATTATCGTCTTTTACGAAGTACGATTCATCTCCTCTTTCAGTTCTTTCTTATTTCGACGATATAGGAAATCACGTCGTGAGATATTAAGACTCTTTCAGTTCTTTCTTATTTCGACATTAACAAATTATTTAATAATTATTTTTGTAATGCTTTCAGTTCTTTCTTATTTCGACAATTTGTACCAACTTCAGCAAACCCAAAAGCATCTCTTTCAGTTCTTTCTTATTTCGACTTTTCTTTTCAATCTCGTCCCAATCCATTTTTAAACTTTCAGTTCTTTCTTATTTCGACAATATGATAAATAACTATATATTCTGGACTCCATCTTTCAGTTCTTTCTTATTTCGACCGTGCGTCGCCTTCACGCTGCGTCTTTCGTTGTTTTTTACACTGTTCTCTTGTTATAGTGTAGAAATTGTTACTAAAAAAGGTTGTTTTTCAACTTAAAATGAGGGGTGAGTTGTAGAAGTCGCTCTTTTCTCCCTTAAGTTTTCATTGGTGTTTCAACAGTAAAATTGATAACCCCTATTTAAAGGTGGTAGGAGGTGTGGGTGTTGTTGCCTGAATTTCAACTTAATAAAAGATGATGGATGGAATAGAAGATTTTTGCCCGCGAAAGATTGAGGAGAGAAAAACAGTTTTAAAAGAAGAAAAAGAAGGTGTAAAAGTCTAAAAGTAAACTCACACTACAATTTAAAGTATTTTTCGTGCAATTAATGATATGCTCTTATAAACTTAACTGTTGAGGGGAGAAAATTCGGTGATAAACTAGACTTATAGTCGGTTAAGTAAGTATAGGAAGTGTGAAGACACACTGAGTTAATATACGAAAAAACTAGATTTTTAATCATACTCGTAATACCGGAGCAGTAATATTAATCAAAGCAAGGTGGGTGTAAGAGAAACCGGTCATCTGCAGAACTTCGTGACTGACGTAGCGGAGGTATTGTTGACCTCACTCGTGTAGCAGCCGTGTATAAGGTTCCTCTAAGTAGGGCTGGCGTCAAATTCGTGGAAGCTGGTAGCAGTCGTGCATAAAGTTCCTCATTATAGCGTTTAAATTCGGAATAAATGAAATTAGTAGCAGTCGTGCATAAAGTTCCTCCGTAATAATCGGAGGGTCTACGCAAGGGAACACGTTACAGTATATACTATATATTTTTTACCGGTGTAAGATCAATATTATTACTGTCCATCAATGCTCTTAATACTCACTAACCCGACAAAAATCGACCGTAAGTCCGCGTCGGAGATCATAGTCACGTATGATAAGGGGACTAAGGATTACAACCTACGTGACATTAGTGGTATAGTCGTGTTGGGCAGTAAAGCGTATATTTCCACCGCTCTAATATCGCTACTGTCAAGTAATAATATCCCACTAGTAATCTCGACTAAGAGGGGCGTTTCGGTACTTTCAGCTAACGGTATAACACTGCTTTCCGAGGTCAGGGAGAAACAGTTCAGGTTGAGTGAACAAGAGAAAGAGGAGGTAGCTAGGGAGTTCATAACTGCGAAGTTCAAAGGTCTTTCTAACTTGTTAAAGTACTATAAAGTCGACCCTCCGGATCTCGTGGAGGGTAAGGACTTACTCACGTGGGAGGCAAATAACAGCAGGCGTTTCTGGGAGAGGGTTTTCACCCTTTTCCCGCCTGAAGTAGCTAAGGTGGGGAGGAAGCCGACGAGCCCGGATCCTTTCAATAGGGCTTTATCCCTAGCCTACTCGTTGTTGTACGCGGTGTGTAATAGGGCCCTCTTGTCTTTCGGCTTCGACCCGACTTACGGTGTGATGCATAAGACGAGGTTTTCTACTCCCCTGACTTTCGACTTTTCCGAGATGTTCAAGCCTGTGGCAGTACACGCTGTTATAAGGGCGTATAAGAAAGGGCTTAAGGTCGTGAACGGAGAGCTGGATAAGGACAGCGTTAGGAAAGTGAGTGAGGAGTTCTTCAATATAATGACCAAGAAACAGAGGGACGAGAGCGTCCACAAAGCGGTGTTTACACGGGCAAGGAAGCTAGCGATGTACCTGAGGAAGGGAGATAAGACGATAAGGTATACCTTTATATATGACCCGAGGTCGTTAGTGAGTTAGCTTGGGAAAGCGTTTATATGAGGTGAAGAGGGTTTTTCCCTCTTGCCCGAGACAGTTGTGTCCGTTACCATATCGAGATGTCATAGCAGGGATATTAACTTGCTATCACTAATCAAGGCAATTACAAATAGAGAGGTGGATCCGTAAAAACTGGGTAAAACCCCTCGTTAAGTACATACCTTAACTTAACGATATGAACAAGGCAATAACATCCTTGGGACACTTGACTCCTCGTCTCCATGGAAGGAGGGGTTTAGCCCCTTAACCCCTATTTTTGTAAAGTGGTTAAACGAGTCAATAGAGGAGACCAGAGTCCGCTACTTAGGTACGAAGGGGACAAGGGGGTTTTTCACAAGTTCGACGAACTGTCCGAGAGGATAACCGATGGTCAGATTAAAAAAAGAAGAGGTAATAGGTCTGAGGGGAGGGGTCCAAACTATGAAAAGAGTGAAAAGTCATCGTCTAGTTTCACGATACCATCAAACTCGTCCAAACTATGAGAAGAGTGAAAAGCGAGGAGGGAGATATATCCACTCCAATTTGTATTATAGTCTTTTTCATAATAGCTGCAACGGGGGCTAAAAGGGAGTTAAATCTAGTGTTAGTAATGGGGACTGTTGGGCTGAGTGTGCTAAGGGAAGGAATGAAAATTAGCGAAATAGCAAAAATACTAGAAGTTCACAAGAGCACAGGTGGATTAACGAATTCCAGAGAGAGGGAGAAAAATGCCTATTCCACAAGGAAAGAAAAGGAAGAAAAAAGAAGGTAAAGGAGAGGGAAATAAAGGTAGAAGAAATACAAGGAAAAACCATATTGGAAGCAAAAACATAGAGGAGAAGTTCAACGTAAAAATAAACTACAGCTCGGAGAATAGCGAGAAAAAGACTGAAAATTCCCTACATAAAACCCTACAAGATCGACAAGCCAATAGGTGCCGACTTAGGGAGAGGTTGAAGGGTTATTAAGAAGGGCGTAAAAGTGTTTTTTCATGGACGAGTCTGGTATTAGTCATGATCCGTCTAGGGTTTGTATGTTATTAGGGTTGATTATCCAAGTGTTAATATTCTAGCTTGTATTCCCTTGTTTGATGGTAAGCCTTGTTTTATGCTCACAATGTTGATTCTAGGGTTTTCGCTAATTTTCTTTACTTGCTAGGGTTAGGAATTCTTGTAATGTCGTGTTGATAATGCTAAGTTTCACAAGTCTTCTTATGTTTTCGCTACTGCTTTTAGGCTTAACGTTACTTTGCTTTTCTTGCCTCCCTATTCTCCTTAATTGAGTTGGTTTGGAAGGATTTGAAGCGTTGGATTAATTCTTATTATTACTCGTGTTAGACTCTAGAATTGAATATGAGTTCTATTATTTGGTTTTTAAAGGTAATTATAGTAGGTATTGGATTAATAAGTTTCGTGACGTGCTTGAGGAAGGTATAAGTATAAGAAAATTTTTCTCATATTTGATTTATTATCTGTTAACAAGTTTTATCTCACAATAATACAAGCTTTTCTCAATGTTTTTCTATATTTTGTATTGAGGGAAGTTAAAAGCCTGTCGCAACTATTATGAAAAAGACTATAATATGGAGGAATAACGGTTGGACAGTAAACCCTGATCCAATAACTGATTACGTAGGCGGAAGGTTTTCTTTAAAGAGAATCGCTTATAAAGATAAGAAGAAGGCGTTAGCACTCCTTAAGAATAGATATTATATAATGCTAACCAGAGGGTTGAGAGGAGTTTACGTGTTTTTCGAAGAAAGGAGACTGCTAATGCTGTAAAGGAGTTGATAGAAAATCCAAGTAACGTTTAGCTAATTTTACGATTAAAATTAAGAAGCTGTTAAATTGTATGTATTCTTAACATACATAATATTCTTGGAAGAAGCGTGAAGACAGGTTTCATAAAGAAAAGATTGCTAAACCTTATACCTTATATTCTGTTATTAACTTAGAAGCTATTTCTTCTCCCTCTTTCGTTAATTTCACGAGCGTTCTAGTTTTCATCAGCATCTTTAGTTTTTCTATATCATTTTCAATTTTTAAAGACGGCTTATTTTCCTTTAATCTCTCCAAGAATAATATAAGGTTTTTAATATCTCTTCTAGTAAATTTCTCTGGGAGAACGGGAGGTAAAACAAACCTACGACCCAGGTAGGGATAGTATAATACTACTATTGGAAGTAAATAATCTTTATATTTCTTTACAATTTCATATACTTTTTCGCTGTCTATTTTTTCTTTCTCCAACGTCACTAACCCTACGGTGGTTAAATAATATAAGGAGTTAGCAATCAATTTTTTATCGTCAGGATCAATTTTCTCGCATACTTCTCTCGTGCATTTAGAGTTGTAGAATTCTTTAATTCTCTCTTGCAGTTTGTCAATATCGACCTTTCCTCCCTTTTCTCTCAGCGTTAATAGAATTATTTCTGACGTGCTCAATTTATCATACATTATCTTTCACCTGCCTGTGCGTAAGTAGTGTGGACTATGCTTAATTTTTAAGGAAAGGTTTTTGTACCTGAAGCTTATATAAAACATATTAATTAAACCTTTATTGCAAGATCTGACTAAAATGTTTTATATAACACGTAAGTGGAAGGTGTCACACTGATTTAAAGCTTTTTACTCGTTGGTGTGTACTTAACACATGGAAGGATATTTAGATTATAAAAATAATTCTAGAGGTTATATTTACGCTAAATTATACGATAGTTTAGTTGAAGGAAAATTAGCTTTAGAGATGTTACAAAAGGGTCTGTTACAGAACGCTTCTTCAAAGGCATTTTTAAGTGTAAAATCTGCTATTAGTGCGCTGGTTGTAAAGAATCTTAATGAGATTATCAAATTAAAAAACGAGAAGGAAAAGTATTGGTACGAGAACGTGGGGTATTCGGCACCTACAAAGGGGTTAATAGGGATATCAAAAGACTTAAAAAACTTAGGCATCGACGCTGAGAACGTGATAAGAATTGCTTTATCTTTACACAAGTTCTCGTATAATGGTTTCGACCCTAACTTCGTTGATTATAGGAACTCTGAGGAGGTAATAAGTGACATAAAAGAGGTCATAGAGTGGTTACTTAATTTAAAATACTATTTCGACGATTTTTGGGACGAAAAGTTAGAAAAAGCAAAGAAGGATTTAGAAGAATTATTAAAAAATACGTTCAATTAATTATCCCCCGAAAGGAATTTCGTTTATATGCATAGCGTAATACGCCATGAGTATGTCCCTGCTTTTTAAAGCTAGGAAAGTGAGTGTGGAGATAATGTTGTTATTAAGCCAAAAATTTATTAAATAGGAGAATTCTCTATATAGAGTATAGTTTAGCTTAGATTCTCAGAGACGCCTTTTACGTTAAAGTATGAATTTACGGCTTAATAACAGCACTATGTAGGCAATGTCAGTTAGCACTATGCATGAAGTTTGACCGAAAGATTTAATACTGAACGCTACACTCTCGCTCTTTAAAATAGATTTATTAGTTAGTAGTTTGACTCTACATTTATGAACGAGTATGTTGCTAGGTATGTTGTGTCTAAGGATCACAGAAGGATTGGAGAAATAAACATTAGGTATACGGCTAACGATGACGATGAGAGCATTAGGATCG
>Ga0326758_100104_pt1 | contig 27802 bp, 34 predicted proteins | sample GCRJH_S_FD_207221 | JGI IMG/M metagenome (GOLD analysis project Ga0326758, IMG submission 207221) | Hot spring sediment microbial communities from Geyser Creek Basin, Yellowstone National Park, WY, United States - GCR.JH_S | ecosystem: Environmental > Aquatic > Thermal springs > Near-boiling... | reverse complement strand
ATTTGAAAAATTTGTTAGAGAAAATAGGGCTAAGAAGACTGCAAATGAACATATTCAAAATATAAGGAGAATATTAGCTGACCTAAACTATGAGCTTATTCCTGAAAGGATTAAGGAATATATGCTTGACCTACAGAGTGAGAACCTAAATAGGGCCAGGCATTATGCAACGACTCTCAAACTATTTATTAAGGAAATAATAAAGCCAAAGAACTCCAGGGTGGCCAAGGAACTTTACGATTCATTTAAACTACCTAAAAGGAAGTTTATTTACAAGCCTCCTCCTTTATCATTAGATACTCTGAAGAAAATTTTCAATAATATTAATGATTTAGGGGCTAGAGCTTTATTTCTATTACTGATAGAAACTGGCTTGAGAGTAGGGGAAGTTCTAGGCCTTAAGGTAGACCAGATAGACCTGGAACACAGAATTATCAAAATTATGAAGGAGTCCGAGACTAAGAGAGCGTATATATCGTTCTTACACCAAAGTACGGCTAGATGGGTTAAGGAACAATATCTACCATACCGTGAGGAATTCGTAAGGAAATATGAAGATTCTATAAGGAAATTAGCAGCGGCAAACCCTGAACAAGGAATTAACGTAGAGGAATGGAAACTCAAACTATTCCCATTTAGGGAAGACGTCTTAAGAGCCGAAATTAAAGAGGCAATGAAAAAAGTTCTGGGAAAAGAGTTCCGTCTTTACGATTTACGTAGCTTCTTCGCGTCTTACATGATTAAGCAGGGAGCTAGTCCTATGATTGTGAACCTATTACAGGGTAGAGTTCCACCACAACAGTTCCGAATTTTACAGGATCATTATTTTGTTATAAGCGACATAGAGCTTCAACAGTATTATGAAAAATATGCACCTAAAATTTTAGAATAAACTCCCCAGTTTAATCATGATAAATTCAGTTCTTTCTTTAACGTTGTTTTCAAACAATATTTCCTATACTTCTTTCCAGCGAAATGTCCCCAACTTCTAGTTACTATTCCCTGTCTTGTCATTTTAGTAAGGTAGACCAGTAATTCATTCCTTCTAACCTTAGTATATCTTTCTAACTCTTCTAGACTACAGCAACCTTTCTCCTGGAGAACTAAAAGAATCTTCTCAGATATTGTTAGACTTCCGTTTCTTGGCATAATATATTCTTATCTTAGCAGGATTAAATAAAAATTAATATCCATAGGACGTTTCAAAGGTTTGCTTCATAACCTCTTTCCCACAGGATTAAAGAAATTTTAATGCTATTTCCATTATCGCATTACCAAGCTGCTGCAAGCAAAAAATCTGAGATCCGTGCAGGATTAACTCTTAGGAGCTCCTTAAGTGCTGCATGCAGCACTATAACACCGCTAGGTAATTTACAATTTATAATAGGTCCAGGTGGTGTTTTTACAATTTTTAATCCGATGACCTATCAAGATTTGTAAAAGAAATAGATGGACCTTTCAAAAAAGGAGTGTCTTAATTACCAAGATTACATTAACCCATTAATCATTGGATATACGCCTTAATCTTTCCATATAGTACAAAAACAACAATTCGAAACCAATCCCGGCGAAAACTAAGAGCCATATAGGGTTCATGTTCTTCCACCCTTGGGGCTTTAAGTTAGGAGTGCCGGGCTGACCCCGGCACCCAGACCCCTAGGGGTATTAGGTACCCCTTCTTCTACTGGCGGGGTACCTCGTATTTATATTAAGTTTTCATATATATAAAGATTTCTATAACGTAAAGGATTTTTCTCAGTAAACTGGGGAGTTTTTACAATTTTTCTAACGGGAATAGAAACCTGGGGTCCCATGAGTAGCGCTTATACTGCTTACTTAATAATTTTTCAAAATTCAATGAGAAAAACTAAATAAACTCCCCAGTTTAATAAGAAAAATTCAGTACTTCAAAAACTCTTCTAACTCTTCAATCTTCTTTAATAAAATAGATTCTAAACGTATAACTTCTATCCTGACCTCTTTATCATTATCATCCTCAAGAATTCTAAGGAAGTCCAATGCCTCCTTATATCTTTCCAGCTTACTTTCACTTATTAACCTATCTATTTTGTTAATCAAATCCTCCAGATCTTTCATATCCTTCAATTTTGAACACCATGACAGAGCGTATTACGTCTGACCTACTGACATTATTCCTTTTTGCAATTCCGTCTAATTCTTCAAGGACTTAGTCCACTAGCCTTATCCCGAATATCTTCCTATCTTTCAATTCTATTTTACTGTAGGTTTTTATTATAACGTCCTGCTCTGCAGGAGTTAAAGCTAGGAAGGAAGTAATCCAAGCTCTCAATAAATCACTTTTAGTAAATTTCTCCCTCCTGCATATTTCCTCATACTTCTTCATTAAATCTGCTGGAATTTTGAAAGTAGTAGTAAAGACGTAAGTTAAATCCAGCTCAAATTCGGTTTCCGATAACCTTTTTACACTTTTGAAAGATAACTCCATTCTCGCCACCTCAGCTTATCATTCTCTGTATAACCATTCTGATCCTGTCCTTTACCGCCGAAATCTCTACTACAATTTCGTCGTCATCTAGTTCATTTATAGCGAAGTCCACAATTTCATCTAATTGAAAGTAGATCTTCAATAACTTTACAAGTTCTTCTAAATTCTTTTGAGTCTGCAGTACTTCACTCATTCTTCCTCACCTGGTCAATTAGGTATTCTACTAACGAGTCCTTAGCCTGTGATAGCAGTTCAAATGCCTTAGGGTCGTATGTTTCCACGATCTTCATAGCCTCATTAATGTAGTAAATAGCGTCTAAGATTTCCAATATGCCCTCCGAAGAAACCTGAACTGTCTTAGCCATACTTTCATCCCCACGAAGCGATGTCCTCCTCAACTGCTAACATCTCTTGTCTTGCCTTCTCTATCTTCTCCTTAATCTCCTCAGAAGCCATCAATTGCTCTAAAGTCTTCAAATGCCAGCATTTCTTTCCGAAGCTCCCAGCCTCACAACTGCAACTCTCCTTAACTATCTTCAAACTTATGGGGTCTATTGTTATCCTGCTATAATGAATTAGATCTTTCCTAGTTCTGCTTTGTACATCTGCGGAAATAACTATACCCTGACCTAATGTGTAAAAAACATCTAACCTTTTAATCGGATTTTTGGGGATTTGTGTGGAAATCATATTTTCTCAATATTCGATTATCGAGAAGAGTATATAAACTTTACTATCTTCGATAATCGAATATCAAAACGTCATTAATATAAAGAATTTATAATATCACATAACACATTTATATGTCATATCTATGAATTATTTAACGGAAATGCAACAAAGGGTACTATTAGCCCTATATGGAAATGATAAAGTAACACTAAGGAAATTGATAGAACTTACAAAGAGTTCAACAGCTCCAGTAAATAATGCTGTTAAAAGCTTAAAGGAGTGGGGACTAGTAGAAGAGATCGAGGAAACTGGAGGCTTTCCTAAAAGGAGGTATATTAAATTAACAGAAAAGGGTAAAAGGGTAGTTGAAAAGCTTAAAGAATTATATAGTTTAATAGAAGCCAGTAGTTAAGGTCGACTTTCTATGGAAAGAAAGTTAATGCAGATCTTAGCAGGACTACTGAACGAGTTTGAAGAGTGGAGGAGAGGAGAAAGTGATAAAGAACCTCTTATAATTGAGATACATGATAAGGTTGTTAGTAACGATCCTTACACGGAACAGGGAGTAATTAACTTAAGCGATGTGAGTATCGCAATATATTCTGCTATAGAAGACCTCATGCGTAGTAATGATATTAGCAGGAGTGTTTACCCGTGGCGTAACTTTTCCTTACTTTTAATTACTTCTAATTCCGCCACGGGCACCCCTCTCAAGGGATCATACACAGTCACCCTTAAGTCCCTGGGGCTAGTCGAGGGAAACACCAATACCCTCCCATCCACTTTTCTTGCAATGTTAAGAGGAGCAATAGAATCCCTCTCCAAAAGAACTTCACCGCTTTCCAAATACCTAGCGTTCACCTTCAGTACTTTTACACCCCCACCCTCGTGAGCAGAGCCCGTCATCAGGTAGGGGTTAAAAACCCTGATAACTTTCTCAACTATCTGTTTCCTCTTCCTCAACTTCTCACCGTCGAAGGGATTGATAGAGGAGGTATATGACTCAGAAACCTCATCAACCTCTATTGGCTGAGTTTTCAACATTTCCACAAATTTAACAACACTCCACTGGTGAATCCTATGCCTAAGCTTAGCAGTCTTGTTACCCTCCATCTTATCCTTGACCTTAGAGGAGAACTTACCTACTACAACTTTAGCCTTCAAATCCCTAGCTAACTCCACGATTCTCTTAACAGTCTTCCTCAGAATGTCGAGCTTCCTCTCCCTCTCCCTCAGCTTTCCCAACTTCTTTTTTATTAACTCGTCCTTAGTTGAGTGTCCTTTAGTAATCTCCTCCCTCCTAATAGAGTAATTAACAACGAGCTTTCCTAATCCAGTCTCATATCTCCTCAACTCCCTTAGTCTAAAACCTTCAAAAACCGCTACCGTGACGTTATTCTCATTAACGTCAATAGACAGATAATTACCCTCCTTGGACTCAACCTCAACCTCCTTCTCAAATGTTAACCAAACTAGGACTTTCCTACCAACTAATCTTAACTTAAGCTCTTGTGAAACCCTCCAACCTTCATATACGTAGCGGGTAAATTGCTTGGTGAACCTAAGGGGTATATCAACCCAACCCTTGTGAGTTAGAACACTGATGAACACTCTGTTAAACCTCCAATTAATCATGTTCGGTATAGTGATTACAACTCTCTTATACTCCGGCTTATCCTTCCTCGTTAGCCCTTCCTTTTTCCTTTCTTTGAAGCTCTTAACAATCCTTCCAGCAACGATATAGGCACCTTCAATAACTCTAGAAGGTAGGAAGGGGTACTTCTCCTTATAATGATTATAAAACCTTTCATGCAACTTCTTCCTTGTAGTTGGTAAGCCCTCTGATAGGATTGCCCCAATCATTTCATTAACAATCCTCTTCTGATATTCCTCAACTTCTCTGAGAACGTGGTATTTCCACTCGTTCAAGAAGTCGCTCTCCACCCTAACAGTCCTTTTCAACGTCTTCAACACATTTTACCACCTTCTCGTATTTGTGAGATCTATGTCCATAGATTCTAGAGGCGAATGACTTGACGATTTCTACAAAGTCCTCCACTAGCTCCTGCATATAATCCTTTGGCTCTTCTTGGAAAGCCACAATAACGTTTACGCCATATGCTTTGAACAACTCTACGAGGTACTCGAAACCGAAACGTGTTAGCCTGTCCTTATAAGCTACTACAACTGCGTCAATTTGCCTCCTCCTGGCTAATTCTATTAACTTCTTTAACCCTCTCCTATCCTCTTTTAGTCCAGAACCTATATCCTTAACTTCTATTACACTCACTCCTCCGAGAGTTTTCCTAACCCATTCTGTCAATGCGTTTAACTGCCTCTCCAAGTCGTCCTTTTGTGTATTTGATGAAACTCGAGTGTAAACCGCTACTTGTTTAACCCTTCCACCGCCAGATAGTAATCTTTCAATTTCACTGTAAGGTATTCTCCACCTACCGTTAATCTCAACAGCCTTTATCTTCCCCTCCCTAATCCACTTAATAACGCCACTCCTGCTCATGCCGAATATTTCAGCAACCTCGCTAGGTGTTAGATACCTCTCCACAGTAATTAAAAGTAACTAGAAGTATTTAAAAGTTACGTGAAAGTGTTATAGTCTAGCAGTATTAACGTACCACTTAATAACTTCTCATCCTTTCGTTGACGGCAATAAGAGAACTGCTTTAGGGCTACTGTTACATATTTTACATGAGTTATTTAATGATAAAATATCAATATCGCCAGATTTACTAGATTTACTTATAAAGACATTGACTGAGGTTGCTGACAACCCGCCAGAAGAAGACGAGCATGCAATAAACAAGATAAGAGTAATTATACAACGGATTATTGGAGATTGAGATATTTATCCTCGTTTTCTTTTTCATTCTCATATTTCCTTACATAGAGGACTTTTCCGTGAATTTTCAATACTCCAGTTCTGTCAAATTCAGCTAATGCGTCAAAGTATTCTCTATAGGTCTCGAAAATATAATCTACTCTACTGTGCATTCTTTCTAAAATCTTTTTCTGCTCATCGGTTAACTTATGTGTTATCACCATTTTGAATTCCCTATTATATATTACACCTAATACTATTTATAATATCTATCTTTACCTCTGAGAAAGGAAACTTTCAATCTGACTCAGTAATTCAGCCACCTTCTTGCCTTTTTCCGTCAAATAGATTAACCTCTTCCTAGTCCTCCCCTCCATCTCGTATTTATCTTCAACTAAGCCCTTCTCTTTTAAGGAGTCAACTATTTTAGAAATTATACTACCGCTTATTTTAGACCTCTTCTGTAATTCGCTTATAGGTAATCCATTCTCCTTTAGGAGTTCTAATAAAGCCCTACTTTCGGTGTCTGATAAAGGCATCAACTCCTTAATCGATATTCGAGAGAATAAATCTAAGCTAAACTTATCGATATTCGAGTAAAGAAAAACATTTAAATACTCTATTCGATAATCGAATATTGAGAAAAATGGATAGACTCCTAGAACCCGAGATTCAAATCCTCCTAAATCTATCTAAAGGAAAGAAGAAGAGGATAGAGATAGCTAAAGAATGCGACATACCATATACTACCCTCATTTACCTTATACCTAAATTAGAGGCTGAAGGACTTGTAAAGGAGACCAGAGAAGGAAAGAAAATCTACGTAGAATTGACGGAGAAGGGCAAAGAGAAAGTAAACGAGATCAGATCCAGACTGTTGAAAGAGTTAGGTGTTTCACAATGACTGAACTAACTTATACTGAAGAAGTAGTACCTATTGAGAAGCTAAGGGAAGATGAAGAGTTCAGATCTCTAGTTCCGCCAAACAATATGAAAGAGCAGTTAGTCTCAAGTATCGCTAAAAACGGTCAAACATTGCCGATAGATGTAGATTCAAGTTACATAATATTAGATGGGTATACTAGATTCCAGATATTCAGAGAGCTTAGGTTCAAAGAGGTTAAGGTAAGGAAATGGAACTTCAAGAGTTCTGAGGACAGGGCTACTGCGTATAAACTAATAGCTATGTTAAACCTCCAGAGAAGACATCTAGAGAAGAACGAAGTCTTAAAACTTCTAAGGGAATTAGCGGAAAAGATTGAAAAAAGTTCAAAAGAAGTACAAAAATTCTCGGCAAATGCCGAGAATTTAGAGCATAATAATGAAACAAATACGAAACCAAGTGAGCTTGAACTAAAGATGAAGCAAGTAAAGGAGGAAATAGGAGTAAAAGAAGTATCTGATTCCGACATACAAGAATATTCCTTAATTAGTACAATCCCGTATCTTAGACAATTAGTAGATGAAGGAAAAATAAGTGTAAGAATTGCCTATGAACTCTATAAGAAAGCTAAGGATAAGCTACAAAAAATCGCTAATTTACCTAAATACGAACGTGAACAATTATTAACTACTAAAGAAGGAAGAAAGATAATTCTAGAGAGAGATGACTTACTGGACTTAATATTACAACACAAAATGGCGGTTTCTCAGGCTATCAACAAAATCAAGACAGAGGAGAAACTAAAGAAAGCTAAAGGTAGTAAGCCCAGGGCAAAAGAAGAGGAAGAAGACGAAGGAGAGGAAGTCGAAACTATTGACAGAGAGGATAGCGAAAGTAATGAAGAATATGATTTAGTAGGAGAGTGGAAGAAGGCTGAAGAGGAGGAAGAGAAAGAAAAGCAGTTAACTGGGGAGTTTAACGAAAAAGATGAAGAAGCACCTCCAACTAGGATTGAAATTTACACTCCTAAAGCGGATTTAGATTCTCTTTATAAAGCAATGCCTTCAATTAAGAAGTTAGTAGACGAGGGAAAGCTTACCGAAAAAGACGCCGAAAAGGTTTATGAAATATGGCGTAACATGGAGGCAATCTACAAACAAGCTTCCCTACTATGGTATAATACAATTGATATACTGCTAAAGAGAGTAGGACTATCCGAGAAGGAGAGAGAAGAGATATTCTATGAAATGGTTAAGCCTTATTTCAAGTTATTCTCTAGGGAGGAAGTATTTCCCAAAGAGGTTTTGGAGGGGAAGTTATGATGGCTAAAGTAATTACTATCCACAACTTCAAGGGAGGAGTAGGGAAGACTACTACTACTGCAATAATAGCTATGGGCTTAGGTGCAATAGGAAAGAGAGTGTTATTAATTGACTTCGACGCCCAAATGTCCCTTACCCAAATATTCGTAAGAGAAGAGGACAGGCTGAAAATCCTCGAATCATCCCACGACGTTACTCAGGATAAGAGTGCTTTTGCCTTATTGAGGACTATGGAGCCTGCAAGGATAAAGTTCTTTCATGAAGGTAAAGGAGTAAAGTTCGGCATAGACGTGGTTCCTGGATCCTATATGAGCATATTTAAGCTGATGTTTGAGGGCTATATCCCCATACAATCGGAGTGGAATATATTGAGGATGTTAGACCTCTACAGAGACCAATACGATTACATCCTAGTTGATACTGCTCCTTCAGATACTGTAACAATAAAGCCCATACTGAGGGCTTCACATTATCTCTTAATACCAGAGGACGGGACCCCGGAAGCTTTTACTGCAATGAGGATCTTTCTAAGTGAAGCTCTGCCTAAATATATACTACCCAGACCAGAAGGTGGGTTCTATAAGTACCCAAGAATATTAGGGGTTATACTGACTAGGGTAAGGAAGAACTCTACTGCCATACTGATGAAACATAATAAGATCTTGGAAGAGGAACTAAGTAACTCAGAGCTTAAAGACCACGTAATTTACCCGCCCTACTTCGGTGCTGATAAAAACAACCCAGAGGACTATATCCTATCTTCGAGGAAAGAGTATCTATCAGATCTGATATGGAGGGATGAGAAGAGGGCTCCTATCTCTGAAGTATTTGATAAGTTATTCTTAATAGATGATAAGATCCAAAAGGACATCTATGCATTCTTCTCAAAGGTATTCATGGAGATCCCTAAGGAAGTAGTGAGGAGGGTTGAGAATGACCAGTAGTTACTCTAACCTGGTATATTTACACGACTTGTTAGAGAGTATAATAGAACACGACGTAACTTTCGTAATGACTATACTGCAGGCTCATATTGAAGATGATTGGGTTAGGAAAATCACTTATGTTAGTTATACTAATAAGGAAGAGCTTTTACCGAACGGTAGAAGGATAGACGTTTTTTATAAGGCTAGGAACTTCAAAAGGATATGCATAGGATTTGAAGTAAAGACTGGTAACGAAGTTAATGAAAAGCAGTTAAGGGAAGAGATAGAAGGGTTAAAGAGTGTTAAGGAATGCGAGGAAAGTTTCCTAGTACTAGTAGCTCAGGAGGATCCTAAGTATAATATTCCTTATTATTTCATTCCTCTTTCCGCCTTTCAACAGAAGATTAATGATGTGAATAAAATAGTGTATAGGTTTGTTAAGGAGTTTGAAAAAAGAGATTAAGCTTTTTGTTTGAATTTTTCTTCAGTAAACTGGGGAGTTTATTGAATTTTTCTAACGGGAATAGAAAGCCGGGATCCCAGTATAAGCGCTTATACTGCTTACTTAATAATTTTTCAAAATTCAATGAGAAGAAAAGCTTAATAGTTGAAAAGATAAGTAATAAAAAGGGATGAGGGGGTCTGGTCAGCTGTCGGGCTTCCTATCATAGGTCAATTCTAACCCTCCTCATCATCCCCTCATCCCCGATTTCTAGTTCTGTAAAAACATATTTAAAAACTTTTCTGTTTCTATCTTTATACTATTATTATCTAGTTAGGAATAATAGTTGTAATAATGATAATAGTGGTAGTAGTAATCATAGTTGTGATTATGTATTGCTGCAAACAGCATTATAACTCCTAACAATATTGCTAACCCATTTACTAAGGGGTTATCATAGGAGAAGTGTGCCAATGCGAATCTCCTCCATTTACCGTTCCTCTTAACGTAAATTCCTCTTTCTGTAAAAATGTCTAGGAGCATGTGAGAAGGGCCTACTATAACCCCGTCCAGGATGGTTATTAAGATAAGTTCGGTAGGCGATAGGAAATACAAAGCGAGGACTATCGGTACTGAAGTTAATAATCCCCAACCGATACTCCTGGGTAGTGTGTGAGTTCTGGGAGTTCTTGAGATGTATTTTCCCCTTATTTCGTGGCCCAGGTAATCAATAACGTTGTTTGCGGTTACTGAGATAATCCCGGAGATTATTATAACTTCAAGGAAGTCACTCAGGAAAAGGGAGTCAAGAAAGGATAGCAGACCTAAAGAAAACACAAAATGAGTCCTTAACTTCATCTTTCCTCACTTACTATCCTGATTTTTAAAGACTCCAACAATTCCCTTAATAGGTCTACTTCACTGTTAACCTCTTTTTCTAAAACCTTCTTAAGCGGGAGTATTCTATTAGTAGAAAACTTAAGTAAAACTGCGGTATCGTTATCTGTTAACGGAATAAGCTCAACTTCTATACTATCCTTTAAATCCTTATCCTTATACACCTCCCAGGTAATCTTCTTATCGAGGATGAAAAGCTCGGCGTTATACTTGTCGTTAATGACGTATTGATAAGGCCCTATTTTCTCTATCTTATCTACGTAATAAAAGAGCTTGATAAGTCCAGAAGAAATAAAGAAAGCCTTCAACCTCCTATAATTGCAGGATAACCTAGTCCTAACAACGACCTCCTTCATTTCCCCACCCTTAAACCATTAGATAGATTGTCAATAATATCGTCCCTCCGGCAGTTAGAATTAAGCTGGTGTTTCTGTAGAATTTGTTCATTTTAGGTTGTACATTCAGCTCAAACAGTAATAGGTATATTGCACTGTAGAAGAAGAATATTACAGAAGGTACCAGTAAGAGGATTTTTATTACTAATTCCGGCGAGACCATTCTTTCCCTCCCAGATATACTTTTGCTTTTTCTAAAGCGTCTTTGTACAATTTTGTATTTGTTGGTGCGTGGGTTTTATATAAATTTGCAGATAAATAATACAAAACTAAGTGACGTTCGTCTTTAGTTTTTTGATAGTGTTTAACGTAATGCTCTGAAGGGTTTCTGTAATTTTTTCTACAGAGAGGGCAATAAGAGGTGTCATGCCTCTTAAAGTGGATTTTGAGGTCTTTCAATTTCTCAAACTTTTTGCAACAGACAGGACATGTATACATCCTTTCACCTCACCCTTCTTCTCCTCCCTATTCTTTTCTTAGTTTGTGTCTTCAGTAATTCATACTCCTTTATCCTGGCTAAAGCCTCCTTCGGATCTACAACTCCTTTTAACATTTCAGCTAATCCCTTCTCCCCTATATAGTTCAACCAAGAAACTATGTGGCCCTCTTTTAGGTGGTATTCTAATGCAGCAGGATCCTCTTTAGACAGTCTTTCCACCTCTTCCTCTAACTCCTTAACGTCGTGTGCAATGCCTATGACTCTATCATATGACTTGAAGTAGAACGGCTCCATACTAGTCACCTCTGCAGCATATACCTGTAAACTTTCCCTTTCTTAAGTAGGACTATCTCGTCTTTATCTTCATATATTAAATAATATCTTTTTAAAATTGGAGAAAATAAAAAAATGAATATCTTATTTATTACGTTTTTCTTCAGGACTTTTTTGGAACTCATCACTTTTGGGGGTTTTTAAAACCCATATAGGCAGTGGTGTAAATGGGTCTTAGGAGGGCTTCAGTTTTAGTTATAGCGTTAGCAATAATTTTAGCATTCGTGGGGAGCTTTGTAAATATCAAGGTACCGCAGCATAATTCTTCAGTTCAAATAGGGAGCGGTGGAGGGAGTTCAGGCTCTTACGGCGTGACAGGGCCTAAGTATATATACAACAAAACGATAACGTTAGCTCCTAGTCTTTCAGACTTACAATATGTTAGGGGAAGCTACAGTAATCTACCAGCACCTTATTACAATATTTCAAAATGTGTTTACATCTTATTCAACTTCTCAACTCCTAGTTCAAATATGCTACAACTACTTCTCAATGCTCTGGCGTGGAATGCTAGCGTGATCGCTCCAGGGCCTTACGGTGCTCTATTATCTATAGCTAGCAGTGCCTATGTCAATATTATTAATTATAGGAATACTTCACTCCAGCCATTTCCATTAAATGCGAACGATACAGAAAATTATTCAAAATGGGAAATAATAGTAAAATATGGGAAAACTTTTGAATTGCCTGGAGGATTTCAGCCCTGCTGGAGCTACCCGCCCAGCGACCAAGTATCAGTAGGCTCGGCGTCTTGTGAAATAATCGCTACGTGTTCCGTAAAAACCAGCATAAATGTAGTGTACACAGACCATGAATATTTAGTAAAGTCCTGCACACACACCCGTAAAGAAGGGAATATGACAATATGCTGCATTTGTAATTACTATGCAATGGACGTTTCTGGTACTGCCTACCTGTACGCTAACGGCAAACAAATCGCCTCACAAAGTTTTAGTTGTACTTTCTATTGGAGCGGAGGTAGTTACAGCAGTAAGATTTGCGGAACCGTTACGGTACAACCATGTGTCCAAAAGCAGGTCTATGCGTATTACACTGTAAGTGCTGGGGCTGGATATTCTTCATGTTGCGAGAAAAACGGGAATAAAACAATCATCATAAAAAATTATTACCCTACTGGGCCGTGCATCAAAACGCAGTGTTACACTTTCAACTGGTATGAGTATCAGGTAACAGTCAAGATAAACGTCATCGTTTACAACGGGACTAATCCAATGACGCAGATCGGAAGCAAAACGTATAGTGGTAGGAACATTACGGCTTGCCTTACATGTTGCATGTGGAGCTCAGACCCTCAACCGAAGTCCGTTAGCATAACGACTCATGATTCTATTCAAGTATCCGGCTACTCTATTGAGAGAACGTGGAACGCAGGATCAATAGAAATTGTTCCAAAATGCTGTACTCAACAGAACGGTAATGTAATCAACTACTACCTTAGTTTCAACGTTCAGTGTAATACGGTACAGCCTCCTCCCTGGATCGACCAGCCTATGCCTTACAACGAATATGCAGTACAGGACTGGTATTACCTAGAACAGAACGTTTCGCTAGCCTACGCGTTGTATAATTATATAATGAGTACAATAAACAAGAGCGATTTACAGTACTGGAAATTTGAGTACTTCGTACTGGCTTCGCAATTCGTCATGTACACTTTCAATACTACATCTTCTGTTTATGTCAACCTCATGGAGCTTGAATCCATCTTTTTGAACTGGAACCTGGTGAGTGCGAAAATACTCAACCTTTCGGCGTGGCCTAACCAGGAATATTTCTGTAATACAATAATGTTTTTCAACGTCTCCAAAATCCCGCCCATTTATAACGATACAATATTCTACAACGTCACCGGGAATTACGAGGTATACCTTGTAGATATTTACAATGCGTTACAATACCCTAAGTGGGGCAAGGTGCCGTTCGGTAATGAGTACTATTTCTACGACCCTGCGACCAACCAAAAGGTCTACTTCTATCTTAACTCTACCGGCAAGCCAATGCCTTACGTCGGCCAAACGCTATGTTTTACGTCGTCGACCTACATACTCAACCTATTTTATGCAGCATTTCAGTACACCGCAGAAACGCAGGAGAAGATAACTGCAATATGGAACGGGACGGCGTGGGTAACCTAAAGTCAATTCTTTTTCAATCGGTAAACTCCCCAGTTTACTGGTAATACTGATTTCCCCATCAAAATCCTTTCAGGCTTTTAAAAAGAGGGAATTTTGATGCCAGAAGAGTGCACTATTATTAAAAATCATGAAGGGTATTTAGTAAACTCTTGCACAGGTGAAGTAGTAGACTTTGAAAACTATGCATACCAAGATTATTCAAATCTAGAGTATTACGAAAGAGTAAGTTCCCAAAAAAGAGAAACTGAGAAGAAAGAAATAACAGACATGAAAAAAATAGTACTGAATTATCTTCAGAGCGTTATGACAGAAAAAGAGAAAGATATGTTCTATAAAATTTTGCAAAAGGTTGGTGAGGAGAAGTTAGACGCCGCTTACTACCTTGCTATTTATGAATATATTCTCTCAAAAGAGAATAAGACTGTAGACCGAAATTATTTGAAATTCTTAAAAATGAAAGGGCTAGGTAGATACGCGATCAGACAGAAGAAGAAGTTGTTGAGGCGTATAATTAAAGAAGACCCAGTTATACATTATATAAACTCTCTCGATTTAGAGAAAAGGGAAGAAGCCATAAAGGTTTATGAAATATTAAAGAAAAAGAACTTAATTTACGGTAGGGCGGAGACCCGGAAAAAGATACTATTAGAATATCTCAACGATGAGGAAAAGAAAAAATGGCTTCTAGAGGAATATTATGTAGAGGAATTAATCAGATGGAATTTCCACTACGTCATGATTTTTTAACTCACTTAGACGTCCCCTAAGCACAGCTTCTATTACGTCATCATTCAGGTTATAAATTACGAATGCTTTTCCAGATTTAATATATTTCACATAATACGCGTCTAAAACGGTTACGAATTGTATTTCTGCTTCATTATTTTTAGTGAATATTAACGCTCCGGAAGGGAGCTTTTCTACTCTGAACCCCAGCTCCGCTGCTTTTTCCCTTAGTATTTTTATACTCCTGCCCTCCATTTTGCCTTCTCCTCCTCGGTAAGCATGACCTGGATGAACGTCTTTACTGAGCCTGTCTTAAGTATCCCTTGTCCCGTCATACTCCTCAAAACGTAGTCTATTTCCTCGTCTGAAAGCCTTGCCAGGTCTTTAAGGTCTTGCGTCGCAGTGTCTTCCTGCTTTAGGATTAGTTTAGTATCTGCCAGCTGGAAGATGTCCTTACTGTACTCATTCTTGTTGTAATCACTCACCAACTGCGTGATAGTGATTATCCCGGTACTGAGGTTCCTCGCAGTCTTGTAGATTTGAGCAATAATCCTTGCAATGGAGGGGTAGATTAACAACAGATGGGCCTCATCTATTATTATCATCTTCCTCATTTCCCTGGGTAGCTTGTTGATTTGAGCCCACGCAAGGAGAATTAGCAGAGTTGCGGCCAAACGTTTATGCCTATTATCGTCAGTTTTAAGACCTAGGATGATTGTTCTCTTTTTCAGGAGCTCAGCAGGGGTTTCTCCGAAATAGATGAGCTTGTCTGGGTTGGTCGTCATATTTAGTAGGTAAGCCTCTAAATCCTCAAGGTTTCTATTCTTCAGTTTCTGTTTCCCTAGTTCGTTGATGTCCTTTCTCACATTTTCTAAAAGTTCTGAAATTGACTTTGACTTTTCGATGTAATTTGCCATCAGTCCTCTTAACTTCCCCGGGATTTGGTAGAGGTCGACTAGGAAGTCTGTCACGTCTCCTAGATTAATCCCACCTTCTCTAGCTAAAGCAACAGGGTCTAAACCCATCTCCTGCCCGTATTCCCACACTACACTGAAAACGTCAGGGTCTCCGGCGAAAAACCTGTTGAAGTTGGCTAACGGGTCAATAACGAAGATGTAAATGTTGTCTTTGTATATCTTCTTTAAACGGTCAATCAACAGAGTAGTTGTCGTTGTTTTTCCTGCTCCAGTTGTGCCGGAAATTACCCAGTGTGGGTTGCTCCTGCCGTTTGCTCTAGAAAACGGGTTTACTACTATTGGTGCTCCGGTCTCGTCAACTCCCAGGAATACTCCTCCGTCTTCTATTATATTGGCAGCGGCTAAAGGGTAAAGTTTGGCTACCGAGATTGTCGAACTATAACGCTGGGAAAACCTGGCGGAGAACTCGTATATTTCTTTTTGAAGAGAACGTGAGTTAGGAGAATCGACAAGTACTCCGGCTTCGTTTAACTGTGGAGTTAATTCCTGCACTGCTACTTCAAGCTCTTGAGGGCTCCTCGCGTGGATAACGTAAAATACCTGGAATTCAAGGGGCTCGGCTCCGTATTCGTCGAAGTCCTTCTTTAACGTCGCGGATTGCGTGCGTAACGCCTCTAGTTCTGCGATTACGTTCCCGAACCTGCTGGCTTTCATTAACTTACTATCAATACTGCTTATGTAGTTCCTCATCCTCTCCTTGCTTACTGTCGAAAATTTGATGGCCACTTCTATCATTTCCGGTTTCACTTTTCTGAAAACAGGAACGGACAAAGCTCCTTCTAAGACCAACGTTGAGTAAGCGTAAGCGATGAAACCTCTCGCGTAAGTCCCTTGGTCTGTAATGATGTAATTCTTTCCAAACCCTTTTATTGTCGGCCTCTTAGGCTCCTCCGTCGCCTCAAGTACCTTAATTTCCTGTAAAGACTTTAGGTAAGCTGTCGTTGAGAAGACGTGATATTTGTTTCCCAGAAACTCGTAAATGCCGCTTTTACGCTGGACGTAAACCATTCCTTTTTTGGCGTATCCCAAAAGAGACGCCAGGTTGAATATCTCTTTTCTCCTTTCTTCCACATCGAGCAAAAAGTAAGGCGTTGTATTTAGTTTATACCATTTTTCCTGAAATCTGGGCTTCATCAATTGGACGGCTTTTAAAAACTCTAATTATGGGAAGACATGGAAAAGAGGAAAGTTGCGTATATCTTACTCTTAATGATTACGTTACCTAGCCTAGCGTTACCTGCAGCAGCTGCAACTAACCCCGTTGCGACGTTCATTAACGACTTGGAAATATTAATCCCGGCAGTACTCTTCATCCTGGCGTTGTTAGCGTTAAGGAACGCGGATTATGAATACGCATTTACGCTGCTGCTGGCTGCAATAATAGTAACTGTTGCTTTAGCTACAGTGACCGGAGGGAAACTAGGGAGCGGGGTATCGATAACGTTAGTCCAACTACAAGTCAAGGTATGCGGCCCGACGTCGATTTATACGGGCGATTCGGGGACATACACAGCTTCGTGGAGCCCTTCGATGTCTGGGACGGTGATTTGGACTGTCTTGTATAACGGGAGCATAGTTTACAACGCCACGGGAGGTACGACTTTTGTTTACACTTTCAGTCAACCTGGCAAGTACATCGTTGCAGCGACCGTAATTAACCAACAGAACTTTGCAGGAGGCTCCGGTGCAGTCCTGGTTACTGTTAAGAACCCTCCTTCACCTCTCGGTTGGATTGAAGGTGCAATTGTAGGAGCGATTTCCGGGTTTATCAACGCCTTTGCTAACACGTTTACGGGGTTCTTAGTGACTGTGTTCCAGTTTTTCGGGGCTCCCTTAGAATGGATGACTTACTCACCGACTCCTTGTCCTTCTCCTTCTACTCCTAGTGCTTCCGAAATAATACCGACAATCTATAGCGAGATGCAGGACTTTAGCATCGGTCTCGCGATGCTTTTCATAGCTTTCTCCGTTGCATATAACGCCATTAAGGGAGAATATGCCGACCTCATCGACCTTGCGGGAGACTTAATGTATAAATTGTCGGTTTGGTTACTGTTCTTCTTCGGAGGCTTAACGATCTACACTTATGCTGCAAATTTCATTAATTCTATAATATACTCTGTTGCAGGGCCTTACTTAGGGATCGCGACACTTGAATATACAGGGGGAGCTACGTTGTTTACTGCATTGTTTGCATTAATGAATGAGATCCCGTTTGGGTTCGGCGACCCGTTATCAATGTTCTTGTCCCTTGTCATGTACTTATTAACTATCACTTTGGCAATAGCGACGATTAAGTATGCCGTAATGATGGCTATAGTGTCAACTATCCCATTATGGGCTACTCTATGGATATTTGAGTGGACTAGGAAAATTGCTATGATGGTCGTAGACTTATTGATAGGGCTTATGGTCGCAGGGCTGATAGCTGCAATAACGTTTGCAATATTAGCTACAATGCCCTTAGGAGCGTTAATGTTTATCATCGACCCTATAGCCATGGACGGAGAATTTTTGTTCAGTTTGGCTTACTTCGTCTTTGGGCTAAGACCGGGAGAACATATGATGGGGACGTTCAAGAAGAAAAGCAAAGGGGAATCAGGAAATACAACAATAGTACAAAGTGGCGGGTCTGCGCCATCCGGTGAGTCTAATCCCTCAGAACCACCAGCTGGGAGATACATATGAGGGAAAAAATCAACTAAAATTTAAATTAAACCTATTTTTTACGTAGTTTAGCTTATTATGGGGGTCGTCAACGTCAGGTATTGTTATGTCCCTCCCGTCTATTGTAAGGACGTGCCAATCTCCAATTTCCTTGTAAGTAGGAGCTATAGTATTGAGGACTAAGCTAGGCCTATTAGCTACGTTCTCCTGCCTGACATTCATGACAGTTATAGTTTTTACCTGACTCCACGATACGACAAGCTCACCTTCGTTACCGATTTTGCCAAATCCCTTTCCGATCTTTACCAACTTAATTATCCCGAAAACACTGCTTGCGGTTATTATAATACCGACTATAGAGTAACTGAAGCCGACAGTAAAGGCAAAATATATCCCAAACATGGCAAGAAAAGCTAAAACTATTATCCCTATTATTATTCCCAGCATAGAGGCAAAACTCCTTACCCTCTTAGCCCTGTTAATCCTGTAAATCCCGTCGATTGCTGCAGCATAGAGAGGGATGAGTACCCTAGAAGACAACATTTGGTACCTAGTCTGTAACGGGTTGAGGATTACTATTTCGTCGTATTTTAACTCTTTCATTTCAGTATTTCTTTTCTCCTTCTATAACTATAAATGTTTCGCCTTGTATTCGTAAAAAATAACGAATGCATTCGATTTGCAAAGCGTTTATATAAACACGTGGATATGATAATTCTCGCGAATGCAAAAACTATTAACCTGTAAATGCATTATTTACCATAATGTACATCATACAGGCAGAGAAAAAAGAAGCGGAAAAAATAATGAGGATTGCGAGAAAAAATAGCGACTTAAAGCTTGTCAAAGCTGTATTTATGACTGACAATGAAAGGCTTGCTGCTGCGATTAAGCGTCATTATAACGTTGTAATTTTGAAGCAAGATCTAATAATTTGACAACAACAAACGCTACCAATAGACCCGCTATCACGCCCAAGCCGATCATTGCTCCAATGTTTCCGGCGTAAATTTCCAGCTGGATAATGTAAAGGACAAAGGGTAAAGATAATACTGCCGGCAGCATTTGTTCCAAATCTTTTTTGTATTTTTTGAAATCTATGTTATTTTTCTTTACTTTCTCCTTAGGAGGCTTTTTCTCTCCTTTTTGTCCTGTCACAAGAAAGTCTTCCACAAAAGCCACGAACTGATAGTAGAACGGGACGCTTTTCTCATTGTAAAACAAAACGTAAAACGCTAACATTAGTGGTATTGCTGCATATATTATTTCATGCTTTAGGAACAACATTAGCCCGATAATCATACTGGGAAATATTACCATCAATTCTTTCATACTCACGTTCCTGATTATCATTGGGAAACTCTTCTCGTCCGCACTTGAGATAGACTTTACGTAACCGAATTCGAGCCTTCTCGCTTTCACAAAATGCGGGGTTTTTAAAAAGAGCATTAATTGATAAACATGATAAAGGAAAAGTTAACGAGGTTTGCAGGTAAAGTCGCTCAAAAGTTCAGGAGAGGAGACAACGAAAAAGGGTTTATTGGAGCAGGTGCAGGGGCAACACTAATAGCGATCGGTGGTACAGGGTACATAGGAAATACTATAAACAGTATGGTAAGTTCATTAACGAGCAGTGGGGCGGGCAGTGGAACAACCAGTACAACCAGTACATCCACTGCTACCAGTGCAGCAAGCGGGATAGCCAGTTTCGTAAACGACGTTGTAATATTGATAGGAATAATAAGCGTGATACTAGGTATAGTTGAGTATAGGAGATTAAGAAAACAAATCTTTAAGCAGTAGTTTAATTAAGTTATTTCTTTTTTCCTGACTTCCTCCCGCCTTGAGGCGAGAGTTCCCCTCATCGATTCGGGCTTACATCTCTCATTTGAGGGGCAGTCGAGAGGGTCAGAGACCCCCTCCTGTTTAAATTAACTACAGCAATAACATCACGATCATTCTCATAACCACATGAACACCTAAACCAACGATGGAAAACCTCCCTCATCTTTCTACCACACTTAGGGCATGAGACTGAAGAATACCTGGGATTAACATACTTAACGACCATGCCATGCTTCTTAGCTTGCCACTCAATCCAATACTGCAAACGACGGTACTGCATAAGATACAACTTATCCCTAAACTCCTTAGGCAATTTATCAACATTCTTGATGAGGTTCTTAAGACTCTCCAACTTGATAACATTAGCACCGAAATCTTCAGCAATCTCAACAACCCACTTCCCCACTTTCCTAGCAAAGTCCTCCATAATTCTCTTAGCCTTTAGATGGAAGGAGTGAATCCTGTGAAGAATCCTCTTATTCTCCCTCCACCTCCTTGGATACTTCTTCTGTAACCTCTCGGCTAACGACTTCCAGTGGTGAACCTCATCAAGGCGGGTTGGAATCCTAACATAATGAGAATCGTCCTTCCCTACAACTACCTCAGCCATGTTAATATCTACGGCAATACTTTCCTTTGGCTCAACCTTCTCTTTCTTCTTCTCAAAAACCACTTTAAGGAAAGCCTTATCATTCCTGATCACTAACCTAGCTTCCTTCATTCTCCAGCTTAAGTACTCCCTGAGGTTTCTAGGATAACCCAGAATTGGTAGCTCACCAACACTAGCTATCCTAACGGTCATTGCTTCGAAGTCAACATTATAGCTAGCTTTAGGAGTTAGCCACACCGTAGGTTTGTATACTCTCGGAAAACGTCCTTTTCTCGGATTATTATACCAACCCCTGTACGTCGCGAGAGCTTCCCTATAGCAATCCTGAGCAACCTTTGACGGAAGATTATACTCTCCCTTTAGCCTTGTGTATAACGCCTCATGAACTTTCGAAATCACTCCCTTTTCATTAGGATTTGGAACGTTTTCTTTCAACCAAAATAGGGTGAAACGGAGCGCCTTAACGTAGTTATTTACGAGGGCTAGGAGGGGTTCAGAGAGGGCGATCTTCATCGAAACTGTAGCTCTGATCGCTTTATTACCCCTCCTAGCCATTAAGGAAATTTAAGAAAAAGGAAGTATTTAAATATAGGGGGCTATCCATCTGGCGAGGCTTTTCGCCCCCTTAACCCCCAACTTTGTAACACTAATAGGAATAATAAGCATGATAGTAGGTATCGTCGAGTATAGGGAGTATAGGAGATTAGGAAGCCAGATCATGAATAAATAATTTGAACAAATTAATCTTTTTTTCATAATATTCCTCTTCTTTTCTTACCCAGTCAGGAGGGTGACTGTCAAAGACCCACCCTTTTAACCTTTCAACACTTGACTTAGGCCTCTGGACGTTGCTTATATACCTTATATTACACCTAGAAAATGCATAAAGGTCTGCGTCCCTTTCCATTTTCCAGAGTAAGAATTTCCCCACCGGAATAGCAAGGACTGCTACAAAAACGCCAAACGGTAACAAAGCAGCCGTAACTATTAGGAAAGCGTAAACATAATTGAACTGTTTGGTATGCCCTTCTTCATGCCTCAATATCCTCTCATCTATCTTGTTAGAGAGAAAAACTATAGTATTCCTAAAGAATACACTATTAAGCGTTACTGCATTTTCCTCGCCAATGTCTAAAACCCTTACACTTACCTTTCCCTCCCTTTTTACCTCCTTACTTTTATAATAAAGGTAAGCGTGGAGCGTTTCGTAAAAACCTACCACTATCACTATGTTGAATAGGGAGAGCTCCCAGTTCATCGCCTAAACTGCTTTTTAAAATTGCTTTTAGTGAGATGAAAGCCCTACTCCCGCTATTATTCCTTATAATAGCATTAGGAATAACTACTACGGCAGCATCGAACATAACGCAAGCAGCGCAAGAAATTCCCGCACCTCCCAGCAACCTATTTCAGGAGATCCTTTACTACATCGGGCAGGGTTACAACTGGCTGGTAGGGTTTATCCAAAGCGTCCTACAATCCACACTGCTAAAACAGGATCCCAGTTTAGCTTCAACTTATGCTAATATCATAGCCTGGCTAGTACCGTTGACGGCGATTTATGTTTTGCTGACACTTGTCGAGGTCGCCAGGAAGTTTTTAGGCTACATAATAATTGCGGGCTGGGTATTCTTAATAGTCATGATGTACCTGGCCCATTAAGCCAATCTATTTTTTAAAGTGATATATTGCAGGATGGAGCTCTATAAAGTTAGACTAAAAAGCGGGGTTGATTACCAAAAACTTAAACCCACAGATCTTTTCGGGAACGTTTTCGAGTTGATTTTCATTAAAAAGAGTAGGAATGAAGTGGAATTTTATGTAAGGACTGCAGCTAAGGAGGAAATACTCAGACAGTATTTCGTCCTTTCAAAAGCAGATGAGCCCCCTCCGACCAGACTCGTGGGAATTCTGAAACTGAAGAAAGAGAGCGACTTTTACGCAAACTTAGAGTATTCCAACTTATTGAACCTGGTGACGTCACTGGAGGAGGGAGAACAGGTAAGGTTTTGGGTAGTACTGGAGCCGAGGATAAACGACCTCTTCATAAAGAAAGCAGACAAACTAAAACTCCAAGCACAGAAAGCGGTGATAGGGAAAAGGAAGAAAGAACTCCTGGCTAGTATCCTGGAGACGTATGCAAAAGGCAACTTATACCTCCTCGACGTGAAGCTTTTCAGTGACCAAAAGAGCAGGCTGAAGTTACTCTTTGAGTACACTAAACAACTAATTCATACGCAAAGTGGAAAACTAAGGATAGAGATAAAGAAGAAGTTTAAGGACAAACAGCCGAAAATAGGAGCATGGGAGGCTATAGCCAAGTACAAAGTGAGACTGTGGATAGATGAAGACAAACTTAACGAGAACTTGCCTTTGCCCTCTCCAACTCAATTACCGATCCCGATGAGTATAGGGGTCGCATTACCTTACTTCAAGTTAGAAAGGAAAGACATCTATCTGGGAGACGACATTCTTTACGGAGAGAAGGTCTACCTGGATTGGACGGACTTCCAGAGGCATGCTATAATTTACGGAAGCACTGGGTCAGGAAAATCAAACACGTTAGAAATCTTAGCACAAGAACTGACCAAATACGGCGTAGTGATATTCCTTGACCCCAACAGTCAGAGTGCTAGAAAGTTATCACAAATAGCGAACTATTATTTTACTATAACGAAGGACAGACCGAACTTCGGCATTAATATCCTCCAACTCCCACATATTTTCCAGGATAAAGAAAAGAACATAGACTATCAAATTTCTAAAGTACTGCAACTGTTCGATAAGTTACTGAACTTGGTGGAGACTGCAGTTAACGTGAGGTATATATTGCAAGTACTCCTGAGGCAAATGTATAGAGTAACTGACACTATTACTTTCAAAGACGTTTACGACGCAGTCATAGCATTACAGCAGGGCACATTAGACCTAGACGTTAATGATGAGACATTTGAGCATGAAAAAGAGTTGTTACAGCAAATGCAGGCTCAAAGTTTCATGTCAATATTATCTAGGTTGAAACTCCTCGTTGATAATAATATCTTCAAAATCGTTACATCAGAGACTACAATTGATTGGGACAGGATCATTAATGAAACTAAGAGGGGTCTGATAGTCTTCGATGTAGGGAAGAGCGCTGGAAATGAAGTATCAGAAATGATGCAGATGATCATCACACTATCATTGTTCAACTACGTGTTCTTAAGAGACGCTTTAGGGAAGGAGAAAGTACCGATCTTCCTGATCATCGATGAGGCACAAAACGTAGCACATTTCGACTTCATAAACGAAGTCCTGGCGGAGGCAAGAAAGTACGGACTACACCTAGTTCTCGCTACTCAATCATTCGTGAGACTACAAGCATTGGCAGGAGAGAACAACGCGAGAGCAATTAATGCTAATACTAACGTAAAACTGTTAATGAGGCTAACTGAGGGGAGCGATATCTCTCAGCTGGCTAAAAGCGTTGGGGCTAATCAAGAGATCGTTGAGGCTTTGCCAAAACTAAGCATAGGCCAAGCTTTCCTCTTCCTCCTGGGGAAAACTGGGGAGTTTACCGTGCCTAAGTTGGTACAGGTTAGGCTTTCCGAGTTACAAGACAAAGAGAAGGAACCTACAAAGGGGTTTGAGCCAAGAGGGTTGACAAAGGGTCTAACTAAGGAGGCGATTAACCCGGCTTTAGCGTTGCTTAAGGAGCCTCCGGACGTTTTATCTCAACTTATATTATATGCAGCCTTCGAAAAAGGAGAATATGGTTTGACGATAACAGAATTGATAGCACAATTAGGGATCAAACGAGAACAAGCCCTAGCAAAATTAGCGGAACTCGAGAAGATAGGAGCGATTCAAATCGAGCAAAAAGGACGTAGTAAAGTAGTAAAATACGCTAAAGGTTTATTCAGGCTCAAAGGCATTGTAGAGAACGAAGAAGGTAAGAAAGTAGCATTAAGGGTGCTTAGGAAATACCTGAAAGATGGGCATATTATCGCTCCGGGGAGACAGGAGGGAGAAATACGACCTGACTTTGTCGCATTGACTTACGACAAGACGACTCTGAGGCCTAATTATTCCGATATTATAATAATAGAAATAGAGAGTCCTAACGAGGTCGATGCACATCCGGAGCAGGTAAGGAAAAACATGCAAAAATACCTATCGTTAGATGAGAGGACTAAGAGCGTGATCAAAGAAATTCATCTGTGGACTTCTGAAGATAAATTCGATAAACTAAAGCAAATCTACGACAGCTTCTTAAGTGATAATTCTATTCCTCAAGAATACAAAGCCAAAGTTAAGATATTCTCTGTTAAAATTAAGAAGAAAGAAATAGAACAAAAGCCTAAAGAAGAACAGAAGAAAGTTGAGGAAACTGGGGAGTTTACTAATGATCGGCAGATCCAGGTTACCGAAAGTAAAGCAGAGAATAAAGTAATAACTGCAGCCCAGGGAGCTGCTGCTAATAATGTTAACGCCCAAACTACAGATACTGTAAAAGAGCTTAAACTGGGGAGTTTAACAATACAAGTAGTCACAATTGTAGATGGTAAAGCAATAGTAAACATAGACGGTAAGGCATATAAAATAAGTACAAAAGATCTAAAGGACCTAGAAGGAGTTAAGGATTTGATTACGGAAATAAAAATAGAAAGAAATAGTTTAACCTATAAGGCAGGGATACTAGAGAGTTCTATTCCTTTGGAGCCTTTATGACTTTATCTTTTATTTGCTCTAACTGTTCTGGCAGGAAGAAATAGACATGTTTCCTATCGCCTAGTATTTTTGCCTTATATATTATCTTCCTTTTTGCCATATCCCATAATATGAATTGTAAATAACTTATATCCTGCGTTTTTACATAATATTCCTTTATTTCTGGGTCTCTTGCTATAAGTTTCAATATTAATTCTTTCTCATTTATAAGTGATTCTTCTTTAAGTATCTCAATTATTCTATTCTCAATTTTAGCTCTAAGAGATTTTACTTTCTCTGGCAAAATTATTATAAAACTATCATCTACCCTCTTCTTCTTTTCTTTCTCTACCTTTACTTTCTTTTCCTTCTTTTTTGCATTTGAAATTTGTTGATTACTTTCTTTTCCTTCTTTTTGTAAAGAAGGATTTACTCCATTATTTACAGAATTATTCTGGTCTAGTTCACTCATTTTTATTCACTCTTACTTATCTATGTATTTAAAAACCCCAAACAGTTATACAATGCTTTAACAAATCAAATTAATATTGCATAATAATAGATATAATTTTAGTATAATTATATTTTGTTTTAGTGTAGTTTGATATTGTTTTACGATAGTTTGAGCGGGCCAGGGCTTTCATCTCTATACCCCCTCTCTTTTATTTTTCTCTTATCTTTTTAACAAATTTCTATACCAAATTTCTGGCTAACCGCCAGACCATCTAAAACTCTTTCTAATTATACTCTAAACCCAAACTCTTACTCTCTCTCCTCTTTACTAAGCAGCTAACTCTTTGTCTATTCTTACTCTCTGTTTCTAACTCTGCGCCTCTCTCTGCTCACTCTTACTCTCTTTCTCTTACTCTTTCTACTTTTGCTGCTTTCTGCTTTTACTCTTAATCTGCAGCTTTGCTCACTTTACTAACTATTCTCTCTGCTTTTACCAACTAACACTTCTTTTCTTTGCTGCTTTGCTTTCTGCTTTTCACTAACTGCTTACAATTCTTTGTTTCTAACTTTGCTTATCTGCTTTGCAAACACCTCTACTTTGCTTATTCTAACTTTTGCTTTGCAAATCTTACTCTCCTTTTCTGCTAACTTCAAACTCTATTCTTTTCTAAGACCCGGCAATTCTTCTACTATTCTTTATAACTATAATTAGCTCCAGGGTCCTTTTCTCTAACCCTTTTACTATTGCTGCTCCAGGTCACACCACTATTATAACCAGCCTTCTATCTCTTTTTCTACAATCTAACGACAATATCTCTCTGAGATATTGCCTAACGGCCAATTCCAGCCGCTGCTCCCTTAACCCAACCTAAAATCCCTATAATATAGCTCCGGAGTTTTCTAAATACTAACTGCTTTAGGACCTACCAACATAACTCCTAATTCCTGGCCTTCTCTATGCCTCAAAGTACCTACTAACTACCTTAGGACCTCCTCTCACTTAGGACCTGATACATAGAAACCTACACAGCGCTGCTTTAGGACCTACTACAGGATCCTATTTCCTTAATACTCCTAATTCTGGACCTACTAAGCTGCTTTTCTAACTTCAAAAAACTGGGGGGCTGATGAAGGGGAAAAGAAGGAGGGCGGCCCCAGGGCGGTGGTGGTAGTGAAGGTCAGGGTGGTGGTGAAGCGCTAATATATAATTAATGAATAATGAATAGCTGTTCTCTAAAAAGAGCATCAATATAATAGTCTCTCCATAAAGAAATAATATATTGTTATTTTACGTTTAGTGTGCAAAAAAGTAGAAGAATGAAAAATAGTTTATCTCTTAAGTTGTGGAATAAAAGATAGTTAGTTAATATAAAGTAAAAGAAAATAATGAAATAAAAGAACTGTTATAATATTCATATAAAGATAATAAAAGGACAAAGATAAAAACAGAAAAGTTTTTAAATGTGTTTTACAGAAGTAGAAATCGGGGCGGGAGTGATGAAGGCTTCAGGGCTGACCCATGATGAAAGGCTTGGAGCCTGAACCCGTCCCTCAATATTACCTTTCTCTTTAGACTAAATAAGCTTTTCTTCTCATCCAATTTTGAAAAATTGAGCAAAGAATGAGGTTGGATCCTAACGTTAAATCTACGACGTGAGAATAATTGTATAAACTCCCCAGTTTACTGAAGAAAAATTCAACTACTACTATTTACTACTACTAAGGGTTTGGAAAGCAAAAGCAACGAGTGAAAGTGTAGGCCCAGGGTGCTTTTGTTGTGTAAAAAGCCCTTCTTTCTCTTCATAAAAAATCATATCTTCTTTTCTAGGTTAACTATAATATAGTATCTATCCATGGTGTTTACCCGTGGCGTAACTTTTCCTTACTTTTAATTACTTCTAATTCCGCCACGGGCACCCCTCTTAAGGGATCATACACAGTCACCCATTGGGGCTAGTCGAGGGAAACACCGCTACCCTCCCATCCACACTTTTATCACTCCCCAAACCTCGTGAGCAGTCATCAGTTAGGGGATCATCAATAAGAACAATTCGTAATACTATATAA
>Ga0326758_100103_pt1 | contig 27852 bp, 27 predicted proteins | sample GCRJH_S_FD_207221 | JGI IMG/M metagenome (GOLD analysis project Ga0326758, IMG submission 207221) | Hot spring sediment microbial communities from Geyser Creek Basin, Yellowstone National Park, WY, United States - GCR.JH_S | ecosystem: Environmental > Aquatic > Thermal springs > Near-boiling... | reverse complement strand
GGATTTATACTATAAATATATTCATTATTATTTACTTCTCTTATTAATATACCATGTTTATGCATTTTATTCAAATATTTTGATACAGTATTCCTTGGAAGATTTAATATTTTTGATATTTCTCTTGAAGACATCTTATTTTTATATAATACTTCTAGAATCTTTATTTGTGTATTTGACAATCTTATATTATCTTCTAGATTCTTTATTTCTTCTAATTCCTTATTTATATTATTTATTCCTTCCTCTAATAAATTATTTAATTCAATAAATATCTGCCTAACATTATTATTATTCTTTCTTATTAAATTTCTTAATATTTTTTCATCTATATTTACTTTCCCCTTTAATTTTTTATTTATTAATTTTAATATTTCATCTTCTGGAGGGAATTTCATTTCAATCTTTCTATATAATCTATTTAAGAAAGATAGGGTGGCATTCATTATTTGTGGGGACGGTTGAATTAACATTATTGAATGGGCAATTTTATTGTCATATAAATATTTTAATTTTTTAGATACATCTTCTGGAAAATTATAAAATTCATCTAATATTAATACTATAGGTAATTTATTTTCAAATTTAAAGAATAAAAACTTAATATATTTATTTTTTTCAATTATATAATTTATATCTTTATCTTTTTCATATTCTCCATTTATATATATTATATTATAATCATTTGATAGATCTTTTTTAATTTTAAATGCTAAAGAAGTTTTTCCAGAACCAATTGGACCATATAATAGAAATATTTCACCATTTATTATAGAATCCTTTACCTTTTTTATTATATCATCTACTCCTACCAAATCTTCATTTGGTCTTATATCTAAAGGATTCTTAGAGAACCCATATTTTTTCCACCACATCTTATTTAATATTATTTAATAATTCTATATAAGTTGATATTGACCATAATTGATGTAGAGCTCCTGCTGGCTTTAATTCATATGCGCTAGATCTTTCTGGTAATGTTCCTATCATTTTTATCAATCTTTCGTTAGATTTTATAATACTATTTATTATATTTCCATATTTCTCCTTATTTAAATTATATAAATCAATAGCAGCAATATTATTTATAAAAATCCATGAATCTCCATTATGCATTGACTTTCCTTCATTTTTAAAATAATTATCTTCATTACTATATGGAATAAATTCTTTATCAAATATAGATAAACTACTAATTCCTCCCCATTTTAGATATAAATGAGTCAATGAATAATCAAAAATATTTTCCCACTCATAATTTGAAAAAATCTTTGGATAAAAATAATAGGATAAAAATACGTTACATCTTATCTTTTTATTTTTTATATCATCATATAAAGAATAATCTGATAAATAATTCTTTCTAATTGAATTCTTTATTTTTTCCAATTTTTCTTTATATTCATCTTTCTTTGTATAATTATATAAATTATCATATGCATTTGCCATTAAGAATTGTATTTCTATTGGATAAATTCTATTTAATGTATCCATCCATGTTTCATTTGGATATGCTTTAAATAAAAATAATTTTTCATCTAAATAATTTTCTTCAAATAATTTTAACTTTTCAACTATATTACTTATTAATTTGTCAAATATTTCTTTTTCAAACAAATCTTTAAATTGAAATAATCTAAAAATATATAATCCAATCCCATCAGAATTTCCAACATTTTCATTTTTTATATTTTTTAATCTTCCATCTAGCAAAAAATAATTTGAATATTCAATTAACTTATTCTTTACAATATCTTTATTAATATAATATAATCCTTTTAATGAAATTAACATATCTCTACTCCATTCTTGAAAATACCATGGAAAACCTGCAGAGATATTATTATCATAAATAAAGGATAATAATCTATTTTCAATTAAATTCTTTCCATTTAAATTTTCCTTATCATTTTTATATATTATTTCCAATTCTTTTGCATAAAAAGAAAATGGTAAATATATATATCTTTCAAATGGGGGAGATTTTCTATATAAATCATAATTATAATTTACCTTTATCCATTTATTTAATTCTTGATAAACTTCAAATCCCTTTATTATTACTTCATAGTTTAAATCACCTTTATTAAATTTTATTTTTACATAGTCCTTATTTTTTTCATTATTATATATTCTTCCCCATTCATCTATATCATATAAATATCTTATATCGAAATAAACATTCAAAGTAGAGTATTTATTTGTTTTATATATTAATTTATTATCTATTAATTTATATTCTTCCCATCCATTTTTATAAATTATTTTTAGATCATTATAATCTTTTAATATTACCTTTTCAATTTCGCTATAATTTATATCCTTATTTTCTATTTTTTCTATTATTTTGATAAAATTGTTATTATAATATTGTAATAAACCAAAATATCTACTATTATATAGTAAAGGTAAAAACAAAAAGGAACCCTTATTATTTATAATAGCGTAATAAAAATTTTCCAATTCAATTTCATTTTCCATACAAATATTTTTGTTAAAAGATTTATAATTATTTTTATTTATCTTTTAATTATGAAAATACTATTTTTATCATGGGGTGTGTTTCCTCAAAAAGGTGGTGGATTAGAAAAGGTAACATATTATTATTTAAAATATCTTGATTATTTTAATAACAATGTTTATTTATTTATTTTAAACTTGACCGATGATGTAAAATCTTTTTGGAATAATAAATTAAAGAATTCAAAAATCTTCGGATTAAATATGAAATTGTATCAATCATATATAGATTATTTTAAATATGAATCTTTTACATTATATAAAAGAAAAATTATAGACTATAAAAAAGCAGTAATTGAATATAAAGATAGGATATTAGATATGTTAAAGAAAATGAAATTAGATTTCGATATTATATATGCATATGATTGGTTAACCGCTTTAGCAGGTATAGAAATAAAGAAAATATACAAAAAACCACTGGTTGTTCATTTTCATTCTTTAGTATATGATAGAGTTGGAGGGAATCCAGATATATTAAAATATTTATATGATTATGATTATGGAATAGAGTTGGAAGCTTGTAAATATGCAGATAGGATTGTAGTAGTAAGTAAAAGGGAAAAGGATATATTGGTAAAATATTATAATTGTGATGAAAAGAAGATTGATGTAATATATAATGCTCCAGATGACGATTTTAATATAAGAGAAAAAATAAATAGTAAAATAAAAGAAAAATATAAAATAGTACTATATCTTGGAAGAATGACAATGCATAAGGGTCCAGACTATTTATTAAGAGCAGCTAAAAAAGTTTTGGAAAAGAGGAAAGATGTATTGTTTATATTTGCAGGAACTGGAGAAATGTTGGAACAATTAATAAAAATGGCTGCAGATTTAAATATATCAAAAAATGTAATATTTACTGGATGGGTTGATGATGATTTGGCAGAATATTTATATTCAATAGCAGATATATTTGTTTTACCATCTGTATCAGAACCTTTTGGTTTAACACCATTTGAAGCATTAAAATATAAAGACTTTATTATAATATCAAAACAAACAGGTGTATATGAAGTATTAAAAAATGCATTAGCAGTTGATTTTTGGGATGTAAATAAAATGGCAGATTATATATTGGCATTGTTATCTTATCCAAAATTGGGAGAATATGAAATAAAATTATGTTTAGATGATATAAAAAATTTATCTTGGAAAAATTCTGTAGAAAAATTAATTTCTATTTTCAATAGCCTGGTTTAATTCTATATCTTTTAAAATATTCATATATGATATAAAAGAATCATATGGAGTTGCAAAAGCCTCTTCTCTAAAATATTTATGTACATCTCCATCACTATTATATTTTAAACTCATATAATAAAAATTATCTGAAGTTGATAAATATCTTAATATATTTAGTATTTTTTCATCATTTTTATATTTTTTATATAATTCTCTCAAATAATCTAAAGCTTCTCTTTGTATACTATCCCCAATCCATGCAGATAGATCCCTCTCAATATCAGCCCATGATATTAGTTCAGGAATATTTAATTCATCCTTATAATTAAATTCTTCTGTAGCTTCGGTTATATTATATGTTTCAAAATATTTTTCTTTTCCAATATATTCAAATAATTTATTCCAAAATTCAAATATTCCAGATTCTTTCCATATATGTTCTCCAATTGTTTCAAAATCCATGAATATATTTATTATATCTCCTGGAGTACTCTTTAACCATAAATAATATTTATCTGCAGTTAATGGATATTCTGACCAATTCTTATTTGTAAATCTAAATCCTATATCATCAGATAATCTATAATTTCTTAATAATAATCTTAAATTATTTATTTTTAATTTATATACATAATTTGGACTTCTATTTCCTAAAATTTTTTCAGTTCCTTCAGTTAATGCAACTTTATATCCTAAAGAATATACAATTTCCCCAATTTCATTGTTAAATACAAGTTCAAAGTTTCTAAAGCTTTTAGATTTATAATTAAATATTTCTTTTATTTTCTTTCTATGCAATTTTATTTGGTTAATAAATTCATCTTTATCAATTAAATATGCCAATGAATGATAGTATGTTTCAGATACAATTTCTACATTTCCAGTATCTACCAATTTTTTCCATAATTCCAAAATTTCTGGATGATACAATTCTAATTGCTCAATTAATGTTCCAGAAATTGAAAATGATACTTTTATATCATATTTTGTAATATTATCATATATCATTTCCAATGCTGGTTTATAACATTTATATACAACCCTATCTAATATTCTTTTATTTAGATCATCGTTGAAATAATTTTTTGATCCAATATCAAAAAAAGAATAGTATCTTATTCTTCTTGGTTGATGTGCATGGAAATAAAATACAATGCCTGTCATAAATATTTTTTAAAGATATAACAATATAAAATTTAATATGATTGAAGTTGATGATGAAAAACAAGCATTTATCACTATTGATGGACAAAAATTATATAGTCTTCAAGATTTATTAATTTGGCTATACAATGCAGATCAAGATAAATTTAATTATCATAAAAATCATTTTCCAGAATGGATAAAAAATTCATTAAAGGAGGAAAGTTTATATGAAAAAATAAAGGAGGCAAAAGATAAGGATGAATATATAAAGATTATAGGAAATTTCTTAAAAACTCATGAAATATATATAAAGAAAAAGTTTTCAAAAGAAGAAGCTGAAGTAAAATTTTCAAAATTATTGGGATTATGATAGTATCTTTTATATCATTAAAGGGAGGAGTTGGAAAAACTACATTAGCAAATAATCTTGCAGCATATTTAAAAAAGGAATATAATTATAAAGTATTGATAATAGATACAAATGGGATTTATTCTTCAAATTTAATATTTCTAAATAATGAAAAATTATTTGGAAATAAAATATATGAAGGAATAAAGATATTACCATACTTCCATTTAAAAATTATAGATAATTTGAATTTTAGTATTAATGATCTAAATTATTTGAAAAGGTATTATGATGTAATTATTTTTGATGTACTTCCAAATATAAATTATATATTAAATATTGAGAAAATGTCGGATATAAATTTTTTAGTAATAAATCCAGATTTCTATTCTTTATATGTAAACAAAAAATTATATGATCTCTTAGATAAAAATAAGGTTAAAATAGTATTAAATAAATATGATAAGAGTATTGAAATAGATTTTATAGAGGATGTATATAATAAAGAAGTATATGCAATTATTCCAATAGTTAAGGATTTTATTAATTATCAATTTCAATATCAACCAATTGCATTTTATAATGAAAAATCAAAGGCATTGAAATATATAGATGAGCTAGCATATTGTATAACTGGTAATAAAAGGAGAAGAAGTATATTTGATATTATATTTAGATGATATTATTTGAACAATCTTGGGAAGTATGTAATAAAGTAGGTGGAATATATACTGTAATATCTACTAAAGCAAAATATATAAAAGAAAAATATAAAGATAAATATTTTTTAATTGGTCCATATAAAAATAATTCAGAATTTATTGAATTAGATCCTCCCAATTATATAAAAGAAATAAATTATCAATTGGATGGAATTAAGATACATTATGGATATTGGAATATTGAATCAAAACCAAATGTATTTTTGATAGAATTTGATGAATTTTTTAATAAAGAAAGAAATCTATGGAAATATAAATATTGGGAATGGTATAAGATAGATTCTTTGAATTCAGATTTTACTTTTGACGAACCATTATTATGGTCTGTTGCTGTTGGTATATTTTTAGAAAAGTTGGATAAATATTTTAATGAGAAAAAAATATTACATGCACATGAATGGTTATCCGGTGGTACAATATTATATATAAAGAAAAATAATCTAAATTATAAAACAATATTAACAATTCATGGAACAGTTATTGGAAGAACATTATCTGAAAAAAATGTAAATGTAGAAAATGCGTTGAATATAATAGATCCTGATAAAGATTCATATAGATTGGGAATAAATTCAAAATATCAGCTGGAAAAACAGGCAATATTGAATTCTGATATATTTACAGTAGTATCTGATAATTTAGGAGAGGAAGCATATAAAATATATAAGAGAAAACCAGATTATATAACATACAATTATATAAATGTAAAAGAAAAAGAATTATTTAATTATTATAAAATTTCAAAGAAATGGATAGATGAATTTTTAACCTGGTATTTTTATCCATATTATGATTTACCAGAAAAATATTTACTAATATATACAATTGGTAGATATGAGCCATATAATAAAGGTTTAGATCTATTTATTGATTTATTGAAATATTTAGATGAAAAGAAATTAAATACTATTGCATTTATTTTTGTTCCTTACAATATTAAGGGACAAAATAATGATATAATTAGATCTTATAAAGATTATATTAAATTGAAGGAAAGTATAGAAGAAAATATTCATTTAATTATTAGATCATTATATAATGGAAAAAATATATTAGATAAATTAGATAGGATAAAAAATAAAAATCCACCAATATGTACTCATGATGTAGAAAATAATATTATAATTGAAAAATTAAGAGAAAATAATTTAAATAATGATAAAAATAATTATGTAAAAGTTATATATGTTCCAGTTTATCTTGGAAATGATATTTTATTTAGTTTAGATTTGGAATATATATTACCAGCATTTGATTTTGGTATATTTTTATCAAGATATGAACCCTATGGATATACACCATTAGAAGCATTGAATAATTTTGTTCCAATTGTTTTATCTAATAGAACTGGATTTTATAGAAACTTAATAAGTAAAAATATAAGTCATGAATATATAATTAATGTAGATCCAAATAATTTGGATAAAGAACTTATATATAATAAATTTTTACAATATTATAATTTAGATTTATATAATAAAATGGAAATAAAAAAGCAAATGTATGAAATATCTAAGAAATTTGATTGGAAAAATAATATAAATGAATATGTAAATATTTATGATTCTATGTAATAATTTAAAAGTAATAAAAGAGAATCTTTATATATGACATCATTTGCAGATTTTATAATAAATGTAGTAAATGTATTAGGAATAAATTTAATATTTGTTTTTCTATTTTATTTTGGAATATTATATTTTCTAATAAAATTCTTAATGGATAATATGGTAAAAGTAGGTGAAAAAGGAGAAAAGAAAGATGAAAAAGGAGGAAAAAAAGATATAAATAGTACATTAGCATTTATTATATCTATTTCTGCATCATTATTGTTAACAACATTTACTGGTTTTGTATTATATACACAATATTTTGTAGCCTTTGTAGTTTCAATGATTTTAGTATTCTTTTTCTTTATACTTTTAGGATCTTTCTTAACGAATGGTAAAATGTTTGAATTAATAGAAAAAAGAATGATTTCAACTGAAGGAAGGCCAACTAATGCTAGATATATACCATTGATAATAGTAATATTTATTATTCTATTTGCTTTACTAGCTATGTATTATGCATATCAAAATTATTTTTTATCAATAACTTTGGGTACATCCCCACTGGCACAAACTTATTTAATAACTTTTAATCCTTATATATTGTTTGCAATGATATTTTTTATTTTAATAGGAATATTTTTAATATTTTCCGGTACTAGTGTTGGTTCTGAAGGTGGAAAAGGACCCGAAAAACAGGGTGGAGATAAAGGAAAATCTCAATAATTATTTTTTATTTCTTCAACTATACAATCTTCTCCACATAATTTTCCTATATCTGAATAAAATTCTGATAATAATCCAATTGGGATTTCTAATATTGCTTCATAATTTTCACCCCAATTTTCTTTTATAATTTTATATTTATTTTTTATTATTCCAATTATCTTGAATTTATTTGGATATACTATAAGTTTTATATTTTTATATTCTATCTTTAATGGATATTTCTTTCTTATTTCTTTTAAAACTTCTTCAGCCTGTTTTTCTACTGGTTTATTTATATCTACGTTATATTTTACCATTTCAAATAATTCTTTTGCTCTTTCATATGTTAATGGCATGTTATTTTTACTATCATATGCTATTCTTCTTATATATTCAATAATCTGTTTTTTCTTTTCTTCAATTAATTCTCTCTTATATTCGGTTGGTAATGGAATCTCAGAATTTTCTAATATTTGTTTAGCAACTTCAAGAATATCTGTAGTTCCAAAAACTTTCTTTAAAGATTCGCTTGATGCTCTTTCTCCCTTTTTAGAATCTTTAAAAATTTCCTCTACAGCCAATACTTCTCTTATATCTTTTATTTTCCCTTCTTTGTATTCAAAAGCCTTTCTTAAATATACAATTATTTCAAAATTATAACCTTCCTTTTTATATTTTATACTTATTTCTGTATCTTTATCCTTCATATAATTTTCTTATTTCATGATTTTCAATTGTTTTAACTTTTTCACCTTTCTTTACATATGATAATATTAATCTCTCATATGCAAAATTATTTCCTAAATATTCTTTTAATACATCTATTCCAAATTTAATTGCCTCATTTAAATCCATTTCTTTATATCTTTCTTCCAATATTGGTGTAATTTTATCTTCACCCTCTCCAATTACAACAGCCTTATATCTATAGAATATTCCGGATGGATCTAATGAAAATAACTTTGGTTCACCGTCTTTATCTATTCCACCAATTATTAATGATACTGCAAAAGGTCTTACTCCACCAAATCGTGTATAAGATTGCATTATATCACTTATTTCTCTTACTAATAGTTCTATATCTATTTGTTTTCCATATTGTAATTTATGTTGTTGAGCAATTTCCCTCGCATAATCTATTAATACTCTACCATCTGGTATAAATCCAGAGAATGTTCCAATTATGTTATCATCAATTTCCATAATTTTTTCAATAGAATCTGTTATAATTAATTTGCTTGGAATTTTTTTATCTGCAATTATTAATATACCATCTGTTGTACATATTCCAATTGCTGTTGATCCGGCTTTTGCAGCTTGTTTTGCATATTCTACTAATATTAATTTTCCTTCTGGTGAGAATATTGCCCATCCTCTATCCATTGGTCCAAATTGTCCAATATCAGTTTCCATAAAGATAAAGTTTAAGATATATTTAAAAAAGATTTTACACCTTTTAATGTTTTAAATATTTTAAAATTTTTTATATTTTGTAAATATAATAAAAAAATTATTTTATGCAAATGTTTTTTGTTTACTGATAAAACTATCCTTTTATTTATTTCTATTTTATTTAAATGTAAATCATAATAATTTATATATCCAAAATATTTAATAAAATCATTTTTTAATTTTTCTTCATCAAAAAAATCTATTAAAATATATCTATTTTTAATTTTTAGAGCCTTTGGTAATATTACCATTCTTCTTCACTATTCATTTTTGCTTCAATGTCTTTAAGATTTAATTTTTCTAACATTTCTTTATATCTATTTCTTATTGTAACTTCAGTTATTCCAGCAACTTCTGCTATATCTTTTTGTGTCTTTTGTATTCCATGTTTTACACATGCTAAATATATTGCAGCTGCAGCAACTCCTGCTGGACCTCTACCAGCAGTTATATCAGATTCCTTTGCTTTATTAACGATCTCTATTGCTGTAGATACAACTTCTGGTGGTAGATTTAATAATGATGAAAATCTATGTACATATTCTGTAACATCTATTGGTTGTATTTTTATCTTTAATGCCTGTAATAAATGTTTATATGTTCTTCCCAATTCTTTTTTATGTATATTTGATGCTTTAACTATTTCATCTATTGTTCTTGCAACATCATGTATCCTACATGCTATATATGTACATGCAGCAATAACTGTTTCTACAGATCTTCCCCTAATTAATCCTTTTTCAACAGCATCTAAATATAATTTCAATGCTGTTTCTTCTACTTGTTTTGGCAATTGTAAGAATGAAGAAATTCTTCTTAATTCTTGTTGTGCTAATTTTAAATTTCTTTCATAAGAACTTGTAGATCTTTGTTGCCATTTCTTTAATTTTCTTGATAATGTTATATCCTCATCTTTTGATTCTGCCTTTCCAATTTCTGTTGATATCATACTTGGTATATTTGTATACCTCATTGCACTACCTGTTCTTGACAATTTTTCTGCATCTTCCATATTTATTGTCCTATATTCTTTTCCTAGATATGGAACTTCTTCAATTACATAACCACATTTTGCACATACTAGCTCTGCTGTCTTTTCATTGTATATAAATTCTGTACTTCCACATACTGGACATTTCAATTCAGGATTTTTTATAAGCTTTTGGACCATAATAAATTTTTAAATATTATGTTTATAAAGTTAACCTTTTAAATATTATTAACTTTTTACTATTAATCAATGAATATAGCCCTTAATAATTTTTATATCATTTTGTTAGGACATCAAATTGCTTTCTTATCCATATTATAGAAAATACAGCTAAAGAAAATATTATTACTTCTATTGGACTAAATATTATTGAAAATATTGGCAATAAAGCAATAGTTATAATAGATGCAATATAAAATGGTGTATTTGATAATATTAATATATCTCCAATAAATTTATTTGAATATACATATCCCCTTCTAATTGATAAATATGGAGATAACAATATTCCTATTGGTATTATTGATGTATATGTAAAGAAAAATAAGAAATTAAAGAAATAATAAACAAAACCATACAATATTGTTGAATAATATGATATATACTTTATTGATGAATATATTATCCATAATATTATTGTAGAAATTAAAAATATCCTTAATAATTCATCATTTCTTACTTCTATATTTTTACTTCTTCCAATTCTTTTATATTCTATTACTATTGGTTTCATAGAAAATACTACTGGAACAAATAATCCAAGTGTAACTATTGATATTATAATTGTAATTATATAGCTTAAATTATGTCTCTTTATATATGTAAAGTTTAATTGTTCACTCTTTGAACTCTTTATTTTTAACTGTTTTATATAATTATAAAAGAATAATATCACAAAAAGAGATATCATAACATATAAAAACAAGTTATTTCTAAATATAAAGAATAATATTATTTCTAAAATAATTAATAAATAATAAAAAAATGCATAAGATTCCCTTTTATAAAATAATATTTTTAATTCTGCAATAACATTATCTAAATATATATATAAACCATAAAATGATGAGACTAAATTAAATATAAATAAAAATATAAAGTATGAAATTATTGTATAAATTATTGAGAAAAATAAATTAGCTAATCCAATAAATAAATTATCCCAATGATTAAAGGATAGGAAAAAACCTACAATTATTAAGTAATATATTACTCTTTTATCTATTTTTATATATTCAAACATTTCATCTTTATATTTTTTAATTTTATAAAATATATTATGTCTGAAAATACAATAATATCAATAAAGGACTTATATAATATATTCAAATTTAAGACTACAGAAGAAATAAGTGTACCTGAAAAGATATCGGAACAAATTATTGGACAAGATAAGGCATTGGATATAATTAAAAAAGCTGCTAAGCAGAGAAGACATGTTTTATTGATAGGAGATCCTGGTACTGGTAAATCTATGTTAGCACAAGCATTGGCAGAAATATTATCAGAAGATAAAGAACAAGTTAAGAATTTAGAAGATATTTTAGTATTTCCAAATCCAAATGATGAATATCAGCCAATAATAAAAACAGTACCAATGGGAACTGGTAAAAAAATTGTAGAAGAAATGAGAAAAAAGATATTGGAACAAACAAAAATTTTCCAATATTTCTATATTTTATTATTATTTATATCAGCATTTACTCCAATGTACTTTTACTATGTGGGAAATTATATAATGGCTGGTGCAACATTTATTGGATTCATGATTTTAATGGCTAGTTTATCATTTTCTTTCCAAGTAATGCAAAAGCAAATAATGAAAAATATACCAAAATTATTGGTAGATAATTCAAATAGAACTTCTGTACCATTTGTAGATGCTACAGGTGCATTTGAAGGTATGTTATTTGGAGATGTGTTGCATGATCCATTTCAATCTGGAGGTCTTGAAACCCCACCTCATCAGAGAGTAATTGCTGGTGCAATACATAAAGCAAATAAGGGGGTATTGTTTATAGATGAAATTGGAACATTAAGACCAGAGGTTCAGATAGAATTATTGTCTGTTTTACAAGAAAAGAAATATCCAATATTTGGAAGATCTGAGAGATCTGCTGGTGCAATGGTAAGAACTACACCAGCGCCTGCTGATTTTATATTAGTAGCAGCTGGAAATTTGGAAACATTAGAAAAATTGCATCCAGCATTTAGATCAAGAATAAGAGGATATGGATATGAGGTATTTATGAATTCTGAAATATTATTTACCGAGGAAACTGCAAATAAATTTGCTCAATTTGTTGCGCAGGAAGTTAAAAAAACAGGCAACATACCACATTTTACAAAAGAGGCCGTAATAGAAATTATTAGAGAAGCTCAAAGAAGATCTGGAAGAAAAAGTTATTTAACATTAAGATTAAGAGATTTGGGAGGATTGGTAAGATTAGCAGGAGATATTGCAAAATCAAAAGGAAAAAAATATGTTGAACCTGAAGATGTTATAGAAGCAAAGGAAAAGGCATTAACAATTGAAGAACAAATATCCAAATATTATATTGAAAGAAGGAAAGAATATCAAATAATAAAAACTGAGGGATATGAAATTGGAAGGGTAAATGGATTGGCAGTAATTGGATCAAGGTTATATTATTCAGGATTAGTATTACCTGTTGAGGCAGAGGTTGTACCTGGAGGGGCTAGTAGAGAAATTATTGCTACTGGAAACTTAGGAAAAATTGCAAAAGAGGCAATAGTAAATGTATCTGCAGTAGTAAAAAAGAAATTTGGAGAAGATTTAAAGAAATATAAGATTCATGTTCAATTTTTACAAACATATGAAGGTGTAGAAGGAGATTCAGCTTCAATAACTGTTGCAACTGCAATAATATCTGCATTAAAGAATTGGCCAGTAAGACAAGATCTAGCAATGACAGGTTCTTTATCAATAAGGGGAGAGGTATTACCTGTTGGTGGTATAATAGCAAAAATAGAAGCTGCAATAGAATCTAAATTAAAAGAAGTTATAGTACCAGAAGGTAATTATAATGATATACCTGAAGATTTATTTGATAAGATAAAAATAACACCTGTAAAAACAATAGATGAAGTTATAGAAATTGCAACTGGTAAGAAAATTTAAAAAATTTTTTATGAATGAATTTTTATGAAAAAGATATATTTATTATCATTTCTTTTAATTTCCTTATATTCAATTTTTTCTCAAGGATATAATATATGGCATTCAACATCTTTATATCAACCAGTAGCATTTTTAGGTATAAATTTATCGGATAATAATTTATCTGTAGGTCAAACATTGTATTATAATGTTTATATAAATTATAGAGATATTTATTATATACCAAATGCATCATTAGTAATACAAATAATACAAAAAAATGATAATAATAATATTTATCCATTCCAATTTACATCTGATAATGAAGTATATGAATATGTAATAAAAAATATATATTTGCAACCCGGAGAATCTTTAAATATACCATTAAATTATACAATTCCAGATAATTTACCTTCTGGATATTATTATATTGTTGCATATCTATATACACCTTTAAGTGAAATAGATGGTTTGCCCTTTATATATTATCCAGGAGTATATCAAGAATTTTATATATATAACCCAAATAATGTTCCAGAAATTTATATTATTAAAAATGATACATATTTAAGTTCTCCTGCTTTATATACATGGGGTAGTTTATTATCTTCATCAGGATATTATTATTACTCATTAAATGGACCCTCTGGATATGGTGTTTCAAATTATATTAATTTAACAGTTGGTATATATTCAAGTATAAATACAAATGCAACATTAAATATTTTAATATCTCCATGGGATGATATTTTATATAATCCAGTATATAATTATACTGAAAATGTACAATTAAATAAAGGATATAATATAATAAATATTCCATATATAAACGTTGAAACATTGAATCCAAATGCTTATTCACTAAAAATAACTTTATTATATAATAATCAAATAGAATCAATATATAGATTAAGATTTATTGTTTTAGGTCCAACAACAAGATTAGACGGTGTTTATTTACAGGGTAATGGAAATTTAACATTTATAGTAGCCCCATCTCCAGATCATTATACATATCCAGTTACCCAAAATGTATTAGCAGATGTTTATTCAAATACATTAGGATTTAATGAAAAAATACACTTAGGAAATATAAGCTGGAATAGTACACAATTTACTTATGTAAATTTACAATTACCATTAAATTCTACTAGATTTGATTTATGTATAAATCTATATTCTAATAATAATTTAGATTATGCATATTGTACATATTATATTTTAAATCAATCAAATACTTATGGTATTCCATTAAGTAATTTAATTTATGTAAATTATACAAATAATTATTTCTATATATGTTCAAATATTTCTGGAATATTAAATATAGGATATAATTCTGAATCAAACATAATATATACTACAAATATAAATAATAATTGTTTAAATTATACATTGAGTAGTGGAGTTTACTATATTTCTTTCTATTCATCTCAATATTCTAATTTGTGGATAATAAATAATACAATTCAAAATATAACCACAAATCAAACATATCCAAGTACTGTTCAAAATCATTACAATTATTTTAATAACTATGTATATTTAGTAGTAATATTAATAATAATTATTGCAATAATATTATTTATGATGAAAAAGAAAAAATTATTTATCCTTGTATTAGTTTTATTACCACTATTATTCAATATACATTCTCAGGAACTATATCTAAGTACGAATCAAATATGTACACCTTCAGATTCTTTAAATATAACAACACAAGGATTTAGTGGATCTGTAACAGTTTCTTATGAATTTTATAATTCATCAAATATTTCACAAATTTTTGCAAGTGGTAATTATAGTTATTTAGGAGATAATATATCTATTTATAATTATACAGTATACTTCAACAATTTGCCATTAAATTTGCCAAATAATATAAATTCTACAATAATAGATTATAATATAACTGTTCAAAATTGTACATTAATTATATGTAGTCAATATAATTATAATGGATCAATATATTTAAATTATCCATATTATTTTGAATATTATACGAATCCAATATATCAAGGAGCAGATAATGCAGGACAAATAATTCCAGGTTGTCCATCTTCAAATAATTTATTAAATAATACATACTTTAATTTTACATTAATTTTACCAAATGGAACAAGTGTAGTAGCTAGAACAAATTGTCCAGGATCTGGAGATCCAGATTGGGGTCAGAATTTATGTGATCTAAATATAGATAATTATGATAGTAATGCTGGAAATTATACATATTATGGAGAATATTATTATGATAATATATCATTTAATCAACCATTTATTGACAATCCATTACAAGTATTAGTAGCAATTCCTGGAGAATTTACTAATCAATCATGTTCTCATGCATGGACAATATCGGGTGCTAATTCAAGTTCAAATCCTCTATCTATACAATTCTCATATTATGGACCATATTCAGGAACATATTATACATATTATAATGGAATATATATTCTAGCACAAAATACCTCTGTAGGATTTAATGTAAGTAGTGGATATAATTATTTATGCAGTGATGGTGCTACAGGTACTACTACACCTTCTGTTGCTGCTTGGTTATATAGTTCAAATCAATATTATAACCCAAGTTCTTTTCAGTATGTACAAGGTATATCAAATTTGCCATTTAATTTCACGCAATATAATATAGATAGAAATGATGTTTATAATATATATCCAAATGAAGGAGTAATAGTTCCAAAGAATTTCCCTTCAGGAAGTTCATACTTTACTTTATATAACTTTAGTGTAAATAATGCGGGTTATTATGTAATATATCAAGATTATGTAAAAACAATATGTACTAATCCAGCAGCTTATATATGTGATGCAAATGGAACTTTGTGTAATATTGGTGATATAGTAGGACAGGCAGAAGGATGGTTACCTATATCTCCAGAACCAGGATATTATTTATTAGTAATAAATCCAAATGCTACTGTATATTTACAAAATTTAACATACTATCCATACATTTATAATACAAATCCAGGTGATGCAATTTATATTGGTAATATAACAAATGTTGGAATTGGAAATCTTACAATAAATATAAATTGGAATCTTCCAAATGATCCAAGTAGTAGTTTCTTATTGCAACAACAGCAATATTCTCCATTATATATTTATTTCCCAACAAACTTATGTCCACATCAGGATTGTACAATAAATTATAGTGTAACATATCAAAATGCATACGGATTAACAGTATATAGTCCTGTAACATATTATGGATATGTAAATATAAACTGGGATACATTAAATATATATACTAATCCGTCATTAACTCAAATAACATATGGACAACCTTCAAATATAACCATAGCAGTACAAAATACAGGACCAGTACCTGCTGAAAATATATCTATACAAAATATATACTATAACTCAAGTTGCATACAAATATTAAATACTGGCAGTCAAATAAACTCATTAAATCCAAATCAAGTAGGATATTTGAATGTAGAAATTAATATAACAAACTTATATTGTTCTCCACAAGATTATAATATAACATTTACAATTTACGGATGGAATACATACATATATAATTATTCAATAATATTACCAATAAGTTATATAATTTCTCCACCGAATGGAGCACAATTACAATCATTAACAACATTTAATATAGTAGATGAGAATGCACAAACATGTTATATAATATTTAATGGAGCTCAATTCTCTAGAAATTGTAATTCAAACTTTATATATCAACAGTATATGTGTGCAGGATCATTATGTAATACACAAATTCAATCAATAAATAATTATGCAAAATTCTATGAAAATTATATATACTATAATTATTTAACTAATCAATCATCAATAATTGGAATAGCAGTTGCAACAAATGTAATAAGTTTATATGTTGGACAAGAATATAAATATCCTGTCTTAATAAAAAATTTAGTACCAACAGATATTCAATGTTCTCTAGTTCCAATTCCATCAACTACAAATAATAAAGCAATTGTTATTAATTATAGTATAAATGGAATAACTAGTAATAATTTTGTTATAGGTCCTTATGGATCTGCAGAATTGGATATAAATATTTTAGGAGCTTCTAGTGGTATAAGTAGTTTATTATATGGTATAACATGTAATTCTACATATGGTTCCTCATCATTTAGTACCCAAGTCCCAATATATGTATTTGGACCAAATAATATAATAGCGAACTATACACAATCTCAAATAATAGTATCTGAAAGATTATCTCCAGAAGGTTTAATTGGAATTGGGGGTTTAATAGTAGGATTACTCGCTTTGCTTAATATAATCTAATTTTTTTAATTTTTTTCTTATTTCCAATATTGCATCGTGAATTGCAGCACCTAAAAATAATGTTGTTAATATATATAATTCATATAAATATGTAAACATTCCAATTATTATTGATATTATTCCAAATATTGATAAATATAGATGATGAATTTTTGCTCTATATTCCCTTGTCTTTGTTTTAATTTCAATAAAAAATTCTGGTGAAAATTTTCTAATTATATAATCTGCTGAAAAATATCCTACAAGGAATGATAAACCATAAGTCATTATAGTAATATCATTCATTTTACTATAATATCTTTATTATTTTTAAAAAATTATATCATATAAATTATTTACATGGATCTGAAAATAATAAGTAGGGAAAATAATCAATTATTAAATAGAGAAGAAATTATTGTTTTGATAGATCATAAAAATGAACCAACACCAAAGAGAGATGATATAAGGGAAAAAATTTCAGCAATGATTGGAAAAGACAAAAATTTAATTGTAGTAGAAAAAATATTAACAGAATTTGGAAAACAAAGATCAAAAGCATTTGTAAATGTATATCAGAATGAGGAAGATATGAAAAAATTAGAGCTAAAACATATATTAAAAAGGAATAAAATTATACAATGAGTGAAAAGAAAGATTTGAAAATATTAAAATTATACAAGGTTGAGAATAATAAGGTAGTTAGATTGAAAAAAATATGCCCAAAATGTGGAAGATTTATGGCAGAACATGAGGATAGGTATCATTGTGGATATTGTGGATATACAGAATTTAAGCAAAATATAGAAAAGAAATATATAAAAGAAATTGGAATACAAATATAATATAAAATATTTTGGTCCTATTAGATCTTTTATTGGTTTAATGTTTCAGTTACCAAAAGAAAATACAATATATATTTTAGATTTAAAAAAAGATGTTGAAGATGGGTTTGTTCACACGTTTTTTTGTTTAAAGCCATTAGATATTTATTTATATAATTCAAATTTTGAATTGGTTCAATATTCTAAAAAGTTAAAACCATTTAAAATCTTAGTTCCTAAGAAAAAATTTAGGTATATAATTGAAGGTTTAGATATAAATGATAATATGTTAAAATATTCAATAGAATATTTAAAATCTCTGTAAATTATTAGTTAATATTTCCATTTCTACAAACAATTTATCAATCATGCTTTTTATTTCTTTTATTCCATTATTTATCTGTCCAATTATTTCTATTTTTATGTTTGGTGTTATATATGGATTTCCACTTATTTCTTTATAATATAAATTTATATAATCTTTTATACTCTCTAAAATACTTATTAACAATTTCATTGAATTTATCAAATTATTAATTTCTTGCATTTGATAATTATATAAAATATGGGGATTTCCACTAATATTTTTTTCATATTCATTTAAACTTTGTAATTGCAAAATATTGTTATTTATCTGTGATAATAAATTTCTTATTTGGGTTAATAATTGATTTTCCAAATCCTGAATGTTATCCATAATTAATTAATATTTTAACTATTTTATATTTTTTCAGGGAGGAGGTGTATTCATCATTTATTCAGTCGCGCGCAACATCATCATATAAATTTTAATATTCCCTCCTTTTTATCTTTATTTAATATTTCTTTTATTGTTTTAAAATCTTGATCAAAATATTCCCTCCATTCTTTATGATATAATGTAGATGCTGGATGTAATGTTGGAATTATTGTAATATTTTTTCCCCATTTATTTACTCTAAATATTTTTCCTCTCAATTTTGTTATTGAAGAGAATTTTAATTTAAAATAATCAAAAATCCACTTTGTTGAATAATGACCTAAAGTTACTATTATATCTGGTTGAATTATTTCTAATTGTTTTTCTAGCCAAATAGAACATGCTTTTATCTCTTCTTCTTCCGGTTCCCTATTTTCTGGAGGTCTACATTTAATAACATTAGTTATATATACATCTTTTCTATCCATATTTAATATATTTTTTATATTTTCAGTTAATACTTGTCCAGCCTTTCCAACAAAAGGTTTTCCTTGTTTATCCTCTTCTCTACCAGGTGCTTCTCCTATAAATAATATCTTTGAATTTGGATTACCATCACCAGGAACATAATTTGTTTTAAATTCATATAAAGGACATCTTGTACATTTTAATATTTGATTATTTATTTCTTCAATCATTTTTTCTTTATCCATTAAAAATATAAGTATGATAATTATTTTAGTTTAATGTTTGCACATGCTCAGGGTCAATATGATAAATCAAAATGGATAATAGTAGGAATCCCATCTGAAATTGGTAGTTTGTCTCACATAAAAAATTATATTGAAGGACCAGAATCAATTAGGGATGCATCTTATAGAATATTTTCTCCAATATTTGGAGAAATAAATATGGAAGAAATATATGATTATGGTGATATAGATTTAGAAGATATAAAGAATCTAGATAAATTATATGAAAAAATATATAATGAAATTAAAAAGATATATAGAAAGGATAAAAAATATATATTTTTGGGAGGAGATCATTCAATAACATATCCAATATTAAAAATTGTTAAAGAAAATTGGGAAGATTTTTATTTATTGTATTTTGATGCTCATCCAGATATTCATCCAGATCCATATCCAAATTATCAAAGTTTTATTTATCATTTAATAAAGGAAAATTATATTGAACCTGAAAAAATTATTTTTGTTGGTATATCTAATCTATCATTTGAAGAAAAGAATATAATAAAAGAATGGGGGATAAAATATTATAATCCTTTGGATGTTTGGGATAATATAAAGGAAATTTCAAAGGAAATATCGGATATATTGAAAAATAAAAATGTATATATTTCAATTGATATAGATGTATTTGATACTGGATGTGGACATTGGTTGGAAGGTGTTGGAATTAGACCATATCATTATTTTAAGATTATAAAAGAATTAAGAAACATTAATTTAATTGGTTTTGATTTAGTGGAATTGTTTTCAAATGAAGTATGTGATAATTTAGCATCAAAAATAGTATTAGAAACTATTGCAATGTTTAACAATAAAGTATAATTAATCTTTGAAAAATTTAAATATGACTTTTATATATGAAATGTATATAAATTAATACTAATCCTATAATTCCTAATATTAGTAAGTTTATTGAAAATAAAATTATGAATAAAGAAAAATTAATTAAAGTTCCCTGATAAATATAGTAGAAATAATTTACTAAATTCATTAATATAAATGGTATTCCTGAAACAATTCCCAAAATTATTTTTTTACTGTCTGGAAACCTATGATATAGATACGCATGAATTGCTGTAAAGAAAAATAAAAATATAATTGTAATATTTTGAATAATGTAAATTATATTGTTTTTTGTTAAGAAAAGTATAATTGTAAGGAATATAAATAGAAATATTATTAATATTAAAATATATGCTGTGAACCCCTTTGGTTTGTCAAATATTTTTTTAATCATTAGCATTAAAATAAATTCTAATATTGTGAATATGGATATAATAAATAATATTAAAATATTTTGAACAATTAAAGAAAGTATTAACTGTATAGATAAAAAAAGAGAAATTATATAAAAGATAATTTGGTTATATTTGCTTAAAAAATTTAATGAAGTTAAATGATATACTTTTTTATCATCCAAATTAAATAAAAATCCTAGAAAAGATATAAAAAATAGAGAATAGATATTTATAATATTATATGATGTTATAAATAAAACATATATTAGAGAAATTATTAATATTATTATTTGTTTTCTATTTATAGATAATTTATTCTCTGCGATAAAATTTCCAAAGAAATAAAATAAAATAAATGAGAAAAATACATAAACAAAATATTTAAATAAAATATTATTAAAAATATTTAATATAGGCAATAAAAAAATTAATAAATATAAAATTTTTATCATATTGAATTTAGTATTTTTTAAGAAATAATATAAAACAAAGAAGTAAAATATTCCAAATAAGATATAATATAAATTTGTAAAAAATAATATATATATTGGGAATATTATTAAATATAATATAAGTAGATGTTTATTGATATTTTTGTTTTCGTCAATTAATTTATCTATGATAGTTTCACCCATTATATATATAAATTCATTAAAGCTTTTATGCAATTCTAAAATATGTTTGATTAATTCTTTCTAAATATACTGTTACAAGTTGATAAAATGTAATATTATTTATTGAATAGCATGGTATATAATTGCATATAACATTTCCATTTGTATTTTCTGTACATACTATATTTCCGGATAAATTCGTTGGAAATAAAAATACAAAAGTTTGATTTGATATATTTTCATTACTTAAACAAAAACTATATAAAAAATAGTAAAAATCTGAATAATAGTTTTTACATATAGTTAATTTAATATAGTCTAGAGAATAATACAAGGAAATTGGGTATGTATATATATTACAATTTCCATTAAAATTTATTATTCCAAAGCTATAATTATCTATTTCTGCCCTAAATGTATAAGGAAATATTGTACAATTTGGAAGTTCATTATAATATGTTTGATTAAATTGTTCTATTTTATCTAGAGTTGTAAAATATACTGGATAATTTGGATATCCTAAACAATTTGGAGAAAATAGATCATATATTATTTCTTGTTCATATGAAAATGATGTTTGTTCTTGATAATTTGTTAAATTTGTATTGGAAAATATAGCTAATAAAATTATCATTCCAACTAAAAATAATACAGTTAATATTGTTATAAATATTATGGAAAATTGTTCTTTCATTTTATTTTATTATCTAAAACATTTCTTATATCCTTAATTTCCTCCAGATATACACTTACTTTGCCCATATAAAAATTAACCAGATGGTTGTGATACACATTCAGCTGGAAAATTTATATTTTCTGGACATTCTTGATTATTTGGACATTCGCCAGGTAAACAAGCAGGACATTGTTCTCCGCCAAGTATACAAGTATAACATTCAATTGGGATTGGATAATAATATTGAAAAGTATATATTAGTTCATTATCTTGCTGATTTTTATTTACATTACCACAACCATTTTGGGGAGAGCATGAATATTGTTGACTTTCCAATGTACAACTTTGAGATATTATCTGGTTACTTGTTAAATTATATATTTCAGTACAATCATATACACAATTTAAATAATATTGATTTGTTATATTTTCATAAAAAACTATGGAAGTAATAATTATGGATTGCGGATACGTGTTACCATCATAATATACATTATATTGATTATCAGAACATTTTAATATTACTTTACATGCAATCTCTTGAGGATTTAAACATATCTGACATGATGGAATGTCTGTACATTGATATGGGATTATTGTTTCATTACATTGAATATTTGGATTATTTGAAAATTGCTCAAAATCTTGTGCACATGTATATGTTGGATTATTATTCAATGTATTTGAACAATCTTGATATGAACATTCTGAAAAATTTCCATTTTGAGAAAATTGATATGCTAAGTTATATAAATAGAATGCGGGATTGTTTGTTATATTTGATGTACTTGCATATGGAATTATTGAACCAGATGAAGGACCTGTAATATTTATATATAACCCTTGAACATAAACAGGAAAATTATAATTATATTCTCCAGAAGTTATATCACTACAATCTCCAAGAATTCCTGCTTGATAATTATTTGAAAAATTGAAAGATATATTATAAGGATAATAATATTGATATTCAGTTAAATATTGATCTCCCAAAGTTAATAAAGTTTCATATCCAGAAGTTAACAAGTTATTATAATATTGAATTGCATTTTGACATGGTTGAGGTAATATACATCCGTAAGGAAAAGAAGCCCATTCTTCATTTCCCCATCCATTTGTTCCAGCTACATATGATTCTGCATAACCTTCTTGTGTTAATAATGTTTGTAAATATCCTAAAAAATAATTTGATAATGTAGATAAAGAAGTAAATCTATTAAAAACAATATTTTGATTATAATTATATGTTAATGCATAGAAAGATAGAAGGATTATTAATATAGCAATTGTTAGAAATAATACTACATAAATGACTTCTACTTGGTTTCTCATATTTTTAATTTAACATGCAAAAATATAAATGTTAATATAAGAATGGGTGTTACTAATCCATGTATAATGCCAAGTATCATTAATATATTTGGTATAAGTAATATACTTAATGTAGGACCTCCAAAAAATGAAAATTCAAGTAACTCTCCAGTTATATTTTGTATTAAAACTAATATTCCGATTGTAATACCAATAGCCTTTGTAATCGCCTTTTTACTACTTTTATATAATTTATAATGAATTCCCATGAAGAAAAATAGCATAGCTATTAGATATCTAGTATGTAAAGCTGCAGAAGTAAAATCTACATTTGATAAATATAATTCTCCAAAAAATATTATTAAAACAAAAGTAAAAAGTAAGAAATAATCTGTAAAAGTATTATATCTTAAATTTCTATAAATTAAAAAGTAAATTATAAATTCGTATATAGATAAAAATATTAGAGATTCATATTCGTAGATACTATATTCTCTGGCTAAACTTTCTGCAATTAAACTATTATAAAATGATAATTTATATACAGCAATAATAATCTGCAATACTATAATAATAAATATTAATAGAAATACATACTTTTTGTATTTATATATTTCAGATAATTTTTCGAATATTTTAGTTCTTGTTATTAATATTTCATTGCTATTAAAATATGCAACTAGAAATAAAAATATAGCAAATATTATAAATAGAGAGGAATATAATATTTTGAAAATATAAAGATGTAGATATGCAAAAATAAGAAATAAAGCTACTATATACCCTGCCAATACATCTAGATCTGTAGTTGCAGAATTATAAATAAGTTCTAGGAAAAATTGTATTATAAATAATATTATTGAGATTATATAAAATATTAAAGATTTTTTTGAAATATATGAATTGTTTTCAAATAAATAATATCCCATAGAAAATGCTATAAAATAAAATATCCAATAATTTACTATAAAATCAAATAAAGGTATTGGTAAAGGTAAATGCAAACCAGTGTAAATTCCAAAAATTCCAATTGGTATATATAAAAATGCTGATTTATATATTAAAGATGCATTCTTTGAATTTTTTAATATGAAGGATAATAAGAATAAATATATTGTACCGAAAATAATTATATTAATATTAAAGTTGCTATTAAAAATAAAAAACAAAAATAATATTAGATATATAAAAAATAGAATCTTATCTTCTTTTTTTACCATACTGTTAATTCAGCAACTAGATATCCGCCTAGGAATGGTATATCCATTGGTAAATATATATAAGAAACATATATATTTGTATTTGGGGGTATTGGGTATCCTAGACTTATACTTTCTCCAATACCTTCATAAATGTATGAATTTAGTTCTTCAACATTTCCACTATTTGTAATACAATATGCTCTTGCCATTGCAACACCATTTCCTTGATTATGGGGATCATAATATACTGCAGAAATTATAAATTGATTTGTATTAGGATCTCTATCATATATCACCCATTTAGTAATATTAAATCTATAAAATCCTTCACTGTTTATACTAATATTTGCTAAGTAAACTAAAGGACATTCTTTTCCAACAGTAATTCCATTTACATTTTGTACATTATCAAATACACCAGTTGGACAATTTATTATTTCTCCACTTAAATTATATTCACAAAAAGGATCTGCAGCTAAGAATACATAATCTGGTTCTCCACTTTTATTTAAAAATGAAATATATAATCTTATTACTTCATGCCATGGATAATCTATAAATACTTGCTGACAATCTGGTGGTATATTTACTACACCTCTATAAAACGCTCCAACAATCATTTCTTGACCTCCACATTGCTGAGAAGGACCTGAATAGCTTGTTTGAAATTCTTCTTGGCATATTTCATTTAAATATTGCTGTGGGATTATAAATTCTGCTAATCTATTTATATCGGTAGCAGTTTTATAAACAGGGGGACTTTGATAATAATAAGGTTGGGTTGTTAGATCAGGATTGTCAGTCACAGGACAATATTTAGAAAAAATACATAAATATCCAGAAAAGAAATTAGGTAAATAAGATGTAGGTTGTGCTGGTATATTACCTCCACCTTCATAATTTGGAAATAAATCCCATTCGGTCTGAGGACAATATACAGAAGCTTCTGTAAAATTATAATTTGGAAATATTTTTGTTAATGGTGTACACAAGCCAGTTTGTACAGCTAGAGATTGAGTCATTCCGTTATATAATGTTGGTAATCCCCAAGAATGTATTGAATCAGATTGATGGAAAGGTGCTGTTGCATTTACCCATCCTGCTCCATATAAGGTCTGATTTATTGGCGTATTAGAAATCGGATTATATACATTCGGTAGATAAATATTTTCTGTATAATTATTCACAAAGAAATATGTATAATTCCATTCATACCATTGTGTACCATCAGGATCTGGTGGGGGGTTCATAGAGCAAGGATCCCAATTTCCAATATTACCACCAATTACAAACATCTGAACAACCCATCCAGTTACAGGAGGAATGAAATATACTGTTAAGTTCCATCTATTTCCATATATACTGTCAAAGTAATTTATTAAATCTTCTGATATATTTGTACATGTATTTTGATTTATACAATATGTATCATTTCCAGAAGATGAAAAATATGATAATAAAAATGCATAGGATAAGTTGACATTATTATCATAAATATAAGGTAATAAATCAATGCTATTTTGAATTGTTAATGTGTATTGGTTTTCTACATTATACGTTTGTGTTATTTTAGAACTAGAACTAGTTGATAAAAGATAAACTAAAACAATTAATAAAATTATTATTGAAATAATAATAACAAATGCTAATGTATTAATCTGATTTTTCATTTTAGATAATATAAAAGAATAACTAGGCCTATTATAATTATTACTATTACTATTGCTACTGGTAAAATTAAATTAACATTATTACTTTCATTACTTACTTTTGGTTGTGGATAAATTAATTGTTGATTATTATTTGTTAGATTTATTTGAGTCTGATTTATGCATTCAAATACTCCTGTACATGATATATAAACAATATTTGGTGGTGGACATTGTTGTAGAAATTCTTGATATAACTGATTTAATGAATAATTGTATGGACATCTAAACCAATCTCCTTCAAATGATAAGTTTTCTGGACAATATCCACATTCATCTTCTATTTTATATACATCTAGTACGGTCTGATATGAAGCATTATTTGTTAAATAAGATTGGGGTATATATGGTGGATTAAAACATGGATATATTTGGTTTGAACATGGTTGATAATACCAAGGGGTATTTGAACAATTTAATAAACTATTACATAATATGTGTGGTATAGGTAAAATTAGGTCTTGATATGCTGATGGAGGAATTAATGTATATGGACTAACTAATGTTCCATTTGGATATTCACAATAACTACTATTTACATATATTAATCCATAATGGGCACAAAAAGAATATTGAGGAGGTACTTCATTTTCATAATATTGTAAAGCATTAAAATATGTACCATTTACAATACAATAAGATCCTGTACTATTTATATAATAGTTTCCTCCCCCATATTCACAATAAACTGCAATTGGATTTCTTAGAGAATATATATTATAGGATAAAATTATGAAAAAGAGAATGGATAATGCTATTAAATATTTATTATGAAAGAGTGACATTTTGGATTGCAACTATATAGTATGGAAATGATAGGCC
>Ga0326758_100099_pt1 | contig 28741 bp, 26 predicted proteins | sample GCRJH_S_FD_207221 | JGI IMG/M metagenome (GOLD analysis project Ga0326758, IMG submission 207221) | Hot spring sediment microbial communities from Geyser Creek Basin, Yellowstone National Park, WY, United States - GCR.JH_S | ecosystem: Environmental > Aquatic > Thermal springs > Near-boiling... | reverse complement strand
ATTGGTAGGTCCATGGCTTTGAGTACGTACTTGTTCGTTACATCATCCATCTTTAGCTTGCCCTCCTTATCAAAGTGCAGTGACAGAACGTGCTCGATTATCCTTTTGCCGCTCCTCTCACGCCTAGTTACGTGCAAGGAATAACCGTTCTGATTCACCGCGATTAGGTCTGCGGTGTAGTTAGGCATCCTATTCACCTCTTCAGCGAACCTAATCACCCTCTTGATGGCGTCAACGTTGAACGGTGCCGTTATGCCGATGTAGCTTATTGATGGGCTCTCGAGTATAACATCCTCAATCCTCAGCCAAGGAACAGGCTCCCTCCTCGTGACCTTGACAATGAACCTCTCATTGTACGCGATGACCTTAATCAGTCTCTTAACGGCTACGTACCAGGTGCCGAGGGCGTTGGCTCTGTTTGGCAGTTCATAAACCTCTACGCCATCCACTTCATAGCATGTTATTGGCCTGAAACCAATGTCTATACGGAAGAACATGATGTCGTGCTCCTGACCAACCCACCTTCGCCTCTCCTCGCTACAGTTAGGGAGCCACTGGTACCTACCAAGCCTCCAGGCGACTTCATTCGTTTCGCTCAAGTTCTTCCTCCCCGCCCCACCGGCCGTGGGTTTGCGGGGCCATACTCACTCACCCAGATGTCTCTTTATGATTTCAACTACCTCATCAACGCTTTTGACAGCCTTGATTTTCTCGATCAGTGGGTGGTCTGTCCTCACTATAACAGCTTTGCCCCTACTCGCCTCAACGACCTCGAAGCCCAGCTTCTCCATTAAGCTGTAAATCACCGAGAGGTCGATTGGGTGTATCGGGCCGCCTAGGCCCAGGTACCTAACCAACTTCCCAGCATTCACATAAACAACAGATCCCCTGCCAACCCTCGAAACCTTGAACAACAACTCAGCCACTAGCCTCACTACACCATCGAAGCTAGTAATCCTACACGCAACAAGCCTCTTGTACCTCCTAACAACCAAGCCACTAGGCAGCTCAGCAGCATCACTGTTAAGCCCCGGCGGGCTTGAACGCCCGCCCCAGGATGGTGTTGTTTTAAAGTCGGCCCCAGTTCCCCCTGCCGGGGCCTGGAGCAGGGAGCCCTGGAGCCCCATATTCTTGATTTTAGATTTGACCTCGCTCCTCATGTGGGTCACCCCAGTGGGCCCCGGCAAGTTTCGGGAGTGTGGCCCCGGTAGCCCTCCCGAAGGGAGGACACCCAGGTGCACCCCCTACTCCCCACCGGAGCCCGATACCACCACCCCTCCCAGGGATGAGAAGTAAGGAATTGATAATGAAGATGGGAGAGGATGGTTGGCGGGCCCCGGCGGGGAACACCCACCGAGACCCACTGGGGTGACCCACATGGCCCCGCCCGGCCCCAGAGGCGGGGCAAGCTTTCTATGCTTTATCACCCTTATAACCCTTTCGTCCCCATCACTCCCTAGCCACTTGTTCAGGAACCCCCTAGGGATAACTTACTCTTATCCTCATCCTCGAATCACTGATTAAACCTTTGTTTAGTCAATTGAGTCGTTAATTACTCAATTATTCTCCGTGGAATTTCAATCCTCAATAGACTTTTGTTTCCTTAAACCTAGGGTTTGCTGGCTATTGTTTGTTTACTCGGTTGTGGCCTTAAGTATTTGTTTGGCTCTTTGCCTCGATTTAATGCTTGGGCGCTTGGGTGTTGCCCTGCCCTCCCTAGAGCCGCCCCTCCCTCCTCTCCTCCTGCCGACCCACCGAGCCCTTGGAACGCATGCCCACCCACTGGGTTCGGTGAGCCGGCGCTCCCACCGTGGCCAGCCCCTTTGGAACGCTTGCCCACCCAGCGAGGCTGTTCAGTGGGACCCCCCTTCGACGGACCCACCGAGTTATCCCTCTCCCAACCCCCCTCACACGCTATGCGAGCGAATTGGCGGACCTCCCCCGGCTCGGTGGATCCTCTGTCTGGGGCGGCCCACTGAACTAGGTGGGGGGAGTGGAGGAGAGGGAGAAGGGAGGGGTGGTTTTTAGGGAAAGCAGGGCATAGGCGTCTAGGCGATTGAGGGGCTTTGGTTTTGAGGATTGAGTTTTTGCTGTTGTTCGGTTGTGTTGGTCGGCTTTGAGGTGCTATTAGGCGGTTGGGGTGTTTCGAGGAAGCGAGGTTCAGCATCGTTGAGGTCATCGAGGTCTTCTACGAAGCACTTGTGCTTGGCGAGGCTATAGCCAATAGTCGGTAGCATCTCGATAATTCTTCTACACAGCTCTGACCCCATACACTTCCGATACACTAACCGCCATAGATCACAGTCCGAGCCGCTATACGTCAGCAGCCAAGCGAGCGGCCAGTCCACAACCCACTCCACGGGGTTTTGGCGTTGAATCATCCCCAAGCCTCCGCCCCGGCTAGACCGGGGTGGTTTGCTTGGGGACTCATCTCTTTTCTCTCTACTATCTTAGCCACTTGGCTTTTTAAGACCCCTAGACGGCTGGGCAACGAAGCCAAAAGCCTTATATGCCCCTGGCCCGACCCGATTAGTGCTGGGCCGGGGTGGGTCGGCCCGGGGAAGTCGGCTTGCACGCCTTTCGTTCACCAATCAGTCTAGCCTGGAATCATCATACCACCCGGGCTTCATCCCCACCCTCAGCCCAGCCCCACCCAAGCCGGGCTGGGGCGGGTCAACCCGGGGTTTTGCGGCTATGCATTGATGACCTCTATTTCGTAGTTCATTAACTCGCTCTCAATTAGCCTGAATCGCTTATCCACGAGGATTATTTCCGGCATTTGGCTCGGCCTTTCGGCAGTCCTAATGACTCTCCCAATGAGCTGGACGGTCTTCATGACTACGAAGTCCCTCTCATCAATGCCCCTACTCCTCAGCCTCTGCATCACGTTCGGTGGCAGAAGCGGCAATCCTAAAATGACTAGGCGGCTGAAGCAGTCCAGGTTAATGCCTTCATTATACTTACCGAAGCTCTTAAGGACAACAACCCCATCCTTATAATCGCAAGGAGTTTTGTTTTTCTCGACAAGCTCGTCCTCCCAGACAACTTCGTCGCTCAACAACGCCTCCCTACTAAGTGTTGTAAAAATCACAGTACCACTCGTTAGGTACTTACTAACGTGCTTAGCAATCTCGCCCTTCCTCCTCTCGATGCTATCAAGCGTCAATGCGTACTTATCGTCAATCTTTACAGGTATTGACCAACCCCTCCTAACGACAATTGCGTTTTGCAATAGGCTGGGTGGCAATGTGGCTGACATAAATAGTGTAGGGACATTAGCGCCTATACTCGGTATTTCCAACCCAACAAGGGCCTCATCGCCCTCATCATAGAACCAAATCTGTGCATTAAGCATTGCTAGCAAATCCTCAACTATCTGCCTCGCATCGTTGTCATCCACGGCTTCGAGAATCAACGTATCAACTAACTCCCTAAGGACTATCCTCAGGGACTCCGGGTTTCGGATAAGTCTCAATGCCTCACCTTCCTCGAAGCCCAATTTTCCTAAAAGTAGCCTAAGTTCCCTGGCTTCGACCCTATGTATTGTTGGCAGCACTGTATTGTGAGCCTCATCAACAACAATGAACCTAGGCTTTACCGCCCTAACCAACTTATTAGTACGCCCGAAGTGACTTATGACTAAGTCGTAACCATAGAAGCGTTCTAGGAAACTTTGCAGCTTATAGGGACACAGTTGCATTGACTCACCAACCTCCCTCAACCTCCCGAAGTCCATGTTGGTAAAAATTCCAAAGTCGCCGAGCTCACCTAGGCTGACAAGCCTATTGAATCGGCAACTGTGGCATACGCCCCTAAGGAAGTCAATATTCGAGTAGCCATACAAACAAAGCTTCTCCCTACCGGCGGTGGCTAAAGCCCTCAAGCCCATATCAACCGCGTGTTGGAACACGTGCAACTCGGTTGCCAACCTAGGCTCAAGCCACAATGCTGGTTTTGCATTAAGCTCCTTAATTGTAAATAAGGCGGTGATGGTCTTCCCCCACCCAGTGGGGGCTTGTAAGCTTACAAAGCTGCCACTCCTCAAGGCATTGATTACCCTCTCAACAATTTCCCTCTGATCCTCCCTAAGCTCTATAGCCATAGTCACCACCTCATCAAAATCACGAACGTGATGAACAGTATGACCAGCGTGATTATTGGATTAACCACCAAACCAACAATTATCGCCGCCAAGATACCCAACCCAACAGCAACCCAACCCCACTTCCTCCTCTTCTTTTTCAAGATACCATGTCTAATGAGTGCCTTGTATGCCAGCTCCTCCAGGTATTCCTCGTTGAGGTATTTCCTTACCTCATCCCTAAACTTCGCCAACTCCTCCTCAAAGGTTACTTCAGCTCTTAGTATTTCATTGACTAAGTCCAAAACATCCTTAATACTGCTGTTTTGCTCATCGATCACGCTTAGGACGTGCATTATCCTCCTATCAATGATGCCAGACAAATCACTAAGCAGCTTGTTATAGACCTCATCAACCAGCCTCCTAACCGCCTCAGCACCAAGCCCCAACCTAGCCAACTCCTCCTCAATCTCATTCCTAAACTCGGCAATCCTCTTCTCGACAATTTTTGCAGCCTCCTGGGCTGCGATCGCCCTGGCGGTGGCCCTTATGACTTTTTCATCAACGCCGTTTTTACGCAACTCATCGACTACGTGTTCAAGCCACTTCTCGACATCCTCCTTAACCTTGTTGTAGATTTCGACTCGTAGCTCCTCAATTAGTTGCTCAATGTCTTCAGTATCACGCCTACCCGCCCCACGGCCGGTGGTTGGATCAACCCCAAGCCTCCGCCCCCGCGAACCAGGGGTGGTTTGCTTGGGGTCTCATTGCTGCAAAAAACTCCCCACCAGAATCAGTGGTTGGTTTAAAAGAGGGGTTCAATGCCCAACCTCCGCGAATCAGTATGCTTGGGCTTGTCATGAATCGGTGGAATGGCCTATCATCACCACACAATAAGCAATAATGGGCTAATAAGGCACTGGGTCCATCATTACTCAATGGCGATGTACGCTAAAACGAGGCCCACAAGGCTAAAGCCTTTTAACCAAGCCTACTCTACACAATGCCTGGTGGCGCTATGCCTAGTGGTAGGGAGTGGTGGGTAATTGGCTTGGGCGTCATCTTCATAATCGTGGGCCTCAGATTCCTACCAGACGCGTTCATATCAACAATCAATGCCGTAGGCGTCGCAATCTGGATCGCGACGGGCATAGGGATTATAGCGGCAAGGAAATGGATCGCCAAGTACGTTAGTGAGTAATTAATTGATGATGAGCCCATCCTTAAAACCACTGGTAAAAATCATCATTCCACACGCCCTCTCGTTACCAACCGCCTCGTTGCCTGCATCATCCCCTCAACCTAGCCTTAATCACTTCCTCTCCCTCCTCAGCGTGATGGTGTTAAAGCAACGTTACTCACTATCCCATCCGCACTACAACCCACCCAGCCCTAACTTCAACAACCTAATAACTAAGCCCTAGGCTTGGATTTGCTACTCGTTGTTTGTGGTCTCTACGTGAGCCTTTACGATAATCGTACTCAATGCTTGCCAAAGGCAAGCCGAGGACTAGCCAGGTATTCATTGAACGTAACCACCATTTATGCCGTATTGTCGGCAACCCTGTACCTAGCAGTTACCGCGAACCCAGCCAAGCATGTATCTTAATACCCATGGACCTTGACAATGCAATCACATTCATTGCCTCCATAGTTATTGGCTAAGCAATGCCGTTGGTCTACGCTTATGAGAAGGGATGAAAGGTAAGTAACGAATGAGACTACCCTAATTCACGTCGTATGCATTAATCGAGGATAATGGTTTCGCCTATGTGTAAATTGACGTTTTGAGATTGTGAATAACAACCTTGTTTTCAACGATTTAATGCGCCCTCCTAACTATCTCGCCCATTGTCTGCATCACCAGGCATTTCAAGCTGCATGGTGGCTCCTCTTCCTTGCTCCACGTCACTATTAACTTATTACCTTCGCAGTGCGCCTTATCTGCGCCGAGCCTAATCGCCTCCTTGATCAGCTCCTCGTTGCACGTCCTTATTATCATTATGCAGTTACACTGACTATGCATAGTTCATATTAAACACAAGGGTTTAGTATATTTGTTACCACGACTATTCAAATTCAGTTCTACAACCTAACTTATATTGCATGGGATTAATGGACACAATATTTATTAACTATGTGTTTTAAATGTGTATTAGGTGTGTAGCTTGGGGCAGATTAAGAAGGGTAGGGTTAGGAGGGTTCAGGTTACATTTACTGAGGAGCAGTGGGGTCTTATTGAGAGGTTTAGGGGGATTATTGGTCGTGAGGATGCCGAGATTGTTAGGAATATTGTGCTTGCATGGCTGGCTGAGAAGTCGATAATTGCCGAGGAAGTTAAGAAAAGCCTGTATCAAGAGGCTTCGGTGAAGGAAGGATCTAGGGCTTCTCAAAAGGCCTAAGTATGGTCGTGATATACCCAGTACTAGAGCTTAAGGACATAATTTATGCGCACAGGTATGGGTGGCTAAGCGCACTAACCGAGGTTACGGAAGGGATTATGTTGAGACCCGAAACAATGCTAGGCAAAATATTCAAGTCGGGTGAAACGATTAAGGAGTATTTGGTTCAGGAATACGGTTTGTCCCGAGAACACCTTAATAAATTGAAAATAATGCTTGACCACGGCATCAATACTACAGGCTTTAGGAATTTCTTCGGCCTCGATAAAACCCCAAGAAACCTAGTTGAAGTATATAATAGGCTTGGTGTTGATATGGGGATAGCGTTTGATATACCTGCAAGGCTTCACTTAAGTGCCGCCATCGACATAGCCTTAGATGGAAATGCTAACGTCTACGTTGATGAGTCGGTGAGAAACATTATTGAGGAGTTAGCCAAAATCATTAGGGAGCAGATTAAGGATCACCTTAACGGAACTTTAGAACCAAGGATTAGGCAAAAAGTTAGGAAAAGGGCTATGGCCATAGTTAAGGATGATTCTAACGTGCGAGATTTACTCGTGAAACTTTCGAGGGTAAGCGTTGAGGAGACTGTTAGGAGGTTGGAGGAAATGGTTGAGTATGCCCATAGGCTTGGATTCAGGGGCCTTGTGCCAGTGATTCAAGGGCTCTTTAATGAGGATATAGAGTATTGCGTTAAGAATACGATTGAGATTATGTCGCGGTTCAATAAAGAATTTCTAATCGCGATTGGTACTGGAGGAAGGATCCTCTCACGTGAAGATGTTGAGAAGATAAGGTTCGCCATAAACAAGATTAGGGAATATGCGGGGAAGAATGGTGTGGGTGTGAAGATACACCTCCTTGGCTGGTCATCACCAAATACATTGTGGGATACCGACATATTGAGTAATGTCTACAGTGCTGACTCATTGAATGCTCGAAGAAGGGCAGTCGAGGGTAGGATCTATATGGAAAATGAGGGTTCGATAAAGCTCATCCATGTGAAACAGCTCAACGACATTAATTGCGAGTGCCCAGTATGTAGGGATCCAACACTAAAAGCATACGTTCTTGATCCCTCAGGCGAGAGGAAAAACGATGCCAGGATAATCCACAACATTTACGTAATCACGAAATTCTTAAACGATCAACTTAAAAGTAAGGCTAACAATCGAAACTAAGCGAGCCCCTTATCTCTCAAAACCTCGAGGAGCCTCGACGGCTCAACACCAAACCTTCGCTTAAACCCCTCATAACTACTACCGAACCTGTTTATAACATCATTAAGGCTGTATGAGGACATGAGATCCCTTAACCTCCTCACCTCTTTAACTGCCTCAAGAAGCGCTTGCTCAATGCCCTCATCATACCGAACCTCTATGACATCATCCCGATAAACTAGGTAACCTCTATCCTTCCTTAAAGCCCTTAAGTAAGCTGCTAGCTGGAGTAAATGCCTCCTTGATTTCTTACCCGACTTTAACTCAACCACGGCATTCGTGGTTACGAGATCGGCAACACCAACAACGCCGAGGTCATCATTAAACACCTTAACCTCAATCTCAACATCAGGCATATTTAACATCAATATTCCCTGATAAGCCTCATGCATGAGAAACCCATAAACAATTCTATACAAGTCATCCTCACGGTACAACTTAATGCCATACTTAACATTAAAAAATAATGTTAAGGCATCGCTTTGACCAAGCTGCGAAGCCCATACATAGTTCCTATGCTGTGCCTCAAAATCCTTAACAACAAACACCCTCTTACTATCCACGACTAACTGCCAAACAACAACGCCCTTTGTGAACAAGACCTCGATTAAGCCATCAATAGTCATGGACGTAACCTTCCTCTTAATTGCGTCGAGATCTAAAACCTTACTGAGAGGTTGAAAAGGCATTGACATGGTGCTCACGGGAACGAAAACGGCACCGGGCTGCCACTATTTACCCAAACACTCAAATCAACACCGCTATGCGCCGCCAGGAACCTCAATAGCCATAGTCTCGATAATGCTAGGTTACCGTAAATACACCTAGGCCAAACGCCTAAAATCACATCACCAGGCTCACCGTAGAACCTTTCAAATCCTCTAGATTTAATGTGCCTCTGAAGCATTACCGTCGAAGCATCCTGGAGTATATCCTTTAAATAGCTGTAGAGGAGCTCCGAAACACCATTCCCTCCATGCACAGTATCAAATAGGTAAATTTCAGTTTTTAAAGCACCCCCAGAGCTTTGATCATCCTTTACTACGAGAAGCTCACCTACATCCTTCCTCTCCCCGCCAGTGTAGATGGGATGATAATTAAGTAGTATATGGGCTAAACTGTGGGACACAGTAACAGCAAATACTTTATCCCACCTCGAAACATTCTTAACACCTATGTTTATGAGATCCTGGCTTATTTCCCCGATCAACGCCTGATAAAGACTCTGGTTCAAACTCCCAAACCACTGCGTCCAATCAATCGTAATCTTGACCGCGTATGTATCGAGTACCTCCCCTATTATGGTTGGGTCATTTTTTCCATCAACAAACTTTGGATACCTTACCCTAACGACATTACTCCCCACAGTATAACCAATATTCGCATAGAGAACCTTGACAGTCTTCAGTTTAACCGTAATGCCATTTCCTTTAAGTGCTTGAATCGTATTACCCTCATCAATAAGTATCGGTATTACCAAAGGATATGTAACTACTGCATTTGCTACCCCTATGCTTCCCTGCGCTTTCCTTATATCATTAATGTAGCTTAACTTTGCTCCTTGTTGTGTCGATATAATTAAATCCTTACTGGCAATATCGTAATGAACCCCCACGACAAGCCCTATAGCTTTAAATACAGATGGTGGTATGCGTATTTTATTAACGAATGGAGGATATCTTTTTACCAATACCTCATAGTAATAGAAGAGGGGTTGTTTCAAATTTGCGAATATCTTTTTACTCTTAAACTTCTTGACATACACTAAATTATTGTTATTATCGATAAAGTATGAAGGTTCGGGAAGCCTAAACCTCCACTGCTTTGGTACCACCACTTTTAAGTCATAGATACATTTGAAATTACCTCCCCGTAACTTCTGATTTAAATTATTCAAATAAATACTGAAAGCTTCTTTGAGTTTTTTCATCGTCTCTCTAAGTATCAACCTTTTGTACCCTAACGATCCTATTAACGATCCGACATATTGTAATATATCAACGATGCTTTCAAGCGTTCTTACGTTATCACCTACATGAGAAACAAAATCATTTATATCTTGCTGAGATTGACATACAGGATACCATAATGCTAATGATACAAACTTCCCCCCAACCGTCTCAAAGGGTACCACAGCGATCTTCCCATTAGGGAGGCGTATTGGCTTAAGCGTCACCACTCCTCGAAGCTTTTGATCAGGTAGTAACTCGCCCTCAAAATAGCCTCCCGCCGAGGCGAGTGGAAGTTCACTAATACTATACGTTAATATCGAGAGTATAGCATCATCTTTCAATTCAAGTGCTTTCAATCTATCAGCAACCTTAAATACCAAATCTACTTGGATACCCAATGAACGAATATCATCAAGCGGAGTTTTAACTTCCAATAACCCAAAGTTTCTACTTAAAATTTCTGACCATGATGATGATATTACTTTTTTCCAAGCTGTTTCTCTCGCTTTATATGAAAAGGAGGGTATCTCACATTGTCGTTTTCCAATACAATATTTAGCCAATGCTTGTGGAAAGCTTCTTAATTGCTGTTTTAACGCACTTCCGTTTATTTGTAAATACTGCGCTATTAATGGTAGTTGCTTTGGCATTGCGCTTGAAAATATATTTATAGGCTTATCTATGGTCATATCTATATATTCGTCAATTATTTTTTGTATTTGTACATTGATTGGTGTTGATAAGGCCTGAAATGGATATAGTCTCCATGTGAGTGATGTTGTGAAATTACCTACATAGGCCCTGATTGCATAGGGGTTGGCAGGGTTAATCGGTATTTCGTACGTTCTAGCACTTCTTATATAATTAATTAATCTGTTTAAGTCTGAGAGGTAATATGCATCAACGCCCGAGACCTCATTACCAAGCACAACCACTAATGATGGTTGGCCTCTCCTACCAACTCTGCCCACTCTCTGTTCGAAGTTTATTGGTGTTGGAGGTAGCCCTATGAGTATGGCTATGTCCACATCGCCGATATCAACACCAACCTCAAGGGCCGACGTAGCGATGAGAACGTTAATATCGCCAGCTCTGAATTTTCTAGCTATTTCGTTTCTAACGCGGGGTTCCATTTTAGCGGATAGTGAGGCGACTTTCATGAAGTGATAATTAGGCACCCCATTACTGCAGACGGAGGGGTCGAATATTTTACCTACATTATTACACACGTCATATTCCTGCCAAAAGCCTGAGTATCTAGAAATGTAATCCTCGATTTGATAAACCAAGCGGTTCGCGCGCTCAACGGAGTCCACGAAGACTAATATCTTCCTCTTATCCGGCGGTAACAATGCTGCGATTACGGGTATGAGCTCTATCGATGCGTTACTCAAGCCCCACCCAACTGTTGGTAACAATGCTATTAACCCTTTGTTAGAGAGTTGGAGTTGCTGTTGCTGCTGCACTTGTATTATTTTAATCCTCGATGGTTCAACGACAAATAATTTCGATAGGAATACGTCGGCATTAGGTATTGTTGCACTTGTGACGAGAATTAGTGGTGTATATGTTACATTGAAATTTGTCTTAGCCGCAGTCTCAACTAATTTCCGTAAATCACGTATTAATAAGCTTACGTTTGTGCCAAAAACACCCGAGTAAAGGTGTGGTTCGTCCATGATTATTAATAATGGAAAACCTTTCGCATTAATGCCAAACACTTTATCATAATCTTTACTATGATCTTGCTTTCTCAAAATATTGTTAAGCATATCAGGTGTGATCAATAATATATCGGGTGGTTCCTGCCTTATCGCTTCACGTGTAAGCCTTATGAATGTAAAGTCGTGCCCTCCCTTACACCATACCTTTATATTATTGCCTCCGCCCCTTCTATAATTGAGGTCTGATCCACAAATTGGGCATACGAGCTTAATTGATTGACCCGATCGAACTGTAGGGAAGAAATTCTGTAAATAATCCCCTATTTTGTTATGTGGATCATGAACATGTGGTGTATCCTGATTAAGTATTCCTATTGTTATATCGACGTTCTTCTTCTGCTTAATATAGGCTAGGTCTCTTATGAACCTTATGAAGTGATCCTTCATGAACTCCCTCATTGGGTAAATCATGATGACCTTTGTAGTGTTGAAGCCAGCATCCTTACCATCTAATGCCAACTGTATAGCCACTGTTTCAAGTACTTCAGTTTTACCACTTGCCGTGGGTGCTAAGAGTGCTAGTACATCGAAGGGTTTCGTAAGGCTTACATTTTGAGGGGTATTGCTGTGAAGCCATTCACGTAGATTATTAAGAGCATGAAGAGCCCATGCAATAGTCTCAGCCTGGTGCTGGTAAGGTCTAGGGGTTATCTGCTGCGTAGTTTGCATCCTATTTTGAATCGCCTCACCTATAATATTATCGACATCAACCGTAATACTAACTCCTTGTATTAATTGGTTCAACCTATTTTTATCATAGAAGCCCTTCCATGCATATTGAATTGTCTGTAATTGAAAACTCGTTGATAGAGGCAGGAAAAGATTGCCATTGAAACCAGTCCTAGGATCAGGCCATATCGTCTCGAAGGCATTATATAAATTATTTTTAAACTTTATATTAATAGCACGGTATAACCTATCAATTAAACCATTAAGGTACTGAGGGGCTTGTTGAGGCGGTTGAGACATCCAACTTTCCAACTATTACTAAAGTATATAAACTTTGTCCTTGATTTTTAATACTAAATAAGGTAAAGAGATGCTTAAATATAACGGTAAGTCTCGGATCTCGACACCTTCGAGAGTGAAGTAATCAACTTGCTATCTATTAATTACTAATAATACGAGACCTGAGACTAAAAGTATAATTGAGCATGGTGAGGTGTAGGACCTCAATTGCCGAATGGCAATTACGAGGAGGGGTCGAGATTACCATGGAAAAATATAATTATAATGGAAGTGGGCCGAGAACGTAGTGTAATATAGGCACTATTACCGCTAGGGCAATAGTATGAACAATAATTATGGAATCAATGTACTTAATCTTAATGATTACGTTCCCTACACTCACGATGATTTAAAATAGCTCAATTTATGCAACGTCGAGAAGGCTGGCTTGGTTAGGTGTTCCTCGGTCTCCTAATTATTTAGTTCATCAATGCCATCGTTGTTAACGCTTAAAGTTGGGCCTTAAGCGGGTTATGTAATGAGTGGTGCATTAAGGGCATCGACACGCATCGCCGTGCTCGCCATCATATTTGCACTAGCCACATACACAGCCCTAAACATCCAAACCAACATTGGTGACTTAACAACCTTCAACAAAACCCTAGGCTTGGAATCGCCGTTAATCATTGGTGGCTATAGACTCTACGTGAACCTAGTTGCAATAATTACTGATGCTGTGTTGGTCGCAATAGCCTACCTAGTGCTTGCCAGGGGTGAGCCGAGGGTTGGTTTGACGAGGTACCCACTGGGCATAATAGCTGTTTACGCATTAATGGCTGCAGCCCTGTACTTAGTAATTACCACCGAGCCAGCCTACACCTGCACCCCAATGCCCACCAACCTCGACAGCATAGCCACATTCACAGCCTCGATAGTCATCGGCTCAGTAACGCCATTGGTTTATGCTCATGAGAGGGGGTGGAGGGTGGGTGGTGATTGGAAGCCACTTCTCTTTACGCTCTACGCCTCAATCATTGCTGGGAGCCTAATTATTGACGCAACCACGGCACTAGCCCTCCACTCAATGCCCCAGCCAGCGCCAGCATGCATTGGCTCAGTAACAATCGGAGCCTACGGACCAATCGACGGACTAGTAACAGCACCACCACTAGGGCTACTGGCCGGATACACCGTAATAAGTATAATCACGAATAAGCAATAAAGACAAGGCATAAGACCTAACGCCCCTCACGAGTCCCATCAACACCAAGCACTAAACAAAGGGGTAAAAGCAGCAATATTTAAGGATTAAGGCCGAAATGTTTATTAAGGGGTTCTGAACGGATAAGGCGACGGCCCAAGCGCAGCCTTAGAGTATCCTCACAGTAGAGGCCTAAGCACTGCGAAAGCATTGCAGTTATCGTATCGTATTACGACTTACTTAATCTAATTAAAAATAAATAATCCCTTACACATGACTCATGAGGAAAGTGGGCCCGGGGTGGGTATGAAGCCCGGGTGGTATGATACTTACCTGGCTCGGCTGATCTTGATGAATGGGAGCTCATCTGACCTTCCCCGGGCCGACCCACCCCGGTCTGCCCTTAGACCCATAGTTCCGATCATGTATTCACCACTATCTTTTTGTCAGCAACCACTGCAGTGGGTACCGTTTAACACTTATTTTAGCTAATATATAAATTTTCACTTAAACCCGTCACTTAGATCATAACTACTAACCCGTAGCTTGTCGTGCTTTATTTCTCTTTACTGGCGTGTCTAAATCGATTTCCTTTCTATCTTTATTCGCAGGGCCGGGAACCGGGGCTTAGTGGTTTTTAATCTTTCTCAACCGTAGGTTTAAGGCAAGATAAGCCGTGGTTTCTGTTTCGGGCTGATAAAGGGACAGTCTCACCTTAGTTGCTTGGTCGTGAATTCATTCATTTAATTCGCACAACACTGACTGTGGGGTAGGATGTCTAATTGCTATGTTAAGCCATAACAATCATGGGCAAGTAGTGGTTAAAGGCGCCGGGCTTGAGATCGCGAGCTCCTTAGTCTCCTTTCTTGATTGTCCCTTGGTTGTCGTGTGCTTGATTATCATCACTGTTAGTGTTAGGTAAGTTGTTGATATCGTGATTGTTAGGGTTGGGGTGTCCTCATTAATGAATCTCCCTAATGGGGTGGGTGGGTAGTGGGTGTAGTTCGTAGATTTCGATTGATGTGTTGTTGTCGATGCGGATTAGTGCGTTGTTGTAGAGGCTGAGTGAGTTGTCGTATATTAGGAATGAGCCTAGCCGTGGGTCGCCAATCCTCACCTTCTCGACCTTACCATCCCAATCCTTACGTACGTAGAGCGAGACCTTGGCCCTGACCTTAGCAATGCACTTCCTACCACAGCACGTAAACATGACCACCACATCGCCAGGTTTGGCATTGATTAGATCTAAAACAATCGGCACGGCACCAGCGAGCACGAGGGCCGAGTAAACCTCAACGTCTATACACCCCAACCTCCTACGTACCTCCTCCAAAAACCACCTAATGAACTCCCTATTGTCCAGAACCTTAACCTCGCCCCTCATACTCCTGCCCACTGCCCAACCCCCTGATCACCGGTTCCAGCTCGATTATTGCCTGCCTCCTTATTGGTTCTGTTATGACTAGGGCTTTCGCTGTTAGTCCAGCCATGTGTGGTGGTAGGGCTGTTGATAGCCATCTCTTGTCCTCATCGGTTAGGTTCAACACCTCAGCTACTTCTTCGACGTATGCGGCGTTGCCTCCCAAAACAATCATGAACGGCATGTTCTTTAGAATCTCCTTCTTGATGTCCCTTATTGTTTGCGTGATGAAGATGGTTGCCAACCCGCGCTTCCTCGCCTCACGCACCATGTACTCTATCAATTGGGTTTTGAGGACATCATAGGCTTCATCAACAACTATCAACTGCTGCAAACGCTCAATGATTGGTTGAGACATTGTAAACGAATACATGTGGTCAACCATAACGCCCATGAGGAATGCCCTCAGGTCTGGGCTCCTGATGCTTGAGAGCTGCAGTGCCTTGTTGTTCATTAACTCCGAAATCGGCACAATCTCCGCGTCGCCCAAATACGAAATCAACCTATCGAAGACCAAACCAACGGGGGAGTCATCATCAAACCTCGCCCTGATGAACCCCATAGCCCTATGGAAGTCCCTGTAGATGCCGGTCTTGTAAACCGCCCTCAAGTCCGGCAAAATGGCCTCTTGCGGTATGCCCAGTATCTCGAAGGCCATCAGTAGCCTGTTTATTCGCTCCGCCTCAGTCACACCGTCGAGTTCAAATATGTTTATGAATTTCTGCGTGATGTCGACGGGCTCAAGGCCTGGTAGCAAATACTCACCGTGCGGATCGAAAACAACCGCACTAATGCCGCTCCCCACCAGCTCGAGCAGTATTAACTTCATAGTCTTGGTCTTGCCCATGCCAGTGGGGGCGATAAGCGCACCCATACCGGCGGGTAGCGAATCAAAGTCAACCCAAAGCTCGTTATTCTCCCTATCCCTACCCAAGTAAACCCTAGCCCTAAGTGATTCACTCAGTACCCTCCCTCCGTGGAATATTGGTATTGTTGCTAGGTCGTAGCCCAACTCATCAATGCCGGGCATCGTCCAGATGTGCATCTGTGTTGTTGTTCTAGCGGTAAAGAGTAGCGGTACTGTTGATTGCCTATTGAGAGCCAACATAGCCTTCACAGGCTCCTCACCACGCTCATTAATCCTCTCCAAAACCACAGCCCACTGGGAGGCCTTGGGTATTGCTCTCGGGTTCTCGTGGACGATCAGCTTAGTGTGGCTTGAGACCACAGTCCTAGAAACCTCGCCCCTGAACTGCGGGTTACCACTTATCGAGAGCATGAAGTTGTCGTTGCTCGCAATGAATGCCTCGGCTATCGACCTAATATCATCTTCACTGGGCTTGGTGAAGAGTAGTCCGCTGGACACCAACCTATAGTTTAGCCTGCCTAACTCGCCACCCTTTATGACGCTGTAGTTACTCCTAGCCTTGATGGCTAGTGCGTTTAGGGCAACTAATGCTATTAAGCCGTAGATTCCCATGAATAGGAAGCCGGCGAAATCAAGCAGTGCCAGGAATACTACAAGCCTAGTTGTTGAGGGCGGCCTTGGGAAGCCGACGAGCCTCTTCAATTCATTCTTCTCCACAAGGCTCAGTATGAAGTACTGCCTGAGGAGGATTTCCTTAGCCCTAACCCAATCAATGAACTCCTTTAAACCGCTCTCGCTCGGCACAACCTTCTTGCTCAACCTAATGTACTTGTTCTCCCCCAATCGAATGAAGGAAAAGATTTCGTTCGGCATAAGAGACAAACGGCGGGCAAACTCATTCACCAGGTTCACGTATTGTGAGCCGCTCAATCGGCTAATGTCGAAGAGTGGCTCAGCCCTATAGAACACGTGCGCGATGTTGTTTTTATGGTCGTAGACATAATTATCAAGCACCTCCAATCGAGGTGCAAGGCCTGGGAAGATTAATGAGAACAAAAGATCGATTATCCAATCACGTGTCTCCCTATAGATGAGTAATGGTATTAGTAACAGGGCTAGGGGTTTGTAGGCTATCCCCATGATTATGATTGCGATTAAGATAAACCACCTAATTTTGATGCTTAATGCCACGTACTAACGCTAATCACTTTTTAAGGCCCTTAACAATGCCCGAGAGATCCAAGCTCCTAGGCAGGCTAAACCTCCCCCTCTTGGGCTCAACAATTGGTTGAGAGAGCAAATTCCTCAGCTCATCAACCCCAAACCTATAACCAAAGCCATTGATTACCGAGACCAGGTAGTCCCAATCAACAAAACCCTCATCGATATACCTCCTCAACAAGGTATCATTGCTCAGCAAGGGGTCGAATTGGCTTGCCAAAGCCAAGGCAACCTCAAGTCTCAACCCCCTCTGGACAACCTCGTTTAGTAGGTTGTTCACTGAAGCCGGCGTGAAATGCATGTAGAGGTCAGTCAGCACCTTCTCGCAGAACTGCCTAAGCTGCCCAACGCACCTACTGCTCCACTGCCTGATCAGCTTTTGATTGACTAGGGGTTCAACCTCGACGTTGAGCTTTCGCTGCTTGAGCCTAGTAACAACCCTCTCGAGGTTGTTGTCGATTTTGTCCAGCTTGCTCAGCCTCTTATCGCTCCTCATTGTTTCTCCACCTTGATGCCCCTACCCTCAAGCCATGCCTTGAAGACCTCGGCGTACTCCTCACCGATCTTGTCCCTGATTAGGTTCACCCAATCCTCTGGCTTTATTTTGTTCACGACCTCATCGTTTTCAAACACGACCATGGCCAGGATTGCCTTCTCGATTATTGAGAAGCCCTTGACCTCCTCAACCATGGCCCTCAACTTCGGGTTACCAGCAGGCAAAAGCCTATCGAGCCTAGAGGTAATGGGCTGACCTTGACCAGGCAATTGAGGCGCACTGCCTTGGTCACTCACCGATTGGGCTTGATTAACCTGTTGTTGATTATCGTTACCGAAACCAAGCCTCCTCAACTTAGATATTGCATCACTCATCAATTATGGAACTAATGGGTTTAAAAGGGGGGTTTGTTTTTGTGGGATAGAAAGGTTTTTAAGAGCATCGTTTACACGGTCTTGATGTCTCGGTGCCATCTTAGGGAGTTGTTGGATAGGGGTTTTAGGCTCGTTGCGTTGGCTAGGTTGGGTAGGGTGGACATAAACGAGGCACTTGATGATTTGTGGGAGGTCCTTGTGAACATAGACTACGAGCTACAACGCCTAAGGAGCCAACACCTAACACCAGTGAAGGCAGCACTCCCAAACTAAAAACCAAACAAAGCCTTCACCTGACTTGCTAATTCATTGGTCATCTTGTTGAACTCCTTAACGAACCTCTCCAACGAACCCTTGGGTTCATACAGCACAAAGGGCTTCAGCGTGCTCGTTAGGTATTGCACGATTGGGCTTGTTGGTAGTATGAAGACCTCACCGTTGTGTGCAAAAGCCCTAGCCTTGGACTCAACGGCGTCCAAGCCAGGTAGCCACTTGTTTAGGACAACATTGACAATAGGGTTCAACTTAAGTTGAACCATCAACGGCCTAACTATGTTGTTGTCAAGCTCGGCTAGTACTATGTCTGCGTAGTTTGCGTAATCCATCACGAGGTTGATGATATTGGTATTAATCAATGCGGGCACCACAACAACATCATCAATACTCGCAGGCAAGTCGATAACCACAACCTGGGCATTTGTGATTCTGGAGGTAGTGATTACTAGGTTCCTAAGGGCATTGAAGGCTTGGTTCACGCTTATTGATGAACCCCACAAGTCCCAGGACTTCTGCATGCCCGGCGGTATAACAAAGACGCTCGGCACAACATTGCTCCTAACGAGGACTTGGTTCACGTCCTTAACCAAACCAAGCATGAAATCCAGCGCACCAGGCCTATCTGGGTTGATGCCGAGTAATCGGCTTGACGTTTGTGTTGAGTCTATGCCGAAGTCCATGAGGACTACGTTGGTCTTCAACGCCATTGATAGGGCAATGGCTTGGTTGGCGGCTAGCGTTGACTTACCAGTCCCACCCTTCCTACCACTGAAGTATGTAATTGTGGCCAGCCTAGGGGTAAGCATCACCAATCACTGGCTTTGTTTAAAAAGCCCCTCAACCTCACCATCGAGGCTCAAAACCTCAGTGGGTAGTTCGAGCTTGGGCAGGTTCAAGGTCTCAACAGCCTCTAGGCTCGGCTTCACAGCCAAAACACCCTCCGGGTCCTTGTAGAATGCATACAGCAAAGACGCTAATTGCTCTGGTGTTGGGTTGAGTTCGAGCGCCTTAGTTAGGAAGTCAGCTCGGTAACGCAACTGCCTATCGATGGTGTCCTTCCCGTAGTCCCTAACCAATGCCTCCATGTGCTTCTCAGTGTTTCTGATGGACCTAACGAACCTCCTATGAACAACCCTAACAATACCACTCTCGTCCTTCACGTTCTCCTTGACTAAGCTAACCTCGACAACGACTGCCTCGTTTAGGAACCTCTCTGCATCAACAAAGCCCTTGACCTTTAGCCTAGTGACTGCGTCCTCGTAGTCGTTGGCGTGGAATGTGGTTATTGTGCCATGGCCAAGGGTCATTGCCTCAAGCAATGCCCTGAACTCCTCATCGCTCCTAGCCTCATTAACCAAAATAATGTCGGCACCACTCCTCAGGGAGTGGTTGATCAACCTAACCTTATCAATACTCTCAATACCCCTAGCAAACGCCCTCCTCTCGAGCATGGGCAAAACAACCCGGTGATAGGGTAGGTAAAGCTCGACAACATCCATGACTAAGGCAATCACCTTATCAACCAATAGGAACGCAATCGCGTTTTGTAATGTTGTTTTACCAGCACCCATTGGTCCGACAAAGAGTATGGGGACCTTGTAGTCGGCAAGTAGCCACAGTAGTGCTGCTTGATCAATGCTAATCACGTTATTCCTGATCAACTCAGTGATCAGCCTAGGACTCCTGGGCAAGACCCTAATGCTCACCCAAGGCGTTGGCCTACCAACGGGATCCGAGGTTACGGCAATCCTAATCCTGAACTCCGGATCAACGAGGTCCGGCATTGGATTGTGGGTGGTTATTGGCGTCTTCATCCTAATGGAGAAGCGCCTAAAGAGGTAGCTTATGGCATCGAAGTCATTGGGCACTACCTTCCTAACCACCTTCTTGAGGCCTCTCCTAACGATTAACTCATAGGGTTCCCAACCGATGATTACTCGCATAAGCCCTAGCTCCTCGTGGTTAACATGGACGACAAAGCCGTCATCTAATTTTCGAATGTATACGTCCGTGATCTCCGGCATTAGGAAGAGTGGGGTGAAGGCTCCGTAGGCGTTCAACCACCTCTCGAAAACCTTCTTTGCCAAGTCAATGTTTTCAGCATTTGGCTTAACACTGATTAGGCCCAATGCCTTCTTGATGGCTGTCTCGAGCTTTACTCCGGAGCCCAGCTTCTCGGCTATGTAGTCCAAAGGCAACGCAATTAGCCAATCAGGTACGTCATCGATGACGTATGCCGTGTACTCAGGTGTTTGGTATGTTGGGTCTGTGACCTGGTGAATTTCAATGTTCGTCTTCAGGCCGAAGTTCTCCTTACCCTCGACCGTGTAGAACCGGACCAACCCTTGGCTAATAACCCTAGGCCTGGATACATGCATCGATTAACAATAAGTTGATTTTTAAGGGAGTTTGCGCACGGTCTCGTGGCAAGCAATCATCAATCAATGCTTTTAAATTCTGAGTGATTGTGGTGATCAACGAGGGCGGTGAGGCATGGCATCGGGCAACGCCCCGAAGGCAGCCATTCTCGCCATATTCATCCTAGCAATCATCATCGCAATCTACGGGCACTACACGGCACCACCCCCACCACCGCCACCCCCACCACAACCACAATTGGTCACAAACCAACCAGCTGGGCTGTACTACAATGGGCCCGAGACAACAGCCCTAGCTGGCTACTACTGTATCGAAGGCATTAATAGTTCGAATGGGTACTCAATACAACTAAACGCCCTACTGAGTAATGGATTATGGGTGCAAAACATGTATGGGCCTTGGTTGAGCAATGGGCAACTCACCCAACCATATTACGGCTCCAACGTGTGGGCAAAAACACTACTGCACACCGGGGCTACACAATATATCAATGCACCCTGTGCCTGGATGGTAATTACAATCAATGATGGAACCGTTTACTTCGGCTACTCCCTAGACGGTAAGAACATTGTTTGGTATGATTCATACCCAGTGGGTAATGCCACAATCGAGTCCGTGGTCAGCACGGAACTTGTGCTGGGTGGCTACGGGAATGGTGCACAGGCAGTGTTGGGCAATGGGACCACGCTCGTGTACCTGGCCCTGTATTATTGGAACGGAACCAATTGGGAACCTGCCCCAGTGGGCGTCCTCCCAATATACACTGTGGGGAGGTCCTACACCATTACTGCGGAGACTGTGAACAATGCCTACGTGTTCACGAGTGGTTTATGCGGCGGTGTTGTCTCGTGGCCAAACCCAGTTAATGAGACAATATGCCCAAGCTCGCCTAGTTTCAAACCGTGAGGAGTAGGATTGTTTTGATTTTAAAGGCCCCTAAAGAGGGTCTCGCTAATGCCGAGGTAACGTTCTTAATGAGCAAGTGGTCAATGCAGTCCATCATCACCTATTGTGTACTTGACCTCGGTGCCAGGGGCTAAGCCTGGCACATCCAAAGCCCTCATCACGCCCTCCGGCTTAGCCTTGCTAGGCCTGAGCATTAGCCACCTGCTATTCACTGTGTGGGCTAGGACGTTGCCGCCGACTGGTAGTTTGATTTCTACGTAGCCTGTTGGCATTGTCATTACCTGGTTAGTGTAGATTGCTAGTACTCCAAACTTTATTGTCAGCCTACGTATCCAATCAAGCACGTAGTGCAGCCTCTGTTGCCTCTCCGCCAACCTCTCCCTACCCCTAAATTGTGCCCTATAGAGGGCTGTTACGCTATCGATAATGACAACACCAACGCCACCACTAATTACTTGGTTAGCCAGCTTGAGCTTTATGAAGTCCTCTAGCTCCTCAACAGTGGCTGGGTTATAAACAATCAAGTCCCTCTCAAGGAGCTCGCCACAATTAACGTTGAACCTACCGCATAGGTTCTCGATGAGCTTGCCTGTGGTTAGGTATTGGTCGATTGTCTTCTCCGTGTCTATGTAGACGACACCGACCTGGTGCTGGGCAGCCGACGTAACGGCGACTTGCAAGGACATGATTGTTTTGCCGGCACCGAACTCACCGGCAAATTCATAACTAGAGCCAAACCTCAAGCCACCAACCAACTTGTCGAACTCCTCAACCCCAGTCCTCATAATCCTCTGCCTGCTCAATGCCTCAACCCTCTCCCTAGCCGACATGGGCTTTGGCTCATCATTTAGCAACTCCCTGGCTGCGGTGATTACTTTCTTGGCGGTGTCAAGCTCGCTCAGGTTGAGTAGCTCCATCAACTCCTCCGCGTTGAACAGCAGTAGGTGCTTCGGGCTTGTTACACCAACAGCCCTAAGTCTCTCAATCATTTGGGAGCTTACGCCATAACCCCTCAAGGCATCAAGGTCATCAATTGATTGTGGTTTTTCCTCAGCCTTCATTTTCCTAGGCATTATGCCCACCCCATCAATGCAATGATTGGGGTTAGGAAGAGTGGTATTATGCTTATGCCCAAGCCTATTGAGTGCATTGCCTTACCAACAATTATCGATGTCGATGCTCCCAAGGCAATGAGCATTGTGAATATAGCGTTTGTGTTAGCCAGACCGCTGATTATTGATGCCGCACTACTTATTCCCGAGGCACTAGATACTGCACTCGATGCGAGTGCCGGCGCGTGGAGTGCCAGGAGCATCGCCACTAATACAACCATGAGTGCGTAGCTGACGGCAATGAATGGGCCATAGACAAAACCACTCCTAACAACTTGCCTAACGAAGTTCATGAATGAGTCGACAACCATGTTTACCCTCTCAACAACGTCCCTAGAACCCCTACTGTAGGCGTAATCCCAGAGCTGGATCAGCTCCTTTTCAACAATTGTTCTGGGCACAGGCGGCTTGGGGTCGTGAACCAGGAGCAACTCGCCAAACGCCCTACTCACCCTATTCGGCATCCCCAAGTAGTCCTTGGCGAACCTAATGAACTGGGGCATGTACAAAACCGCGAAGCCTAGACCAAACGCTATTATCGAGACTGCAGTAGTCATTAAGCCAGGCAGCTTGAGCAGTAACAAAGAAGCCACCAAGCCGATGCCTAGCCCGGCTGAGCCTCCTATGATTGGCTTAACGTAGTCGTATTTCACCAACTCCACCTGGTAGTAGTGGATCAGCGGTATGTATAGTAGGTTGATTAGTCCGACGAAGGGTGGTGCCCCTAAAATAGTCATGAAGGCAAGCACGCCGGTCATTATCGAGAGGACTATCACGGCTGTTAAGCTCGCATTAATCCACTGAAGCCTACTACTCAACACATTGTTTAGCTTATTCAAAATAGCCATGAATGCTACGTCAGGGTCGGTTCCCGACGCGACAAAGCTGTGCGCATAGGCAAGCAACTCACGCCTATAACCACCCCTCCTCAACAACCATGGGGTGGTGACTACGTTCAGGAGCATGGATAACCTGAACCAAGCCCTACTCAACCTAGACGCCTCACCCACGGCGAGGTCAACGCCATCCTCAGGAGCCCTAATTACGAATACTAAGTCGGCGATGTACTCCTTGATTGATGTCATCGATTAATCAAGGCCTTGTTTAAAAGGCTAAGGATAAAGGGAAAGGTTTTGATTGGTTTTTGTGTTTTGTTATGGCCAGCATAGTTTTGGTGTGGGTGTTTTCCATGATTTGATTCCGCTCACGTATGTGCCTGGTTGTCCGTATCCGTACGATACCGATGGGACCAAGCCCGTGCTTGAGCCTGTTGGTTGTGCGTAGAGCCACCAACCACCATCAACCCAAACATACTCATAGGCATTCACAGCAAAAACCAAATAACACCTAGAAACCGACAAAACCTTAGCACTCACGTAGACAGGCAAGTAGGCGGACTGCTGGGAGCTTGAGAAGTTCGGCATGAACCAAAGTGGTGGCGTTATGGCCTCAAAATCATTGTAGTAGGTATCGTTTGGTGTGTTTGCGTTGTTGAGGTTAAACGTCCAAGTGACGTTACCGACACCAGTTTTGTAGGCTTGCGTTGATGGGCCGTAATAAAGGCTTATCCCCTCACTTGAGCCGCTGGGTAAGGTAACAGTGAACTCGAAACCAGCATATACGGATATGGGGTAGCTAGTCGTTGAGGATGTCGGTTGAGGTTGTAGACAACCCGAACCCGTACAATCTGGACCTGCGATGAATGAGTTTGTGTATGATTCGCTGTAGTTCTCATAACTCGTGTAGAAATCAATTGTGCCGGTTTCGCTTAAAACCTCACCACCATTGTTGGTCATTGCCTGCGACGGCATATAATCAACGTGACCATAGACCACAACAGGCACGTAGTAGACGTTATAAGCACTGTCGTAGAAAACCTGGGTATTTATTACCATGCATGTGTCGTAGTAGAATGTGCCATTACCATCACTATAACCCACAACACCGTGATCTGGAGTACCGTACCAGTTCATCATTGGGAGTAGCCATATGAAGTAGCTGTTGGTTGAGCTTGACTCATAAACGCCTGAGCTCACTGAGGCGGCGTTTTGGTAGTACTGGGAGTATATGGAATAGCACACGTCCTCAGGATCCTGCGATGAGATTGATTGTAGGTTCGCCTTAATCATGCTGAAGCTAAGCCCAGCACCGCCCGTCTGAGCCTTACTCACCGGTAAATGCTTCAATGCCGTGTAGGTCATTATCGCCTCCACCACATCCCTCGGCATCACCGGACCAATGACCAGGTAGTGCGGGCCACCGAAGGCTGCGGCTAGGGCTTGGTTACTACCGATTGGTATTTCTGGGAGTGCGATTAGGTAATCAAATGGCACACGGCCCATGTAGAGTACACCGTACCTCCTAGCCCATGTGTAGGCTAGTAGGTACTCCATTGTTGGTAGGTTGCTTGTGTTTCCGTAGAGCATGACCAAGTCACCCTTGGTTATTAGGCTCGTTAGTAAGTCAATCACCGGGCTCGTTAGGTTGAGCTCGACCCTGCCCTTGACAACACCAACAACGACACTAGGCTCAATCACCGAGTAATCAATAATGATTGTGGAATTACCAGGCAAGGAAGACAACTGACCCAAGCCAATGGGCCTAATCAGTGATTGAGGAACACCAACACCAACAAGCCCCTGCACCAGTGATTGAGGACCAACGACGTAGATTGGCGGGCCTGGGTACATGTTGATTGGAGGGCTGATTGGTGCTGGTGTGCTTGGCTTATTGGTGACATGGGTTAGGGGCAGTACTGAGACTATTGTTGCGATTAAAACCGCTGTGGCTATTAACGAAACAACCACCGCAAGCCTAGACCTAGACCACATACGGGATTTACTCATTACACGGGACTTTTTAACCTTGGCTGTTCATAAAAAGTGAACCGAGCTAGAGTTGAAATGGTTGGTGCGTGAGTAGTTCGATCATGTACCTCCTCGTCCTCGCCAGCTTTAGGCTTAACTCCCTAACATCACCGTCACAGACAAGCTTTGCCCTCACCTCGATGGGCTCGCTTGCGTAGATGACATACGTGACCCTATGCCTAGGGTTTAGCTTGTCCGTTGTATCGATTACTTTAACGGACTTAACAATCCTAACCTTACCCCTCAGTTCACTTGGTATTTCTAGGTAGTAGTCCGTGCACTCTATGTTCACTACAGAGACATAGACATCGCTGTCCAGCCTCCTGTAGTTTCGGTAGAGGATTACTGCTGCAATGTGGGTGCAAACCTCGCTCTTTCTCCTCAATCCCCAACTGCTCTCGAAGCACGAGCAGTAATACTTACCATCCTTGAAACGCACCACGTAGGTCGGGTACTTGTCACCAAGCTCAGGCAAGCCCCTCACGACCCAAACATTCTCGCTAAACTCCCTAATCGTTCCTTTCATGAATCGAATAAGCGCCCTCCTAATCCATGATTTGCTTTTGTTTGGGAAATCCTCCCTAAGTCTCTCGATGGCTAAATCAATGAGCTCCCTGCTCATTGTCTCACTCAATGAAACATTGTTTGAATATAAGGGTTGGATGATGTTTGGGTAGGGATGGGAGGGAAAAGGAAAAGTGGTTTTGATTTTTGGTTTTGATTAAACGTGCTGGTTTACGATATTGGTGCCGTGTATGCACCGCTTGTTGTTACCACCTCGACCTGCGTTGGTGAGCCGCTTAGGCTACTGCATGTTATTGATAGTGTGTCCCCTGGGTTTAGGGTTATCGATAGATCGGTGGCCGGCAGCGAGGTTATCGATACTCCATTGCTATTACCGTTTAGATATGCAGTGCAACTCGATGCGCTTGAGCCGCTGGGCACCAGGTTTATCGCCTCAACCGTAATGGCACTAACACCCATAGCCTTCACGTTCACAACAAGCACCCCACCCAACTCCTCAGCGGTGACTGTTAGTGTGTTGCTAGCCCCCAGTGACGGCATTGCACCGTGGAACACGTAGAAGATCAGGAACAACGCAAGCGCTATGCCCACTACAGCCACTATGGCCCACAGAATATTGAACTCGCCCCTATTGCTCAATGCCTTGGCATTGGCTTGCTTAACCCTCATGGCCTTCATCCTCACAACAGCCCTAGTTAGGGGTTTGCCTGTCATCGGGAGGAAATTAGGTGGTTTTTAAGGGGTTGGTTTAATCTGTTTCGATTGGTTATGGTGTTGTGCTTAGGGCGTGCTTGATTAGGAGACTGAAGACGCTTGCTGTTTCTCTGAGCATTGCCTCGAGTATCTCTAGGGCGTATGTGCCGGCGTTCTGTGTGAGGGTTGCGTTCCCGCTGGCAAGTCCCATGATAAATAGCCCTATGTATATCCCGAGGAATATGAATAACGCCCCAAGGATCGGCCTCTTTGCGTGGGTGATGGCCTCCGAAAGGGCGGTCGATCGACCAAACGATGTCGGGTGGATTAGGTACTCTATGATGTAGGCGAGCATTATTATGAACGGCGTTATGAACGCGATACCACCAACAAACAATATGGCATCAAACACCGGAACCCCTACTTGCTCAATGATTTGATTGACCGCACTGCTTATAGTCACATTCCCAGCCTGGAGTATTGGTATAGTCATCGATTTAGTGAGTCGCTTATTTAAAAGGGCTTAGATTGGTAGGATGTCCACGATTGTTTCATCGAGCACTCGATAAAGCCCGTAGCTCGCGGCCAGGGCGAAGGCTAGCACAACATCGACGGTGACGTCGTAGGTCTGCATAACCAAGCCGGCTGGGTAGCCCTGATTCCATAGTGTGTTGAGGAAGTTCGTAACATCGCTCAGTGATAGCTTTACTAGGAAGGCATGAGCTAAATAATCCACCACGGGCCCTAGGTAGGTGATTGTGTATGCCGTCAATAGTGGTGCAACGAATAGTGCGATCAAGGCTAGGGCTATTATGAACGTTCCAATACTCCTGGTCTGCCTAATCAACAGCAGGCCGGTGGCTATGCCCATGAGCGACCAGGCGTACTCGGCAATGAGACTCAACGCGTAGATGAATCCTAGGTTGATTATCGTATACGTTATCATGGTTTGGAGGTACCAAGTGCTCTGCTGGAGGTACCAACCGAATGGGCTAGTCACTGGGATAATGCTTAGTCCGATTGTGGTTCCCCAGAAGTGCCCGTAGGCTGCAGTCACGTTGTTGAAGTACTGATAAGCAATAGAGTTACTCCAACCCAGCAATTGCTGCGGGTTACCTGCATCGGGCATTACGCCAGCCAGTGTTTGGTTGTTCACGGTTATTGACGAGGCAACCCATTGGACTGCCTGTGTGAAGAAGTTGGAATGAATAAGCGCGGTGAATACGCCGAACATCACGGCACCAACCAAGACATCAAGCATCAAATCCAAACCCTCACGCCTAACCTCAGGCGTGGGACCATGAGCATACTTCACGGCACCATAGACAAGGACGGGTATCGCGAATACCCCAAAGCCGAGGTATGGTAGCAGTGATTGGAGTATTTCACCAACCATCGAACTAGTTATTACTGCCTTTTAAGGGGCTTGGTCTGCTAGGTTTCCGAGCTTGTCGCATATTCCCTCCAGGCTTGCCCTCTCATTATACATCCTCAAGCCCGCTAGGGCTGTCCTCAGGCGGGTGCATAGTTCGTAGGCGAGCTCTGCATCGCTCCTCGCCATCAACAAGCCCCTAACCTCCTCAAGCCTCTCGGGGCTGTTGATTAACAAGCCCAAGACCCAGCCGCACCTCCTGCCGCACTTGACCAACACCACTTTCGCAACATCGAGAAGCTCGGCGAGCTCACCAAGCCTATCTCTCTTGCCCAACTCCTCAAGGGTCTCGCCCAGGGCCTTGAGGATGCCTGGGTACCTCATGAGAATCATCACCAACTTGGCAAGCCTTACGGAAGTTTCACGCAAGGACCTACCATCCCCAAGCCTAGCCCTCAACCCAGCCTCGAAAACCCTAGCCAGCGAGTTCTCAGAACCCTCCCAAGCCTTCCTCACAAGCTCCGCATCCCCACCCCTCTCGGCATCGCCCAAAGCCCTCATGGCATTTACGAAATCCTCAGAGGCCTCCCTGGCCTCCCTCCTCACGTCATTAACCACCTCAACGACCTTGCCATCAGCCGGCTCACCGCCAAGCCCCAGCTGGCTCACGAAATCCTTAATATCCGCCTTAAGCAATAACT
>Ga0326758_100098_pt1 | contig 28763 bp, 49 predicted proteins | sample GCRJH_S_FD_207221 | JGI IMG/M metagenome (GOLD analysis project Ga0326758, IMG submission 207221) | Hot spring sediment microbial communities from Geyser Creek Basin, Yellowstone National Park, WY, United States - GCR.JH_S | ecosystem: Environmental > Aquatic > Thermal springs > Near-boiling... | reverse complement strand
TGTTAAGTATTTTGACGGCCATTGTTGTGTTCGGGCTGGCAGGAATCCCGTCGTTAATCGCCTTAACGCTTATGAAGTTGATTGTGCCAGGCCCGTTCATTACCACCATCTGCTGGTAGACGGTTGTTCCGTTGACCCACTGTATGAGGAACACGTTCCCGCTTGGGTCGTTCTCTGACAGGAAGTAGCCCCATATGTAGGCGTTGTAGCCAGAGCTCACTGGCTGTGAGAGCAGCACTGTGCCAGCCGCGAGCGGTCCAGTCGCTATGGCGCTGTAGGTCCATATCGGCTCAACTGGGTAGCCCCACCTTAGCTGGTTCATCGGGTAGTTGACGTTAGAGCTGAGTATGGCGTTTATGTTGGCTGAGTAGGAGTTGATGCTGCTAAGTGTGGCTGCCATAGTTGACAATGGGTAATTGACATTGGCCGTCACGACGGCATTTATGCTAGTTGCGTTTGCCTCTATGTTGTTTAGCGTCCCTTGTATGTTTGAGAGCGGGACGTTAACGTTAGAGGTGACTACCGCATTTATGTTAGCTGCGTTAGACTCTATGCTGCTTAGCGTGGCAGCCATGGTAGACAATGGGTAGTTGACGTTGGAGGAGGCTATTGCATATATGCCAGCAGCCGACGTTGATATCTGGGCAAGGGTGTACTCCCTTGCCAGCCCGACCAGGTCGTTTGATATGGTGACTCCCTGGGCCGATATGTAGAACCTCGCCTGCCCCCCTATGGCAATTGAGAGGGACTTGCCTACCTCGCTGGGCGCGGCCTGTATGTATATCCTCTCAAAGGGCGTGAAGACGCCAGCCCCTATGGCCGAGAGCGGGAGCCAGTTGTCAGCGTAGTTGAAGGCAACGTAAACGTTTGAGAGGTCAAGGTCTGCCTCGTAGCTGAGCAGGCTGAACCAGTCACCACTTACGTCAACCTCCAGCTGGGGCTGTAGGACAAGCGGTATGACCACGTAGTTCCTTGTGGAGGTCGGCTGTGAGCCTGACTGTGAGCTCGGCGGCCCTGTAGGCGGCGTGGTAGGGCCAAGCGGGCTTGGGAGTACTGGCAGGCTCAAGCTCTCACCTCATATTGGGGGCACGGTCTTTATGTAGTCAATGACCGTGCTGGAGTCCTGGGGCCACACCTCAAGCGTGAACTCTGAGACCGCTGGGAATCCGCTCACCACAAGGTACACGTCCTGCTGCCCCTGCTGTAGCTTCACCTTCTTGCTGAAGTACTGGTCCTGGTAGCTGCCAGAGGGCCCTATGCCAGCTACTGTCACCTCCTGCTCCGAGGGAGACTCGACGCCTACGACCAACAGGAGCGCTGGGACTGGCACGTTAGGCTTAACGTCAAAGAACTGGGGCCCAGTCAGCCACGCTGCCGTAGGGAACGTGACCTTCTGCTGGAACGGGACCTTTGCCAGCTTAGTCCACTGGAACAGAACCCCCAGGAACTGCCTGAGCACTATTGGGCCATTGTACCAGGACCTCCAGTTGGGCGGCCAGTAGTAGGTGTAGGGGCCAGGCTCGTATGAGTACGGCACGGCTGCCCAGACGAGGACGTCCTTCTGAGCGACAAGCGTGCTGCCCCCGTAGGGCACCTGGTACTGGCCCACTGGGGTGTCAAGGAGCGCGTAGCCCTGCTGCTTCACCTGGAAGCCCCACTGGCTCACGAAGGAGACGCCAGTAGGAAGCCACACGCCAGGTATGAAGCCGTCGCCGCTCGTTGAGAGCAGCTGAGGGGCGTACTGATAGCCCTCTGGCAGCCTGCTCCAGAACTCGTAGCCTATGCTGTTGTAGGACTGGGCCGTGACCTGCGCGTAGGCGCTGAAGAGGGCCGCGTAGCGCATCCAGTCAACTATGTCCTGCTCAACAGGCGCCTGCTGGGCTATCTGCTGGAACACACTCTGCGGGTCACTGAAGGTGAAGTTAATCCACGGGAAGGCCTTAGGTGACGGTAAGTTGCTCAGGTCAACCTGAGGGCTTATGAGCTTTACCTCCCTTACCTCGGCAGTTATCATACCCATCACCCTATATGACGTACACGGGCGTCCTCAAAAGCGCCTCGTACTGGGCCATCTCTGGTATCAGGGGCGGGTTGGGAGGCAGCACGTTGGCGTCAGTCCTGTTCCAGCACAACCAGTAGGGCTTCTCTCCCACCTCGTACCCGTTTGCGTACACCACGTGCTTGTAGGCGCCGCACCCGCCCACAATCTCAATGTGAGGGGGCACCTCAGTGACCGTGAACATTATGTTAGCTGAGGGGCCTGCCCTCGACGGTACGTCTGAGACCATGTAGACCCTGCTCGGGGCGTCGTAGGTCACCGTCATTGGCTGGTAGCTTATCACCTTATTGTTATTGTCAACCACCGTGAACTGGTTCCTTATGGTGTCTATCACTATCCTGTACGCGTACGTTGGCGTGAAGGGGTATATGTCGGCCCACACCTGCGTACCCGTCACCTCACTCAAGCGTCACCGTGAAGTCAACGTATATCGGCGTCACGTTTGAGGTGACGCTGAAGCCAGTAGGAGTGGCCTGCCTGGGCACCTGGTCCTCCCTGTAGATCACCGTTGAGCCTGCCGCAAGCTCAAGCGTGAGTATGGGAGAGGAGGCTGAGCCGTTCAGGCTGAACAGCTGTACAAGCGCCCCAGTGGCGTTGGGGTTGGTGATGGACAGCCTCTCAAGCCTGGCAATGTAGGGCGAGGGGACGCTGAACAGGGTCGTGGGCGAGGTTGAGACCGTTACTGTCTGCGACACCCTTATGTAGTCTGCCATGCTCTCACCTCAGGGTAGGGGCAACCCCGTGGGCAATGTAGGGCGGCACCAGGTACTTCTGAGGCGCACCGCTCGCTGACGCAACCTTGTACACGTAGCCGTAGGCCTTTATCCTGACCCAGGCTGGCGTGGTTATCGGGTTGAACTGCACTGCCAGCCAGCCCACGTTCCTGCCGAGCTGGAAGAACTCAAGCATGTGCTCTGGCGTGGTCTCGTCGGCGTACTTGTATGTTACCCCCCAGCCCCCGTAGTTGTAGCCTGCCATGCCCTGCACGCCTATCAGCAGCTGGGTCGGCCCGTTTATCTTCAGCCTGTAGTTGAGCAGCTCGTCGTCGTTCGCCTTCAGGCCGTAGTCCCTGAGGTCAAGCGTCTGCTGCGCGGTCAAGTTGGTCAGGGTCAGGTAGAAGGGAAGCATGGGCCTTGTCTCAATGACCTGGTAGTACTGGTCGTTTATCAACACGTACTCATTGGGCTTTATCCTGGGCTCGAACTCACGCGAGAAGACCCACTCGTCCGTCAAGCTACCACCTCTCTGTCTCGCTGTAGGCCAGGCAAACGGGCCTTATAAGACGTGGTTTACCAGGGTAAACCAAAAAAGAGGAGGGAGGGGTAGGGGAGGCTAGTACCCGAAGGCCAGTATGTTCACTGGGGTCGTGGCTGACGCTACCACTGCTGGGGTCGTTGTGGCGGCGTACACCGTCACGTTAACCGTGTTGCCGCTCACGCTGGCCGTCGCGTAGTAGGGGCCAGCGGCGGCCACGGTGGCTACGGCCCCCAGCACAGTCCTCATGCCAGCTATGGTCACCGCCCCAGTGCCAGTTATGCTGGCAGTTACGTTGGCGACCTTGTAGTCGTTCTGCGATGAGTTCCTTAAAAGAAAGCCAACGTAGCTCAATCAGCCCACCCCTTCGCTCACTTGCACGTCACTGTCTTGCCGCAGAGCTCCGCCACGTACCCCTTCAGCACCATGTACTCGGTGCCAGTGGCGTTGGCGTAGGCGTCTATCCTCATAACCTGGTTCTGGCTCCAGACCACTGGGTTTACGTATACGACTGGGGTGCTGTAGCCCAGCACCTTGGGCACTGAGGCGACGAACAGCGGGTCAACGTTCCTGTAGAGCTTCACCGCCCCAGTCAGGGGGTTGGGGGTTGGGAACTCAACCGCGTATATGACAACGAACTTGTCGTCTGGCAGCGTCTGGTTGACTATGGTCTGCCAGCCAGTCGTTGAGTAGGTGAAGGTGAACGCCTCGCTGCTGAGGCCGAGGTCCTCGACTGGCAGTATGTCCCTTATCACGTAGGCCTGCGGCTGCTTCCCAACTGCCGCTATGGCGCTCTGGAGCGCTGCCTTGGCGTTGTCGTCTATCTGCTGTATATCCGAAGGGCTCAGGAGCTTCTCAACGGATGAGACCCTGACGTACGACATGCCTCTCACGCTCATGCCCTGCCTGAGCCGACAAGCCTTATAAGACTTGGTTCACCTAGTTCACCCAGGTGAACCATGACACACAGGGACAGCCTCATAGTCATAAAGTGTTCCAAAGAGACAATGATAGCCTTCAAGAGGTTCGCCGCTCCCTACCAGACGTACGAGGACGCACTCCTTGACCTGCTCAAGTGCAAGGGGGTGTACGTCCAGAACAGGTACGCTCCGCTCTAAAGGGAAAAAAGAAAATAAAGGGGGTTAGAGGTTACGGCTAAAGGACCTGGAACTTCGAGCCAGTGGGCATTATGGGCTGGGTTACTGGGGCCTGCGCAAGCGGTGAGGACGGCACCATAGGCTGGGTTACCGTCTGCTGAGTTACCGTCTGCGAGGCCTGAGTCGGCTGCGCGAAGGGCAGCTGAGGCAGCGCTGGCAGAGCGAAGCTGGCTGAGCCCATTGAGGACTCAAACTGCTGCGCCATCTGCTCAAGCGAGGTGGCAGGTCCAGGCCTGGGCAGCGGCAGCCCAGCGGACGCCTGCTGCTCAAAGGTAGCGAGGGGCTCAAGCAGGCTGGACAGCTTGGGCGGGAAGCTGGTGAGCCCGCCCATCACCCTGTTAAGGTCTGGGAGCTGGAGGCTCATGCTCTCACCTCATGTTAATCTCCCCAGGCGCCTTGTAGTACTTGAGGAACTCAGTCCTCGGGAACGTCGGCGTCTCAGGCAGCCTCGGGAGCGAGTCGGTGAGCCTCTCGCCCAGGTTGACCTCAAGGTACTCCGCGAGGGGCGGCAGTATGGTTGCGTGCTCGAGTGAGGCTATTACCTGGCCGAGGTAGTCGACCACCTCAGCTGGGTCAGGGGGAAGGAAGCCTGCCTGGAGCTTGGCCTTCCACAGCTCAAATATGTCCTTCGGCGTGTTTGAGCTTGGAAGGGGAATCTGGGACTCGCTCAAGGCTCACCGCCTCACGCCTTGCCTACGTACTGCCTCAGCTCATCAAGGGTGTGCAGCTGCTTGACCCTCTTCGTTGAAGGATTCGTCAGGCTGGTGGCCTTGCCCTTCAGGGCGTTCTGCGCGGCCGCCTGTATCGGCAGCACCTTCTCGCCAGCCTTGTGGCCAGCCCTGCCGCCAGTCTTCACGTACCTGTAGCTGTCCTGCGACAGCGGAGTAGGCTGGTGACCCTTGTACTGGCCCTTAAGGCCGCTCATGGTTGTAGCGAACGTGAGCCACCACTCCGCCTGCCTCTTGGTGGGCTCAAACACGGTTATAGGTACGTTCCTCATCCACGCCTTCTTCTTGACCCAGAACATGGCTGGGGACTTCATGACAAACTGTATGGCGTTGTCGTACTCGCTGTTCCTTGGCGAGCCGTGCCCAGTTATACCAAGCATGGCCTGAATCGCATTTGAGGTATACAGGGTTGTCATCCTGGGTCACGCTCACCTGCCCTTAGATGTCTGAGAGCTTATAAGATTTGGTTTACCAGGGTTAACCGTCGCTTTAAACTCCAGCTCCCTGAGCAGCTCGCGCTTCGCCTCAAGCTGCCTTAGCCAGAGGGGCTCGGGCCTTGGCTTTGCGAGCCCAGTCCTGCGGCCCTCCATGAACCACTTAACGAATGCCATCTGCTTCAGCAGCAGCCTGCCGTCGGGCGTCCTTATTGCCTTCCTCCCGTTAACTTCAACCACCTGCCCTCCCACAAGCGCGGCCACCTCCTCTGCTGTGAGGGCCCTTGATACCCTAGCGGCGGCCGCAAACATGAGGTTCGCCCTGGCCTGCGCCCTGGTAGGCTGGTAGGCCGTTATTGGTAGCGCCCTGACTACTGGCCTGCCCTGCCTCAGGTAGACCTGCACGGCAACCTCGTCAGGCCCTGGCGCCCTCAGCGGCATGGCGCCCTCCCCTCCTCCCTGTACCTCCTGTCAATCTCGGCCGCCACTGCCTTCAGCCATGTAGCGAACGGGTCAGTTATAAGCCCCTTCTCAACCATGTTGTCCACCAGCTGGGCCCCCCACAGGCAGCCGCCAGGGTAGGAGGGCCAGTACTCAACGCAGTCCTTGAACCTTGAGATTATCATGTAGTGGAGCCCGAACAGGCGCATCAGGCCCTCAGCGTTCCTGTTGGGGGCCCAGGCCCAGCAGTTGTGGTCACGGACGTAAGCGTGAAATACCGCCTTATTTGGCTGTACAGTGGAGAGCTCGGCCTCAGTTGCGAGCAGTAGCTCCTGGGGCGTGGAGGGCGGCCTGGCTATGAGGGACCTGTTAAGCCTGTCCAGCGTGTCCCTGAGGCCCTGGAGAACCTGCTGGAGCTCAGCTGGGGCAGCTGACGGCTGGGCGGGCCTCGGCCTGTTTGTCCTCACTATCTCACTTGCGAACTTCATGATGTCACTCAGCTTATCGTCGTACGGCCTGTCGCTGACCCTCCTGTACTCGGCCTCAAAGTCCTCCCTGTACTGGCTCGGGTCAAGCCCTGCGGCGGCCAGGGTAACTGAGAACAGCTCCCACAGCCTCTGCTCCTCGCTCACGGGCTGGGCAGGGGCAGGCTGCGGCGCAGGGGCTGGTGCAGGAGTAGGGGCCCTCTCCTCGGCTGGCCTTGCCCTCCTCGCGGGCCTCCTCCTCTCTGGCGCAGGCGGGGGCCTGTTCCTCTCAAGCTCCTCAAGCTGTCTCCTGAGCTCCTCCAGGTGCCTCTGGAGCTCCTCCCTCTGCCCCCTGTAGTACTCCACCTGCTCTGGGGTGAGCCTGTTGCCGTACCTGTCCTCGCCGTACCTAATCATGAAGTCAAGGTCCTCTATTTGTTGCTCGGTGGAGTTAATCTCGCTCCTGAGCATATCCTCGTCCGTCATGCCTGACAGCGGCGGCCTCTCCTCAGCCCTGATGCCGTACTGCTGCTCAAGCGCAACCAGGTTCTCGTCCTGGGTCAGGTCTGGGTCAAGCACGTGCTCCCAGTCTATGACCTTGTAGGGGTCTGGGACGCCAGCCTCGTAGGCGCCCTGCACTGCCCTGGCCAGGAAGTTGTCGAAGGAGAGCCTGTTAATTCTCCCCCTGAAGTCGCGGGTTACCCTCCTGCCCCTCCACTTCTCCCACAGCCTGTCAGCTAGCTCCTGGAACTCAGCTGACTGCTTTATCCTGTTGATATCAGAGGTACCACCCGATGCGCTCAAGGTCTACACCCAGGGCCCTCGCAAGGTTCCCCACGTCTCTCGGCCAGACTGGCACGGCGTAGAACCACACGACGCCCAGGGCCATGAAGAAGGCGTCGTAGTTGTCTACCGTCGTTCTTCCGCCGTAGTAGAGCTCCTCAACCCTCTCAAGCGCCTCCGTGGCCTTCCTCCTCCTGTCCTCGTCTAACAGTTGAAGGGCGTCATTAAGTGTGTCAAGTATGGCCCCCAATCTGACCCCCATTACTGGGGGCCTGGGGGCCCTAAAAAATCACCTCAGGGCTGAGGCCAGCCTGTCAAAGAAGGCTGACCATATCAGCAGGTGGTAGGCTGGAGGGAGGCCGTCGCTCGAGGCTATCTCTATGAGGTCGTAGAGGTAGGCCGTCCTGAAGTCAATCTCGCCCCTTATAACCTTTATGAAGGTGTCCACGTGCATGGTTATTGTGTTTGTCGAGTAAGGCGGGTTGTCAGGGTCAACCTCCTTCACGTTCGGCCTGCCCCCCTCAAAGCCAATCCAGAAGGCCACCTTTCCCCTCTCGTCGTAGAGCTCAAGCACTGCCGACCTGGTCTTGGCCTCAGGGAACTGGCTCAGCACGTCCTGGAGCTGGCTGGCCCCAAACATGAGCAGCTTGGGCAGCACGGCCAGGAGCTTCAGCCTTATGTTGAAGCTCAAGCAAGGACCACCTCCACCAGCTCCCTGAAGAGCTCTGGCTTGAAGCCCATCTGCAGCTGCGGGTCCCAGGGCAGCTTAATGACCCTCAGCCCCAGCTTGCTGTAGGCCTCCTCAATCTCCCTCATTATGTTCTGGTCGTACAGCCCTACCTTGTTCAGAACCATGGCCCTCACGTCTGCCTTGTAGAGCCTCAGCAGGTCAAGCATCCTCAGGTTGTCCTCAAGCGCAAACACGTGGGGCTCCCCAACTAGCACTGCCCTGGCAATCCCCTCAAGCTCCTGCAGGAGCTTCACATTGACGTCAACTGAGCTGGGAGGCGAGTCGATTATCAGGTAGTCTGCCGTCCACCTCACGAACTTGAGCAGGGTCACTATGAAGTCGGCCGTCTTCTGGTAGTTGAGGGCGACCCCTACGCCCCTAGGTATGAAGGGCCCTATACCCATGAACTCGACAGTCCTGCCGTTCCCTATGTTGACGGTGAGCGGTAACAGCTGCTTCCCGTACTCCCGTATGGTCTCCTTGTCAGCCCTGAAGACAAGGTGTTGCACTGGGTCCATCAGGTCAGCGTCAAGCAGCCCTACCTTTATGCCCCTCTGCGCCAGCGCTATGGCGAGGTTGGCCGATACTGTGCTCTTCCCGACCCCTCCCTTCCCTGACGTCACTATGATTGGTATCATGAGCTGCCAGCCCCCTCAGCCGCCTTTGTAGCTGTGGAGGCCGCTGCCTGTACCTGCGCCTGCTGGGCAGCCTGCTGCACGACCTTCTGGGCCTCAGCGACCTTGGCCTCAAGCTCGGCCAGCTCCCTCTCCCTCTGCTCTGGCGTCAGGGCGCCGCCAACTAGCCTCCTGAACCTGTCCTCTATGTCCTCGGCTATCTGCGGGGCCCTCCTCTTGAGCTCAGGGGTCAGCACGCTCTCAATAAGTGAGGCAATCCTGTTAATGCCAGCCGATATGTCTGACCTGGTGGCCCTCATCTCCTCAATTAATGCAGGGCCCCACACGCTGTACCTGTACTCCGCGGCCTTCTCCTGCGCCTTTAAGAGTGGGTGGAAGTCGTACTCCTCCATAACGACGCCGTCAGGCCTGACAATCCTGGACTTCGGTATAACCATTGCCTGCTGCTGCAGCGCCTGGAGCTTCTGCTCGTACTCCTGCCTGACCCTGCTCAGCTCCTCCCTCAGCCTGGCGACCTCGTCGGCCATGGTGCTGTTCCTGTCCATGGCCTCGGCAATCTTTGAGAGTATCTCGTCGTACTTTGAGAGCTTCTCCTCAAGGGCCGCCATCCTGCTGCCGACGTCCTCCACCTTCTCGCTTATCTCCTTGGGGACAACTGGTATAGGCTTCTCGACTGTCTTCACCACGGGCTTCTCAACAATTACTGGCTGCTGAGGCTGTTGCGGCGTCTCCCTCTTCTCCCCTAGGCCGAAGACCTCCCTTATCAGGTCCCTCGTGAGCGCCAACTGCTCAGGCGAGGCCTGTGAGGCCTGTCTCACGAAGTCGAATATCTCGCCGAAGAGCTGCTTCCTCTGTCTTATCTCCTCAAGTATGTCCTCCTGGGGCTGCTGCGCGGCTGGAGGTGGTGGCGGTGGCGCCTGCGGCTGCGCCTCGGGCTGCTGTGGGGCAGCCTGCTGCTCGCTCACCACCTCCCCCTCACTCCCCTCCTCTGTAGGCGCCTCCTGGGCCTCTATAGTCTCCTGCGCCTCAGCAGGGGGCTGTGCCCCCTCAGGCTGGGGCTCCTGTTGGGCCTCCTCAGGGGCCTGCTGCTCACTCTGCTGGGGCGCGAGGCCTGCCTGGCTTAGGGCCGCGCCCAGCTTCTCCTTCAGCTCCTCAGGGATTATGCCGTGGCCCTGGCCCTTCTTATATACGGCGCCAGGGCCGAAGGCCTGCTCAATTGCGGCCTTAACCTCGGCCGCGTCCTCCTTCTTCTCCTCCTCGCCGCTCACTGCTCTCCCCCCCTCCATATCTGTTGAACCTTAGAGGCCAGAATCCTATAGGTTTGCTGCGCGTCGCTCGGCAGGTAGGGGACTATCTGCCTGAGGAAGTACTCAAGCGTCATTTTGCTTCTGGCAGCCAGGCTGTCGTATAGTTCCTTCAGCTGGTCGTAGGCGTCCTGGAGAATCTTAAGCCTGTCCTCAAGGGCCTTTATCTTCTCGTCCCTGGCCCTGAGCTCCTCCTCGTACTTCTGGCGTACCGCCTCGGAGCCCTGCGCGGCCGTCCTCAGCTCAACATAGTGCCTGACCATGGCCTCGGCGGTCTTCTCTGGGTCGTTAAGGTCTATCTCGTTAACGCTAAGCCTTGCTAGGAGGTCTGGCATTATCTTGGTCATGGTGTCGCTGATTAGGTGTTGCCACCAAAGGATATCTTCGACCTGCTTCTGGAGTATGGGCGCCCTGCTGTCTATCTTTGACCTTATCAGGTTCACAATATAGGTGTAGTCTCCCTCTATTCCTCCCGTCCCTTCGCTATCATTCCCCAGCTTAGCCTTGACATTCTCATACTTCTGCCTTGCGTAGAGCTTGGCAGCGACGCTCTCAAGGTCACCTGCTACCCTCTCCTCGGTGTCAGTCTGAGGGTCCCATATTCTGAAGCCCCTGGCGTCCTTCTTGAGGCGCCAGCCCGCCTGCAGGCGGGCCTTTAACTCTTCCTCATTATCAACAACCAAAGCTATCCCTTAGTCTGTGTCCGCAGGGGACACTAAAAAAGCTTCACGTGTCCGTAGCGGTCAAAAAATGCTTGGGGCTCAGGAGCACTTACCTGTGACGGTCTCGCGCTTTCCGTGGACGTAGTTAATTAGCACCGTCCTGCCGTCGTCGCCAAACCTGAAGGTTATTGAGACCCGCTTCTGGTCCCTTCTACACTTTGAGGGCTCTACCTGCCGCTCACCGATAACACTAATGAGGTCAGCAAAGGTTACCTTGCCCATCTCAACGTAGTTAGTGCTGCCAAAGCCCTTAGTTAGGTCCTCGAAGGCCTCAAAGGGCAGCTCAAGGTCAGGGCTGAACTGGATTGAGAACTCAAAGCCCTTCTCGGAGGCCTTGAACTGCTCCAGCAGCGTCTTGAGGGCCTCAAGGAAGGGGCTGGCAACCTCTTGGCTGGCAGCCTGCTGGGGCTGTTGCTCCTGGGGTTGCTCCTGAGGGGCCTCCTGTACTACCTCCTGGGCCATTACCTTATCACCTCCAGGCCTCCTGCGAGGCCTCACTTGAGAGTAAGGCCTAAGGGGTTAATAAGCCTATCGGGGCCTCCTAAGGCCGATAGGCTTAAATACCTCTGTAGGCCTACCTTCTAAGCGGTGAGAGCCTTGGGAAAGAAGGTGAGGGCCTTCTCAAAGAAGGCCAAGGAGGCCCTAGAGAAGGACCCTGGGCAGGTTTTTGATAAGGCCTTGGACATCCTAAGGAAAGAGGACCCTGAGGCCTTTGAGGACCCGCTATTGACGGAGCAATACGTCAACTCCCTAGGTCACTGGATAGGCGAGCTACAGCTTGACATCAAGCTGTTGGACATCCTAGAGAAGCAAGGCCTTAAGGCCTGCGCTGAGGCCTGCGTTGAACTAAGCGGTGAATCAAGGGCCGAATGTTATGCCCACTGCAGGGACCTTAAGGACTTTGTTCTTGACGGCCGTTTTGAAGAGCCCCCCATTTAACCTGCCCTCATTTTCTTTTTTCCTTGTCCCTGCCCCTCTGTCCTAGCTAGGCGCAGCTGCTAGCTGCACCATAATATAGCCCAGGTTGGAGCTTCCTCTAAGGGGTTGCGGACACCTCAACATGTCCGCAGGACACATGCAGCGGACACGCGCCCAATCAGGAGAGTGTCCGCAGCGGACAGCATGTAAGCGTCCGCGCACATAGACAGTCTAAATGTGTGTGTCCGTAACGGACAAAGAAAAAAGAAAGTGGAAAAAGGATTAGGCGTTGTTGCCCTCAGTAGCGTCCTGAGCCTCCTGGAAGTCCCCCACCTTTTCAACTACATGCCTGACGGCCTCAGTAATATACATAGACAGGTCCATCCTTGCGTCACCTATCTTAGCCCTGGCCTCAGTGAAGTTACCAGCCTTTAGGTATCCGTAGGCCAACAGGAGGTACTTAGCAACATGTACCAGGATGCTGTAAAAATCGTTGAGGTCGTGGTCCACGTACTTCTTGATATTCCAAACCTCACCTTCTGCAATCCTAAAGCCCTCCCAAAGTGCCCCAAGGGTTGTAAGGACGTCGACCTTAAGTGTCTCGTCAGCGTCGGCCTTAGCTACGGCCTTTTCAAGGTCGCCTAGCAGGTTGTGGCAGAGCATAGTAACAGCGCTATAGCTGTCCTTGAGGTAGTCAAAAACAACGCCCTCGGGACTAATCTCCTTCTTCTCCTCCTCTACCTGTCCCAAGGCCCTCACCTCTAGGCCTCACTTGAGAGTTAGGACTACACAGGTATAAAAGCCTATCTGCCTTGAAGGGTTACAGAAAGGCTTATAAATCCCTAGTCCTATTTTGAAAAATGAGGCCTAGGAGGTGGTTGGGGGTGGTGTCAGGTGACTAAGTTTCGTGGGTATAACGTAATAAAGGTCTATTTGTCTGACGAGGAGACAGCCAAGGTTGACCTAACAATCCAATATTATAAGCTGCGGAAGTCTGGCCCTCAGAGCTATAATGCGTTGTTCATTTTCGCCTTCAACAGGCTCGTTGAGAGTGAGCCTGGTCTCAAGGAGTTTATTGAAAATAGCCTGAGGCTTGTTAAGGCCCAGGAGCAACAGCAGGAGGGAGGTGGGCAGGCATGAACGAGGTTGAGGAGCCTAAGTGGGAGGACGTCGCCTGGTTGCGCTATAAGGGTGTTGTAACTGATGACGTGGCCGACGCCATAAGGGAGCTGGTCGCAAGGGAGGTGTTCAGGAAGGTGGGCGCCGTCCACGTAGGGGTGCTCGAGGGCTCAGGCGCCATCGAGCTGCCGCAGCCGACCGACCTCATAATGGTCGCCGTCAACGCCATAGGCGGCTACCGCGGTGTGGTCAGAATCAACTACATCGTGAGGCACGGGGCCGCCACTGGCTTCACGCTCAACTACTGGCTCAAGGAGGGCGCCAGGACCGCCGAGGGGCTGAGGGTCAGGGTGGCGGTCGGACGCGGGGAAGAATGGTTCACGGTTGAGGGGGTGGTACCAAGTGGTAAGTAAGGGCGAGAAGCTCCTGTGCGCCCCTATTCCACGTGACCTTTGGTATGACCTGGAGCTCCTGACGTATGTGTTGCGCCTTGAGGGCAACCCGAAGACGAAGGGAGAGATAGTGGCCGAGGCGCTTAAGGAGCACTTTGAGCGCCACAAGCTTGAGGGGGAAATAGCAAGGGCCAGGCAGGTGTACCACATAGAGGACGGTGAAGATTGACCGACTGGCGTGTGATTACTTGTCGTTTTTGTAAGTCCAGGCGCGTTGACTACAGCGCGTGCAGGATTTATTATGACGACTTTATGGAGTGGGTGGAACTTATAGGGGTCACCACGCTTGGGGGGCGCAGGGCCACCTCGCGCACGTCAGAGCGCGCCCTCAGGCAGCTCGCTGAGCAGGGCTACCTGAGGAGGGAGGAGCACATAGGAAGGTACCGCAAGAGGTACGTTGTCTTTTACCCCACTGAGAAGCTCCAGGACCTCTGCAGGGAGTGGGAGGAGAGGGCGCAGGCAGCGCAGCCTAGAACGGGTCGTAGCCCACGCACGTCTCAACCCTGAGCGTCTTCCCCTTTTTCCCTTTTACATACTCCGTGACGGTCACAGTGTACCCCTTCTTGCCCTGGCAGGGGGCCACCAGGGTGTCCTTTCCTGTCCACCTGTGCCCGCTTATCTCGTAGGTGTAGGCCCATATTGACAGGAGAGGGCTGCCAGCCCTGAGGAAGTCCTTCGCCAGGGTAGCCGCAGCGGAGGCCTCAGCCAGGAGGTCCCTCAGCCAGCTATGACCTGCCACCTCAGCAGCCCCCAGCCCCACCTCGGGTCCTTCTCCTTGCCCCAGGCCGCCTTCATGCGCCTCTTCACGTCGTCTATTGAGCTTATGAGGCCCCTGTCAAACGCCAGGGCCACTGCGCCAGCCACCAGCGGCGTCGCCTGGCTTGTGCCCATCAGCCCCTCATACGGGTAGCCTAGCATCAGGCTGCCAGAGTAGGTGCCGCAGAAGTATCCCATGCAGCCGCTGTATATGTACTCCCACGGCTTCAGGTTCTCCTGCTTGCGCCCTCCTCCTGGAGCAACGACGTCAGGCTTCACTATGAGGTCTCCGTACTTGGCGTAGTCCCTCTCCCAGTCCTGCTGGTGCTCCTTGTACCAGTTGGCGCTTGGCCCGTTTGAGGAGAACCACGAGATGTCGTTGTCCATGATAACGTACGCCCCCACCGTGAGCGCGTTGGGGCAGAAGCCTGGGCTGTCAAGCGTCCACAGGTTTGGGCCTGAGTCGCCTGAGGCCACCACCGTGTATACGCCGACCTTATAGAGCGTGTTAATGACCTGGCAGAAGGGGTCGTCGTCTACCCCTCCCTGCGGCTCGCCTCCCAGGGACATTGATATTACCTTAGCCCCCTGCAGGTATGCCCACTCCATCCCCTTTATTATCCACGAGGTCTGGCCCGTGCCGAGGTTGCTCAGCACCTTAGCGAAGACCACCTTACTGCCAGCCGTTGAGGCGCCCCTCACCTTCCCGTAGGTGGTGTCCGCCTCCTTCCCCATGGCTGCAGTCGTGCACCAGCTGCCGTGGCCGTGGCCGTCAATAGGTGAGGGCTCGAAGGGGACGAAGCTCATAGCCACCTCCTCAAGCCCCTGAACCTGAGGGTGGAAGGGCCAGGGGCCTCCAGTGTCGGTTACCGCTACCAGCGTCTTCCTGAGCGCGCTGTCCTCAGGCAGCCCCATGACCTTCCTTGCCACTGACGTCGGTATGAACTTGTCGCTTGAGGCCAGCGGTGACACCGAGGGAGGCGGGTTTACTGGCGTCTGCGGGAGGACAGGAAAGGGGGGTATGGTGAAGGAGGCGCTCACGCTCGGTAACCCTACTGGCATGTTGTAGTTGACCTTCACGACGCCAGGTACCTGAGCAATTGCTGGCACCAGCGACGCTGGGGCGCTGACCTCTATGAACTGGTTGAAGAAGAACGGCTGGCTCGGGCTCAGGCCCATCTTCTTGAGCGTAGCAATGACGTCATTTGCGGCATTAGGCTCAACCTGTATGAGGAGGTTGAGCACAGGCCCTGAGGGTGAGCCAGGAGGGTCCTTTATGACCCCCATCTGCTTGAGCTTCTCACAGAGCCAGGGATTCACGTTAGGCGGGCAGGCCATACTCTCACTCGCTGTATTCAAGTCAGCGGAGTGTAAAAAATAATAGGTTTCCTAGTATACCTGGGCACGGGAGAGAGACATGGCCAACCCGTTCAAGTGGGAGCACCTGCTCTACGGCCTCGGCGGACTGGCAATAGGCGCCCTGCTGGGCTACTTTATTGGAGTCTTCCTCATGGCATTAACTGTCTCCTCGGCCTCATTCATGGCTAACGCCACGCTGGTTCAGTTCTTCGGGTATAGATTTAGCACCTTCCCGCTGATATTCACGTTCCTAGGCGCCACAATAGGGCTCTTCATAGGGCTGATATACTCGCACGAGAAGGACTCAGGCCAGCCCCAGGTAATAGTGGTACCTCAGCAGCAGAAGTAACCTAACCCTCTTTCTTCTTTTTTGCCAGCTCCTCAAGCTTAGGGCCGTTGTACCTCACTGTCTTCCAGGTTGAGACAACGAGCTGGTCTGCCGCCTCAACCACGTGGTGGGCTATTGTGTCGGCTATGTAGAAGACTGGGTCCTGCTCGCCAAGCGGGTGGAACACCGAGTCTATGAGCTTGTTGGCTATGGGCGCGAGCCTGGGGGGCTCCGAATCTATGAGCGGCCTCCTTACTTTCCGCCTGTTGGCTGGCGTTTGCCCTCACCCTCCACCTCGTAAACGAGCATGTGAGTGAAGGGCAGGTCAATAGGTGATATCATGTTGGCCCCGTATATGAAGGCGGCGAAGGCGTCGCCCTTCTGTATTGCCGTTATGGTCTCCGCCAGCCTGTAGAAGAAGTCGCCTATAATCGGTATGTCGTCAAAGGCGTCCCTTATCATTGCCTCACCCTCGCTGCTCGGCACTGGCTTGAGCCAGTACTCGAGGCTCTGCCTCATGTCCTGCTGAGCCTGCGACAAGCGCGCCTCCCCAGCACAGGGTAGGGAGGGGGAGGGAAAAAACTTAAGGTTCCTGACGACACACTATTGCGGGAGCGGGGCAGGGCCGCTCAGGCCTGGGGTGCCCCAACCCCAGCGGGGCCCGCAACGCCAAGCCGTTGGGGGAGGCAGGGGGGCTCCCTCCTGGGCCAGCCGCGCCGCACGGGGCCAGCTGCCTCCCCGCCGCCCAGAGGGGTGGCACCGCGGGCCCCGCTGCGCTTACCTGTTCAGCAGGCTGTTCAGCTTCCTCAGCTCCTCAACCGCAGTCTTAACGTCGTCCCTCAGGTCCGCCAGCCAGTACACGAGCAGGCCTAACGCCTTGACTGGGTCAGCGTAGCCGTCAAGGAGAGCATTAATGACCTCATCGTATGAGCGGGCCCCCATCTTCTGCTTGAGCTCCTCGAGCCTGTCCCTTGTGCCCCTCTTCACCTTTATCATAGTGTCGGTATAACTCACTGGCGTCCCTGGTTTAACCTACCTTTAAGGGCGCCTTATATCCCTATCTAACTGGTGAGAGCTTGGTGAGCAAGGCCAGGGTCTACTTCGCTGCGGCCAGGCCCTTCGCCTGGCCGTGGGTCATAGTGAACGCTGGGGCAGCGGTAGCGCTCGCCCACGGCTCCCTTTACGACTTCCTCATGGCCTCGCTGATAGTTGTTGCGCTGGTGACAGTGAGCCACTACGTGAACAACTGGAGGGACTACGTGAGGGGAGTTGACAGGCCTGTGGGAGGCAGCACCGCTAAGAACTACACGGCCGCCTCGCAGCTGATACCCTCAGGCCTTATGACCGTTGGGGAGAACAAGGCCCTTGCCCTTACCTCGCAGGCCATAGGCACCCTCGCCTTCCTCTTCGTGCCCCACACGCCGTGGACGATAGGGTTCTTCCTGCTGGGAACCTTCCTGTCCTGGACGTACACTGACCTCTTCAAGCCGAGGGGGATTGGCGAGGTAGCGCTCTTCCTTGGTCACGGCTTCGGCACGGCCATGTTCGCATACTCGCTGGTGAGGCCTCCAACCCTCACGGCAGCCTCCTTTGGAGTGCTCGTGGGCCTGTGGGCCGCCTTCATGCTCACCCTTGACCAGTACCCAGACGTCAAGGCCTCAGACCTCGAGAGGAGGGTGAAGAGCATGGCCTCGCTGCTCGCTGGCTCACAGCTGAGCCCTGGGCAGTTCCTGACTGGGGCCGCCACAATGATATACGTTGTGCAGGTGGCGACCGTGCTGCTCCACTGGCTGCCCCTCACAAGCCTGGCCACTGTGGTCCTCCTGCCGCTCATACACCTTGACAGCATGATACTTGAGAACAACTACGGGAAGGGCATGACGCTGTTCCTGGTCACCATGATGCTCTACCCGCTCCTGGTGGTTGTATGAGCTGCGTCAGGAGGCTGGGCTACAGGGACGACCTCTTCTTCTTCGTCGACTGCGACGGCGACCCGTGGTACTTCCCGAGGCTGGGCCAGCTCCTCGAGTTCCTCAGGGTCAGGGGCTGCCACAGGGGTGAGCTGTGCGACGTGCCAGGGGACTACGTAGTTGAGGTTGAGGGCGCTGGAGAAGAACGCGCAAAAAGCCTGTACGAGGCGAGGGACCTGCTGCTACTCACGCTCAAACATCAGGGCCTTGTTTATCCAGCCCAGCACAGCCCCAAATATGCCAGACAGGCTGGCCCAGAGCCACGCGAGCCAGGGCTGAGCGTAAGGGCTTGACAGCAGGTGCGGGTACGCCCCTGTGAAGTAGGCGGCGAGCACAAGGCCAAGGCCCTGGAAGGTAGCCAGCACGTTCTGCACCGTGAACCTGTGGACCATGGCGAAGTACGCAACTATTGATATGAAGGCTACGTCGCCAGCCACCTCAGCCAGGAACGCGCTGATTCCGTGAAGTATGAGGACCGTCGCCAGCGTCTGCCACAGCGCTGCGAAGAGGCCTCCCCAGGGGAAGGCTATCGCTATCCTCCTTATGTTGTCAGCCACGGCCCCGTACTCAAAGTAGACGCCCCACATCATGAACGATATCCAGGTGTCAAGGGAGTACTTGCCCAGGAGCATGGCGAAGGGAAGGGAGATTATGACGGTCATCACCACAGCCCAGTTGAACGGTATGCGGGCCCTCCCCAAGCTCTCACCGAGTTATACGTGTTTTAACCAGGATAAAGGGATTAGTTTAACTGGGGATGGCGCAGCTTTAGCTAAACTGGCACCCCAAGCTCCTTCATAAGCTCGAGGAGTCGCTCGCCAATTATATCAAGCACGTCAGGAACCCTGACGTTCCTCTTTATCGTCCTCTCGTAGGTCTGCCTGAGACTAATCACCGTCTTCCTGATGTTATCCACCTCCGATGATGTGAGACGGCCAGACCTGGCCAGCTTCAGCTCATCTGGGCTGAGCTTAGCAAGCCTCCCCTCGGCCTCCTCAAGCCTCTTCATGAACAATACGACCCTCTCCCTGTCGAGGGGCTCAAGGGTCTTGAGCACACCCTGCAAGACAGCCTCAGGCGGGTCGGCTGGCGGGTCAGCTACAGCTGCGCTGGCCTTTTCCTTCTGAACCGCCTCCGCTATGAGGCGGTAGATGTACTCGGAGACGGTAAGCCCCTTTGACCTGGCGAGCCTCTGGAACTCACTGTAAAGTGAGAGCGGTACATAGGCTGAGACCGTGGTGCCCCTCTCAGTCAGCTTCCTTGGCCTTGCCATTCTTCTTGGCCTCCTCGTCCTTTTCAGCGTAAAGGCCCTTCAGTATGAGGCTGACCGCGTACTCTGAAAGGGACATTCTCCTGGCCGCCGCCCTGCCCGCCAGCTCCTCCTTAAGGTCAGCGGGCAGGTAGATGGTCATGTTTGTCGTCCATGTTGCCCACTTCCTGGGCCTGCCAAGTACGCTCACACCAGCCACCCGAGGGGCAGGTAGTGGGCTCAGGCTTTAAAAATTTGCTTAGTAGTCAGTACAAAGTGCAAACAAAAATAATAAAAACAGAGCACGTGCAGCAGGCAGGGCGCGGGGCCTGGCTGGGCTCCCGCGCGGGCTCTCAGGCCGCGTTTTTTATAGAAAAATAGAGAGCCCCAGGGCCTGGGGGTAGGGGCCTGGGGAGGGGGCTTATTTTTAGCTCAGAAAAACAAAGTATTTAACTTTTTGACGCGTACTATAAAAGGGGCACAGTGGAGCCAGCAGACGCACTAGATGTGAGGGACTACCTGGAGGGAATCTACGGCGACTACCTGGAGGTGGCCTTCAGGGAGTCCCTGCGCTCCAGCAACCCGCTCCTGAAGTTCATAAGGCTGCTGGCGAGGAGGAAGCCCATGGACTACTTCACGCTCAGGATGGCTGCCGCCTACTTCGGGCTTCGCTACAGGGGAAGCACGAGGGCGCTCGTGCTTAACTAGACTGGCAGACAGCGCGCACGGGGGTCAGCTTGAGCGAGCCCTACAGGAGGCTGGTAATCGAGTGGTACAGGGACGAGGACGGCACGAGGGTAGTGAGGGCAATGGTGAGCGGCCCGCTTGAGGGCGAGAAAACTATGCTCAGGGCGCTGGAAGGGGTAACAGGCCTGTACGAGGAGGTGGTCGGGATGGGCGCCGTGTTCGCGGCCCTCGCGGAGAGGCTCAGCGAGGCTACCAGGGAGCTTGAGGGGGCCCGCGACAGGGACGCCAGGCTCAGGCTGCTGAGGGAGATAGCGGAGGCAGTTGAGGGGGGCAGCTTTGAGGAGCTCTCAACTATCCTCACGCTTGTTGACATGCTGGCCGAGCAACTGGACAGGGCTAAGCCCAGTTAGGCATAGGGGGCGCCCTGGGCAGCTCACACGCTCAGCGTCGGCGGGAGCGACGCGACCTTGACGTACCTCACATAGGTGGGGAAGTTACAGGTCCCCGCGGGGACGGTCTCATTAGTGCCGTCTATAATGTAGCTGTCCCCCGCGGAGTTCAGCCTGAAGTAGAGCTGCGGCCACACGGCCAGCGTGAAGCTGCTCAGGTCCGTCGCTACTGCCAGGTATATGTCGCTGTCCCCCTTCGGCACCGCTAAGGTGCCGCTGAAGTACTGCCTCGTGTAGTTCCCCCTCGGGCCCAGTATAAGCAGCTCAACCTCCTGCTCGTAGGGCGACTCAACCCCTATGTCAAGCAGCGTCGCGCTGAAGGGCGCCGAGGATGTCACGTTAAAGAACATGGGGCCATAGCCTATGAAGCTCGTCTCGCCGCAGCCAGCCCCCTGCACCAGCGGGAACTGCACCTTACTCTCAAAGGGCACGTCAGCTGGCTCAGCCCAGGCGTAGATGTAGCCCACCCACGGGTGGAAGAGCTCACCAGTGAAGGTGCCCTCTATGAACGAGTTGCCAGCAGCAGCCCATATGAGGAGGTTGTCGTCAGGCACTATCACGCCGCTCGTGTTGAACGGCACGCGGTAGGAGGTGCCAGAGCCGTTAACGTACTTCAGGAAGCTCACGTAGCTCCCCACGCCCTGGTTGCAGTTGACGCTTGGGAACTGAAGGGCGTAGTTGAAGGTGCCCTGGGAGTCGCTGACGGAGGTGTTGAGGGTGAGCGAGTTGGTGCCGTAGAAGCCGCAGCTCCACCACCAGCACGCCGTGAGAGGGGCACACACCTGTCCTACGGCTGACTTAACGTCAGCCGTCCACCTGTCTGGGGCTGGGAGCGGGAGGCCTTCGGTTGAGACTCCCAGTACCCTTGCCCTGAGGGTGCCGCTGAGCGACATGTCAATCAACTACTAATGTAAAGGCGCCCAACGCCTAAATAGGCTCTTAAGCGCTCAGCATCTGGGAGGCGCCCTAGGCCACCTGCGCCTGCCGCAGCCCACGGCTGACCGCCAGCTTATCCAGGTTTTCCCACACCTTACGGTAGTCCCAGCGTAGCGCCTTCTCCCTGCACTGGGCAGGGTCTGGAGGCTCCTCCCTGAGGGCCTGGGAGGCAAGGCTGAACAGCTCCTCATAGGTGTCAGCAAACCTTGCACAGGGAGCAACCTCTGGCAGGGCCCCGTTCCTTATAGCGATGAGCTGAGTGCCCATGAGCGCTGACTCCACGCTGTACAGGCCGAACACCTCAAAGTAGAGAGGCGAGAGAGGCGCAACGAGCGCCCTGGCGTGCCCAAGCAGGTCAAGCTTCACGCTGTCTGGCACCCTGCCCAAATACTCAACGTTGTGAGGCAGGTGCTGCATAATCCAGTGAACGTAGCTCTGGTCCTGCACGAGGAGGTCCTCCCCTATAATGTAACACCTGACGCCCAGCTCTGCGCACAGCCTAACGAAGACGTGGGCGCCCTTGTCCCTGTCTATGCGGTTCATGTAGAGCAGGTAGTCCTCCTTCTCCTTCACAAGGGGGTACTCGTTGGTGTCAACTGCGTTGTATATGTAGCCGACGCCGCTGTCGCCAGTCAGGCGGGCTATGAGGTCAGCGTGCGCCTTACTTACGCCGAACTGCCTCACCTTCCCAGCCAGCGCGTACATGAGAGGGGACTGGGAGCCGTGCCATACCTTTATTGACTTCTGAGGGTACGCCTGCGCAACTGCGGCCGCCCAGCCGTCGTCAATTATGAAGTCAACGTCCTCAAGCACGTCCTTGTGCTTAAGGAAGTCGACCTCTGTAGGCTCCTCCACGAACTCTGGGACTGGGGAGCCCTGCCACCTGGCCCTCCACGCCCCCTCGCTTCCCTGAGCGGCGAAGAGGTACACCTTATGGCCCTGCTCCAGCAGGTGCCTTGCCCTTAGCGCGGCCACCTCCTCAAGGCCCCCGTAGAAGAGCGGGGGAGTAGTGAAGGGAGTGCCAGGCCCTAGGGCCGTACTAACGACTGCTACCTTCAAATCCTCCTCTCACCCCTATCACAGATAAAGCCCCAGCCGTCATATAAACCATACCACAGGCTAAACTCCATCTGGCAGTACCTCCTTATAGCCTCTATGTCCCGCGACATTCTCTCCCTCGTCTTCCAGTGGTAGTGCGCCTTAAAGCCAGCCTCCCCCTCCAGGTACGGCTCCCTGAGGCCGCCGCGCTCAAGGTCCCACCTCATGGCTTCTATAAGGCTTGGGTTTCCGTTCCTAGCCCTGAACTCCTCAGTGCTCTCGTTAGGGTACGAGATGATGACCCTTTTGGCTACCCTCAGCGCCTCGCTGAGCACAGCGTCAACGTCGTCAACGTGCTCAAGGATTTCAAGCAGGAGGGCAGTGTCAAAGGAGTCGTCACGAAATGGCAGAGCCTCGGCGGCCGCCTGCACGTGAGTGTGAGGGTATACGTCAAGGTCAACGCATGTAACGAAGTCAGGAGGACGGCCTCCCCAGAGGTAGATGGCGTCGCCGCAGCCTACGTCCAGCACTCTCCCGTACATGAAGCGGTGCGCCAGCTCACGCCTGTCCACTGCCCTGGCCTCCCTTACATGCATGGCTCAGCAGCTCCCTTATCACCTCTGCCTTGCTCGCCTGCCTGCGCCTGGCCTCCTCCTCGAGGCAGCCATACAGCTCCTGGGGGAGCTCAACCGTTAGCCGTATTACTGCCCTTGCCACTCCCGCTCACCCCCTTACTGGGCCAGCGCATCTAGGTCATACAGCAGCTCAACGAGGAATAACAACACTAGCAGGACAAAGGCAAACGGCGGCCAACAGGGGTAGCCGACGTTAAACATAACTGTAGCCCACGCAACTGTGTTCATTATGACGATCAGGAGGTTGTCACCAGTGATGCTCTTATCCTTCAGGGAGGCCGCGATCGCGATCACCAGGCTGAGCAACCAGACGACAGTGGAGCCTATGTTAACGATAGGGGAGCCTGTGTAACAGATCACGTCAGCTCACCCCATCTGGCTTATCTGCCTGAACCAGTCGCGCACCTCGCTGAGGCACTGACTGTAGAGGTCTGGGTACCTGGCAATCAGGCTCATAGCCTCATGCACTGGGTGGTACCCAGTCCTGTAGACTTCACCAGCGTTATCAATCACAATGAGCGGCATAGTTGAGCCCTCAGCGCCGTAGGTGCGGTAGCCCTTCATCTTCCCCAACTTCTCCACGATGCAGTCAAGGACGGCCTGGGTCTCTAAGTCGTAGCCCCACGTGCTAGGCTCCATAGGGTTGTACTCATAGGCCACACCAGCTCACCCCTCATTCCTCTTACAGAGGGCCCTGTCCTCTGGGTACAGCTCGCAGGCGCACTGGGCGTACAGGTCTGGGTGCTCCTGAATCAACTTCTCGGCGCTCTCTGACGGGAGGGACACAGCAACCCCAAACCCAGTGAGGCCGCCGCAGTCGCACAGCTGGGACTCATACCTGTGCCCTGGGAACACCACCACTTGGCCATCAACCTTGTGGAGCTTCCTGAAGATGCAGCTCACTATGTCCCAGAACTTGTCGTGATAGGGCCGTGAGTACCAGCCGTAAGGGGCGTAGTAGGTTGACGGCATAACTAGGTACGGGTAGGACACCCACACCTCTCCCCTGCCCAAGCCTCTCACCCAGTGCGTATGTGTGTGCGTGTGTGCATTATAAGCGTTTCCTTTTACTTGCCCAAGTTAACCATTAGACAAAATACGTCAGCAAAAATTGTTTTCCCTATAGGGCGTTTCGGGGTCCTTACAAAACAAAAATAGACTTAACGTAATTTTGCATCAGCTGAAGCAAAAGTCACGTGCCCCAGGTCGCCCCGTCCGCTACCTCCTTCAGCAGCTTTGCGAACTCTGAGGCGTACCGCTGTACTGAGAACTTCTCGGCGGCCTCTCTAGCACTCCTGTACGGCAGGTCGCCCCTCACTGCAGCCTGTATATTGTTCTCGTTAAGCTCATAGACGTAGGGCTTAAGCTCCTCAGTTATGAACTCCTTGTAGGTGAGCACTGGGGTCCCTGAGGCGAGCGCCTCAAGTATCACCAGCCCGAACGCCTCAGCCTCCTGCGTAGGGAGCAGGAGCGCCCTTGCCCTTGACAGCAGCTTCACCTTCTCCTCCTGCGAGGGGTTAGGCAGTATCTTGATGTTGTCCGCTCCCTGCGCAAGCCTGTATGCCTCCTTAAGGCCCATGACCTGGTCTGGGAACACGGCGGCGCCAGCCATAATCAGCCTGAAGCCGTGCCTCTTAGCGAGGCCTATCGCTATGTCGTACCCCTTCTCCTTAGAGAACCTTGACAGGTAAAGGATGTAGTTGTCCTTCTCCTCGCTGTACTCGTACTCGTCAAGGGGCACTCCGTAGTTCACGATTCTCACGTCCTTGTACCTGCCAGGGTAGAAGCCAAGGCTCTGCTGCAGGGGGCTGCCGTGGAACGGGTCAATCCCCTTGAGCGAGTAGTCCGCCTGCAGCTTGCTCTGCACCACAGCGTTGTGCCTGCCAATGCGTGGGGGGAAGAAGTTCATGCCTATGCGGTAGAAGGCGTGGGGCACGTGGGGGTACCTCCAGTGTATCAGCTCAGTTGATATGTTCGTGGCCGAGACGTCAAGCATAACGTCATGCTTATGAATTTCGTCGCTGTACCACTCAAGCGCCTTGGCCTCGTAGTCGTATATGGCTGGCCCGTAGGTGCAGGGGATGCGCCTTGCGGTGAAGCCCTGGTACAGCCTGCTCTCCCTGAGGGCAGCGTAGAGCGTAACGCTGTGGCCCATCCTTGCCAGCTCCCTGGCGAGCCAGTAGGTGGCTATCTCTGTGCCATAGCTGTAGGGAGGGGTGGGAAGCACGGCAGAGCTTATAATCGCAACCTTAAGCGTCTCCACGCTAGTTCACCCTGTAGGTGGGTTCGCCAGGACTAGTATATCTTATGGCCCTCTCCGCGCTCTTTAAGCGCTCCATTACGTCCCTCTCCTGCGGCCTCCAGGAGGTCTTATACACCCATGCAATTTGGTAGAGGGGGTCGCCATAGGGGAGCCTGTAGCTCATGTTTCTGGCGGCCATGGTGGCCTCGGTGATAATCCTGACGCTGAAGATGCCCTTTGACGTGTTAACGGTCGTCTCTATGACGGCTGGCCTCTGCCACTCTATATCGACAACTTCCCAGCCATCCGTTGGTAGTTGCTGCTCTGGGTAGTGCACTGGCATGTCCTTCACCTTCTCCTTGAGCTCCTCTGGCGTCATAAAGCCTATCTGGGTCGTTATATTCGCTGAGAAGATGACGCCGCCAAACGGGGAGAACCCCATCTCCTTTATGCTATCTAATATTACCTTCATTATAACAGTGGTGCCGTCCTCAAGCTTCGCCACCAGCGTGTCTTCAGCTATTACGTTGCCCATGCCCTCTCACCTCACGGTGTGTTGTAGAGAGTACCGTCAAACTTAAGCGCAACTGGAGGGGCAAGGTAGTGTGAGGCGGTCACCTGCAGGTCTGCGTAGGGCTGAATTCCCTTGTCAATCAGCTTCTTGAAGAAGTAGAGGTCCTCGCTCAGCCCTCCAGGTGGAGGGTTCCAGGGGTACAGCTCCCACTTGAAGTACGGCTCCTCAATTACGTCAAAGACGTGCATGTCTATCAGGCACAGGCCCAGGCCGCCGCCGTCAATGGGTATGAGCCTCCAGCCCTTAGGTATGTCCTCTGGCGTCAAATAGCGGTAGGCGTTCTTCTCTGGGCTCCACTTGTACACCGAGAACGGGAAGACCTGGGCGTCAACCCTCTTCAGGCGGTACACGCCGCACGTGACTGGCGTGTACCACTGGTACAGCTGAAGGATAGCATCTCTGTTGTCTGGCACCACGTCGCTGTCAAGGAAGAATATGTAGTCGGCGTTCTTCTCCCTGGCAAGCTTAACGGCGAACTCCCTCGCCACGTCTATCGTGAAGCCCTTTATCACCTGAACCTCGTACTCGCCAGGTATGTAGCGTACCATGTCAGCGAGCTTGAGCGCCCAGGTAGGCGAGAGGCCGCAGGAGTCCCCCACGGGAACCGCTATGAGTACCTTCATACGTCTCCCTCTCTCCTCTCGCGTAGGATAGGGAGGAGAGAAAAGGAAAAAAAGCTAATGAGCTATGGGGAGCCTGGTAAGTATGTCGAGGACCTCTATTAGAACTGTCAGCACCACGCCTCCCAGTATCCACCACGTCCTGCTGTCAAGGTCCTCAAGCCTGCGCTTCAGCCACCTATTGTCCTCCTCAAGCCTAGCGACGCGCTCAGTTAGCTCAACCAGAGTCTTGTAGTCGCAGGGGCACCTGTCAGGGTCGTTGTCCTTATCTGCCACCAGGGCCACCTCCGCCAGGCCTGCCTGTGCCCACCGCAGCTATCACGCCAGTGCCAGACAGCGTAACGGTGGTCCCGCAGACCATGCCAGTGAGGGTGAAGCTTATGACCGCGCCCTGGAGCAGGGCTGAGACCCTGTCCTCAACGACCCTCCTCACTATTGCCCTCTCCGCCTGCCTCCTGGCGAGCTCCTCTGGGGTGACCAGCTCGCCAGTGTCTGGGTCAACTACCAGTATAGTGGGCTGGACCATGCTGTCACCCGTTCACAGTAACTGCGGCTATGTAGGCAGTGCCGCTGGCGCCAGCGAGACCAGTTGCCCCTATATCTCCGCCAATTCCTCCAGCTACGTTAGCAGTGACGCTGCCAGAGGTTGCGCCGTAGAGTATAAACACTAGGCCTCCACCGCCTCCTCCACCACCTGCTAAGATGCCTCCACCTCCAGTGCCCCCGACCGCATTTACGCTGCCAGAGACTACATCATAGCCATAGATCACTACCTCTCCGCCTCCTCCGCCTCCTCCGCCAGCTGCCTTACCATAGGTTACGTTTGCTCCGCCTCCTCCGCCTCCAGAGCCGTACATATACGCAAGCGGCGTGACTGAGGGAGGCGCCTTACTAATTATGTTAGTTAGCCACCAGTCGGACAAGCCCTGAAGTATGTACGCGAGCATGGAGTTAGCGCTCGCAAGCGAGTTTGCTATGCCACCACCCCCAGCTCCTCCAATAACTGAAGTTCCTCCTCCGCCACCACCGTTATACCCAGCAATGCCAGCTTGTCCGTCTATTGCCCCAGTGCCTCCTGATGGTATAGTCATACCGCTTAATATGAAGAACACGCCAGTGCCCCCACTATTTCCATTGCCATTTGCGGTGCTAGTACCACCAACCCCTCCAGGTGAGCCAGCTACGTTAATGGTGCCAAGCACCGCGGTATAGGCAATTATGACTATCCCACCCCCTCCAGTGCCCCCGCCGCCTGCGCCTGCCCCAAGGCTTGGCGCACCTGTCGCCCCATACGGGCTCACCACAGTGCCGTAGTTGTTGAAGGACTGGGCGACGAAGAAGCAGGTGGTGGTGCCGCAGGTGACGGTGACGCCAGACGCCACTGTGAGGCTCTGTGAGTACAGCGGGCTCACGACAGTCACGTTAGTTGATATGGTCGTTGAGCCAGCGTTCGCCGTAACGGTGTTAATCCACTTGTTGTAGTAGTAGTTGTTGGCGAGGCCGTAGAGTATGGCCTGGGCAGCGGTGGCCGCCATTGCGGCGTTGCTTATGACCTGGTTCAGCGTGGTGGCGGAGACGTTGGGGTAGGCGTTTATGTTAGCGAGTACTGAGGACGACACGAGTCCGAGCAGCTGCGCCATGCTAGTCGGGTACGACGGCGCTACGCTAATTAGCGCGTTGTTTATAATGGACGCCGCCTGGGTGAGCGACATGTTCGGGTTGTTAAGTACGTTGGCCCCAGTGGAGGGCGCCACGAGCAGGCTGAAGGCCATTGCTACGTTCGTGTAGTTGCCGCTCAGGTTGCTCAGCGCCTGGGCCACCTGGGTGGTTCCAGCGTTTGCCAGCAGGAGCGCCACGGAGGTCTGGGACATGTATGGGCTTGACAGGAGGATCCCGACGGCGTTAGGGGGCCAGAGGTTGTACGGGTTATTGTTTATGAACGTAGCGAAGACTCCAACCATGCCATAGTTCCTTATGGCGTTGTCTATGAAGGCGGCCGCCTGGTCAGCAGTGACCTGCCCAGCGAAGAATGGGGCTGGCACGTACATTAGGTCAGTAGGTGTTGACAGCAGGCTTGGGTCGTTGTTCTGTATCGCGCTCACCAGGCTCTGTATGTCAGTCAGCGACCTAGGGCTGTAGCTCCACACGGTCTGGGCTATGCTGGTGGCCGATACCTGTGACGGCGGTGGCGTCACAGTTGAGTACCCAGCCCCCACGTTACATCACCTCACACCACCTGCCCGTACAGTATCCCCGCCATGTATAGCGCGTTGGTGCTGGCGGTGTTAAGTATTTTGACGGCCATTGTTGTGTTCGGGCTGGCAGGAATCCCGTCGTTAATCGCCTTAACGCTTATGAAGTTGATTGTGCCAGGCCCGTTCATTACCACCATCTGCTGGTAGACGGTTGTGCCGCTGACCCACTGTATGAGGAACACGTTGCCGCTCGGGTCGTTCTCCGACAGGAAGTAGCCCCATATGTAGGCGTTGTAGCCAGAGCTCACTGGCTGTGAGAGGAGCACCGTGCCAGCCGCCAGAGGGCCAGTCGCTATGGCGCTGTAGGTCCATATCGGCTCAACTGGGTAGCCCCACCTCAGCTGGTTCATCGGGTAGTTGACGTTTGAGCTGAGTATGGCGTTGATGTTCGCTGAGTAGGAGTTGATGCTGTTTAGCGTTGCCGCCATAGTAGAGAGTGGGTAATTGACGTTGGCTGTAACGACG
>Ga0326758_100097_pt1 | contig 28881 bp, 32 predicted proteins | sample GCRJH_S_FD_207221 | JGI IMG/M metagenome (GOLD analysis project Ga0326758, IMG submission 207221) | Hot spring sediment microbial communities from Geyser Creek Basin, Yellowstone National Park, WY, United States - GCR.JH_S | ecosystem: Environmental > Aquatic > Thermal springs > Near-boiling... | reverse complement strand
TTAAGGGCTTCTAGCATAGTGGCAGGAGGAATTTATTTTACTATAATATTCTCTGACGGAGTAAGGGAAGTCCTAGAAAGGAGAAGAACTGGTACCGGTGCAATAATAATTCCTAGCATTATAAAATATATAGGCTACATTCTGGTTTTCATAGGGGTATTAGCAACTTTCGGAGTAACATCTGCAGAAGCTTTAGCAGGAGGTACTTTTGCAGGCTTAGTTTTCGGCCTAGCTTTACAGCCGGTTTTAGAAAACTTCTTCGCAGGCATTCTTATAATTTCTACCGGATTTATTTCAATAGGAGATCATATAAGGATTTTAAACTCTCAAATTCCTTACATGGCAGCAAATTTGCCTCCTTATAAGTACTTCTTCAGGGAATATTTTGAACAGGGTTTGGAAGGTACAGTTATTGAAATAGATCTGTTCTATTCAAGGCTTATCCTGGAAAACGGAAGGGAATATAGGATTCCTAATTCTCTCCTGCTGAAGTCTTCTGTAATAGATTATACTTCAAAGTTCTCTAAGAAATTATATGTTAGTATAAGAGTTGAGTTTCCTTTAGATAAAATAAATCTGAATACAATTGAGGAAGAAGTTAAGGAAGCTTTAAAAGGTTTTGAAATCGAGGAAGGACCGTATTTAAGTGAGCAAAGCGATAAAGAACACGTTATAATATCGTTAAGAATAGCCGCTGACGTAGATAATTGGAAAAAGACCAAATCTGAAGCATTAAAGAGAATTTTAGCTTTAAGACATAAAATAGTTAAAGAGCAAACAGTGTAGAAATCATTGTAGCTCACTAATCTTCGTTTTAATAATCCGTGAAGTTTTATTTTATCTTTTTACCTATTTTAAACATCTAGGCAAGAATAACTAAAAGTCACTGATCATAAATTGCCAATAAAACGTATTATTAGGAGAATCAGAATAATAATATTGTGTACGAGGTATTAGATTACAAGGGAAATCCGAAATCTTATATCCACATGAAAATTATGGAAAGTTTAGTCGAAAGTAGGTTGGCATTAGAAATGTTGAAAAGAGGGCTTTTAACTAACGCCTCGTCTAAAGCTTTTATTTCCATAAAGGCATTCATAAGTGCATTAATTGTAAAGGATTTTGATAAAATAATTCAGAATAAGCCTGAAAAGGAAAAAGAGTGGTATGAGAGAATAGGTTATTCTGCCCCAACAACAGGTCTTATAGGAGTTTCATATGATCTTGAAAAATTAGGCTATAACGTAAGTTTAGTAATAAGGATAGCCTTATCTTTACATTCTTTTTCATATAACGGTTTTGACCCCAATTTAGTTAACTATAAAGATAAGGAAGAGGTTGAAAAGGACATAAAAAACGTAATACAGTTCGTCATCGATAATGCCAAGAAATATTTTAACGATTTTTGGGATGAAGAACTGGAAAAAGAATTGGAAAATCTGATAAATGCGTCTAAAGATTAATATCAGAGTTGAGCTTTAGACTATTGAGTTAGTAGTCCTCTAAGGGGTTTGGGCTTCATTGAATTTTCATGAATTTGTATCCAATCCTCAGCCCTTGGGCTTCACCGGAGTCACTTCCGTTACCCCTCCGCCCCTTTAGCGGGATAACCCCAACCATCAGAGTGTTGCCATCTGATGGGGAAACCCGCACATCTTCGAGTTATCGCCACACCTTTCGGGAAAACCCATCCACATCTGGTGTGACTATACTCATATTTACCATTAAAGTATATAAACTTCACGGTTTATCGAAAACTGCTGACAACGGCCAAAAATTTCCTATGCAGATCTAGATTATCTTTCTGACTTGCGAAACCCTTGTATAAATTGCTACTTGCTTAACTTTTCCACCACTTAATAACTTCTCAATCTCACTACCGTTAATAGCCTTAATTTTTCCTTCCCTAATTCACTCCTACTCATGCTAAATACATCATCAATATCACTAGGCGTCAAGTATCTTTCTACGATAATTAAAAGTTAGCAGAAATGTTATATACTCTCCTCATAGCAAGAAAATCGAATTATACAATTTGAAAGATAGAGAAGTTTCAATTTACTAGGTTATTAACTTTTCTACTATTTTTAGGAGTCTTTAAACTAAGTTTGTGCCGTCCTAATTCTGTTAAAAAATGAATGTATCATGTCTTCCTCTTCTTATTAAGCCACAACTATTATAAATTCAGAAATGTGTATACACTTTAAATTATTTCCTTAACTAGAGAATCGCATTCAACAAATATCTTTATAAACTTTCCTAACCTTCTTTTTATATAAAAATGCTGTCTATAGTGATTCCTGCATTCAATGAAGAGAAGAGGATAGGAAATACTTTAAAAAAGTTAACCTCATGGTACTCATCGTCAGAAATTATAGTTGTATTTGATGGAAATGATAACACGCCGAAGGTCGTAAAGGAATATAACGCAAAACTTTACGTAAGCAAGGAAAGGTTGGGAAAGGGGGCATCGTTAAAGAAAGGTATAGAATTCTCGTCCTACAAAAAAATTCTATTAATTGATGCCGATTTACCGGTAACACGTGACGATTTAAATAAAATAATTACTACTAATGCCGATTTGGTTATTACAACTCGAAGAATCATAGGCATGCCTTGGAAAAGGAGGTTTTTGCACCGAGGCTTTATTATCTTAACTAAGATTTTCTTCCCGAGCCTTAGAAAGTTTAAGGATTTTCAGTCTGGAGTTAAGCTAGTAAATAGGGAAAAGGCTCTTTCAGTTCTCGACAATTTAATAATAAATGACTTTTTGTTTGATATAAATTTAATTTATGAATTTAAGAGGAGAGGCTATAGTATAAAAGAAGTTGAAATAAGTTACATACATGATGAGACTGATAGTAAAATTTCGAGAAAATTGTTCAAGATAATAATCTTCATGTTCTTATCTTTACTTAAGTTGAGAGTATATTATTCCCCATTTAAAGGGATATTAAAAACTAGGGCTTTCCTTAAGGCTCAGGATTTTATTTTGAAAACTTTAAGGTAATTAAAAATAAATAGTTTATGAAGTAGTAGGTATTCGATTTTACAGCAATTCTTATACCTTCCTTATCTTTACAATGTTTAAGGACTGAGCTATACTTCCGGAAATTGGGTCGGTAATTTGGTCGCTTATTAAGCTATTGACGTCGAAACCGTGACCGTAAGCGAATTTTTCTCCTTTAGAATGCCTACCAAAACCGAAGTATGTAAAGGCCGTGTCTTCCCTTATGTCGTCAGTTACTCTAACCTTGCATCTTACTCTTTGACCGGTTGTTAAGGAAATTAGTTCCACTTCATCATTGTCCTTTATTCCCAGTTTTTCTGCCCTCTTCTTGTTGATGGTAACTGGGTTCTCTGGGGCTAACTTTATCAGCGTTGGTATATCAAAGGTTATGCTGTCTTGGGTATGATATAAAGTGTGGCCGCTTGTTAAGTAAAATTCGTCGTCTTCTCTAGGCATAACGTTTTTCTCTATATAAGTGGGCAATGGGTAGTAGCCGTGCTTGTGTAAGATTGTGGAGTATATCTCAACTTTTCCTGACGGAGTATTTAACTCCTTTTTATAAGGATAAACTTCGTAAATTTCCGTAGGTATCTTTACACAACCTTTTGAGTAAAGTTCTTCCTTGTTTATTCCTAATTTACTTAGAATCATATCCTGCAAGGAATCAAAGGTATCGTTTGCTAACCCTAACCTTCTTTCAAGTTCTAACAATATCCACCATAACGGCTTTGTGTCGTAATAAGGCTCAACGGCTTTTTGGTGAATATCAACCCATGCTTCTAAAGTCCAACCTACAGGCAAAGGTAACTCGTCCCTTTCTAAATAAGTAGATTCCGCCAATACTACGTCTGCGTAATCTGTTACGTCTGAGGGCATAACGTCAACTACCACTAGGAAGTCTAACTTGCTTAACGCTCTCCTAACCAGGTCGCTATTTGGATCCCTACCGTCTAGATTTGTCCCCACGACCATTAGAGCCTTTATTGGATAAGGACTACCGGTGAGTATTGCCCTATATACCTCCTGAAAAGCAGCGTAAGTTAATGGATACCTAATTTTATCTATCCTCTTAACTTTAGCCTTATTCTCTTCATAGAGTTTTATCCTGGGCTTTTTAGAGAAAATCAGTCCTCCTTTCTTGTCTAGGTTGCCTATCATTGCATTAATTATGAAAGCTGACATCCAAGTATAAGTTGAGTCTGTGGAAAAGGAAGTATGCCAACCGTCGTCTATTACCGCAGAAGGTCTGTTTTCCCACAAGTTTTCTGCAATGTACTTAACGTCGTCGTAAGTGGCCCCAGTAATGTAAGTAAGTCTAGGATATACTTTCTCTCCTTCCTTCATTAGTAAGTAAAAGGCTGTAGCTACTCTTCTACCATCCTTTTGACCTTCATAGATTAACTTATCTGAATACTCATTAGCAGGAGATAAATCGTCCTCATAGACTAACAGAGAAGCATTGCTATACTTCTTTAGGAAATCTTCGTCATACATACCGTTCTTTATCATATAATAAATTACGGAAAGCAGGAAAGCAGTATCGGTACCAGGCCTTATAGGAATCCACCTATCTGCATATCTTTGAGCTATTGCCGACTTCCTAGGATCTATAACTGCTATCTTCATTCCATTTTTCCTTCCTTCTTCTATTCTCCTAACTATGTCAGGGACAATGCCTTCTAAAGGATTCCTGCCTATAAATACAACGAACTTAGAGTTGGGATAATCTGGGTCAATGCTTCTGGGACCTTCCGCTCCTAAAACTAGCTCTGCAGCTACAGTCCTCGGACCGTGGCAAACCGACTCGTGGCCTATTAAGTTGGGCGTTCCGTAAAGTGCTGCAAACCTTTCTAAAAGCTCCTTACCGTAATCGTGGTAAGTTATAGCTAGGTATTCTGGATGACCTTCGTCTAAAAGTTCTTTAAGCCTTTTGGCGACTTCGTCTAAAGCTTTCTCCCAACTTGTTGGAACCAATTGATCTCCTTCCCTAATCAAAGGGGATTTAAGCCTATCTGGGTGAGTAAGTAAATAAGGACCAGCTGCTCCTCTGCCGCAAATACCTGGCTGAGGGTGATTCCTATTTGCCGCAACTCTTACTACCTTTCCTTCAACTGTGGCAATTATTCCGCAAGCGTTTTTACACATGTAACATCTTAAGAAAGCCATACATTATTTTTATCTAATAGTTTATTTAATCTAATTAGGGATTCAGGAAATATTTCTTCGTTAGCATAATAGATGAACTGCTATTTTCTGACGTAAAATTTTCCCTTATTTAATCCACTAGTGGATTTAACTATGTTAAAACTAACGTAAGAAAAATAGATAAAAAGAGTTTAGCTTACAAGAATTCCTCCCAGTACTTTCTTTGATATTTCTAACGTCTGGAAGTGCAACATCGGTGCTCTTGCGTCTCTATAATATTTCTCTATCTTAAGAGCGTTGCTGAATCCGTGGCCTCCAGTTATTCTTAAAGCTTTATCTATTACATCTAGAGCGTTTTCAGTAATGAATATTCTAGCCTTAAGCACTGCAGGTAAAGGATTCTGAGTACTTAATTGATCTGCTGCATAGTAAAGTAATTGCCTCATTGCCTCAATCTTTGCAGACATCTCAGCTAAGTAGATTTGCACTCCTTCGAAAGAGCCTAGAGTATTTTGTCCCAATTTCCTGCTCTTAACATGGTTTAATGCCTCCTCAAAAGCACCTTCTGCTAAGCCTAAGGATATTGCCGAAACTCCTAACATTCCTACCCTGCCTAAAACTCCTAGGAACTTGACGAAATCGTCAACTATGAAATTATCCTTACTCACTTCTGCATTCTCTAGTATTAATTCTCCCCAAGATACTCCCTTCATTCCTAAGGAAACGAACTTTTGTCCTACTTTCGTTTGTCCTTTCTCGACTAGGATTACTCCTGGCTTTTGTTGCCCTACAATTTTAGTTATAATCATGAAAAGATCTAATTCTCCTACTCCAGTAATGAAAGTCTTATTCCCATTAATTACGTATTTGTCTCCTTTCAATTCTGCAGTAGTATTAAGTACGGCGTTTATTGCACCGCCCACTGATTCAGTTCCTGCTGCACCAATTAACAGCTTACCGTTAACTAGGTCGTTCATGTACTTATCCTTTAGTGACTGACTCGCGAAAGTATTGAAGGCCATTGTTGCTGCAACATGAGTTACGTAAATCCAGGCTGTTGACGGTGAGACCTTCGCAATGTTTTTAACAACGTCAACGAAAACTCTTGCCGGTAAACCCATGCCGTAAGGTTTAGGTATTAAAATTCCCATAAATCCTTGTTGGGCTAATAATTCAATGTTCTTTCTAGGGAAAATTCCTTGTTCTTCACTTGTTGAATCGAGTTGTTTTGCTACTTCACTTGATGACTGGATTATTAACTCTGTTTCCTCGCTCATAATAGAAAGAGCGAAGGTTGATTTAAATAATTTACCAATATAATTCTTGTTTTAATTAAGTTGAGAAAGTATAGGCTTTATTTGACATTTATGTTGATTTTAAAGAATTAATTAAATAAAGTAATTGCAGTGAAAGTTAAACGTTTAAACGATTTTTAGCAATTATAGTTTATGAATATTATAGCATTATTTAAAATAGTTCCTGATGACACTTTAATAAAGATAAGCGGAAACTCGCTTGACCTTAATGTTCCGAATAAAATAAGCACTTACGATAAGAACGCAATAGAGGAGGCTGTAAGAATAAAAGAGAAACATGGAGGAAAAGCTTACGGCATTACGGCAGGGATTACGGATAGGAAAACTATAAGGGAAGCTTTAGCAATGGGCCTTGACGAGGTTATTTCCATTGACATGAAAGAAATGGACGTTATGACTACAGCTGAGGCAATTGCAGAAGAAGTTAACCAAATAAAGCCTGATATAATACTTGCAGGAGAAAGCACTACTGACAGTAGCGGAAGCGTTCTACCTTCGTATTTGGCAGCAATGCTAAATTACCCTATTGTGTCTTACGCAAAATCGATTTCAATTGAGGGAGATAAGGTTAAAGTAGAGAGGAATTTAACAACGCTTACGGAAATAGTAGAAGCCCCTATGCCTGCCGTAATTTCGGTTGTTGGTGAAATAAACACTCCTAGAATTCCTACTGTCAGACAAATTTTAGAGTCTGCAAAGAAACCGGTGAGGAGCTTGACTTTTAATAAAGCTCCAAAAGTTAAGATAGTCAGCGTTTCTCCTTATGTTATTCAGAGGAAAAAGATTATTATAGAAGGCAAAATGGAGGAGGCTGTTGATAAATTATTATCATACTTAAGGGGTGAGGGTGTACTATGAAGGTAGTAATATATTCTGAGGATCCGGAAATAATAAAAGTTGGAGCCAGCTATTTCCCTAACGAGCATACCATAGGCATAACTACAAGAGAAGTAAAATACGCCGACGAATTATATCTAGTTGATAGGATAGATGAGGAATTCATAAGCAATTTCATTGCGTCATTAAAACCTGACGTAGTTTTAGTAGGGAATTCTAAGAGAGATAAAACCATTGCTGGCTATGTTGCTGGTTTGTTGAAGGTACCTATAATTCCGGAAGTAATGGACCTTGAAGGAAATAAGGCTAAAAGAGTAGTTTACAGCGGAATGGGGATAGCGGAAGTTGAATTTTCATATCCAGCAGTTATTATAATAGGAAGAAAAGAAGTACAAGTAAAGGAGAAAGAGAAAATCGAGATCAATAAGTTGGAGGTAAAAGAAGGTAAAGTGAAGGCTATAGAAGAGAAGAGCAAGGGAGAACAGGGAGTAAATCTATCAACTGCTGAAATAATAGTTTCTGTTGGGAGAGGAATAGGCTCAAAGGAAAACGTAAAATATGCAGAAGATCTTGCTAACGCTTTAGGTGCAGCATTAGGAGGTAGTAGACCAGTAACTGCGGAACTTGGTTGGCTACCAGAAGATAGGCAAATAGGACTTTCTGGAAATAAGGTAAAGCCTAAATTATACATTGCACTAGGAATTTCCGGTCAACCTCAACATTTAGCAGGAATAAAAGACGCTAAGATTATAGTTGCAGTGAATAAAGATAAGAACGCACCGATAGTTGAGAATGCAGACTACACTATCGTCGGTGACGCAATAGAATTTTGTAAAATAATGACTGAAAAGGTGAAAAATAAGTGAGCTTTGATGCAGACGTAATTATAGTTGGCGGAGGACTCTCCGGTTTATCTGCGGGAATAACTGCAGTAAGGGAAGGGCTTAACGTAATTCTCTTAGAAAGAGGAGAATATAGTGGTGCAAAGAACGTCTCTGGAGGAAGGATGTATGTTCACGCGTTGAAAAGATTAATTCCAGATGCGTTAGAGAGGGCACCTTTAGAAAGACCTATAACGAAGGAGACTTTTGAAATATTTTGTGATAAAAATAGGAAAATTACATTCTCTTTTGAGGAAAAAGATAAGAAAAACAGCTTTTCAGTACTAAGGTCAAAGTTCGATAGGTGGTTAGCTTCTGAGGCAGAGAATTTAGGTTTACTAATCTCTTACTCTACTCTTGTTTTAAATGCCTATAGAGAAGGCGAAGGAATAACTTTGGAAACGAATAGGGGGACACTTAAAGCTCCGCTAATAATTGACGCTTCAGGAGTTACTTCTGTAGTGTTCAGATTACTAGGATTGAGAAGATTTACTCCAGATAAGTGGATGCTCGGAGTGAAAGAGATAATAAAGACAGACGTTAATTTACCGGAAAATGAAGGAGAAGTTAGGACAATAGTAGGGGCAATAAAAGGTGTTAAAGGCGGAGGCTTTGTTTACACTAATAAGGATACATTATCTGTAGGCATGGCAGTAACTTTTGATTCCCTTCCTAAATCGGAGTTTCCTGCAAAGGATTTAGTTGAAGCGTTTAGGGAAAGGATAGGAATTGAAGGGGAGATTTTAGAATACTCAGCCCACGCTATTCCTTACTACGGTTTTAAGAACTTGCCACCATTATACTATAAAAATCTAATTGCAGTAGGAGACTCTGCAGGATTTCTAATTAATGACGGCTTTACAATAAGGGGAATGGATTTAGCAATAGGCTCTGGAATGATTGCGGGACTTGCCGCAAAAAAGATTGTAGAGAGCAGGAATTTCTCAAACACTGAGGTTTATTATGAAATGCTTAAGGATAGTTTCGTACTTAAACACTTGGAGTTAGCTTATAATCGTTTTGAGCTAATTAATTCTCCTTCAACACTTTCAACTTACCCAGAGATTCTGTGTAATGTACTGTCTGATATGTTTACAGTTGAGGAGAATAGGGATACGTTAATTAACGACGTCTTATATAGATTAAAGGAGAAAGGAATTCCACTAAGTCAGGCGGTGAGGGATTTATGGAAAGCAGTAAAATAGTTCCTCTTTTGAAGAGGCTAGGATTAAATACTTATAATGTAGATAAAAAGTCTCATATAGAAGTTAATACTGATATCTGCATTAACTGTAAGGATAAGCCATGTACGGTATCCTGTCCAGCAGGGACTTATGAGGCTTTGCCAGACGGAAGAATTGCTGTACATTACGAGAGATGTTTAGAATGCGGTGGAGCATTAGTCATCTGTCCATTTGGAGCTATTAAATTTAGATTCCCTGAAGGTGGAATATCTTATAGATATGGCTAATTAGTAAGTTTTTTATCAATTAACATGACGTCTCAATAATTTATATAAAGGGAATATAAACCAAACATTAGAAAACTAAAAACGTAAGGAATTTATCATCATTAATTCTTAGTTTGCTCACTTCTTTACTTATCTGTGAAAAAATCAATTGTAATTATCATATTACATCATCCCTAAAATTTTACGATCTTAAGTTGACTAGTCAACTTTAGCTTATAAAGCTTTACGTTGTGATGTATTTTTATTATGCAAATTAAAATTACTTTTGTCTACATTCTTTTACTAAATATTCGTAAGCCTCCTTCTTACTAGGACCGCCGTCGTCAACTGTTTCCGATAAACCGTGAATTTTATGTCATTTAATATCATTTAACATTCCCAGCTCTTCTCATGAAAGTTTATAAATTTTGTAGTTACATACTAGCATGTAGAAGAGAGCCCTACAGTGAACCCGAGGAGCAATGTGAGGGAGAGGAAGGGTTCGATGAGGCTTCCTATGTCCTTGAAGGGAGTGGTTTAACTACCGCTCCCGTAGACGGCATGGGGAGCCGGACAAGGGGAATGAGGACGAGAGGTTGAATACAAATTCATGAAACCTCAATGAAAGTCCGACCCCCAAATTTTCAACTATAACTCCATCTACTCCAGCCTCTTGCAACTTTTGTCCTTCAGTTATTGCATAATTAACTATTTCATCAAGACTCATTTTATTGTTAGGAGAGCCAGGAAGAGGAGGTAGATGAATCATACCTATTATGAATGGTTTCCTTTTTTCAAGCATGAAGAAAATTAAGCAAAGTAGTTCATATCTTTTTAGTATTCAAGGGCAACTCTAATTTCAGCGCAGAGTAATTCATATCTTTAACGGTAATAACGAAAAAATTAATAATCTTACTTTGTTAGATTTAAATGCTAAAAATCCAAGAAGTCTTCATGATTCCAGTAAGCGTAATGGTTACAGACACTGGGACAGTTTCCTTTAAGATTAAAGGGCATTACGGTAAGGATTCTCCCAGTAAATTCAGTGAGGTTTTTAGGCCAATAGTAACCTGGAATTTGACTTACAAATGCAATTTACGTTGCCTCCACTGTTATATTAATGCTTCTCCCAGCGCTCCCGACGGCTTAAGCACTGAAGAAGCGTTAAACCTAGTAGATCAAATGGCAGAGATAGGGATACCGATGATTATAATGAGCGGAGGAGAACCATTAATGAGAAGGGATTTCTTTACAATAGCCTCTTACGCCGCTAACAAGGGAATAAAACTCTCATTATCTACAAATGGAACATTAATAAGCGAAAACGTAGCTAGAAAATTGAAGGAGTTAGGCTTTGTATACGTGGGAATAAGCCTCGATAGTTACTCTCCAGAATTCCATGATAAATTTAGGGGAGTCCAAGGAGCTTTCAACATGGCAATAAAAGGAATAAAAAACACATTAAATGCTGGGCTAAATGTAGGTTTAAGGTTCACGTTAACTAAGGAAAACATTCTGGACGTAGATAATTACATCGAGCTTGCAGTTAAGCTTGGAGTTTCAAGGATAACGTTCTATCACCTTTCCGCAAGCGGTAGAGGGAAAGAACTGAAAGATTGGATGTACACTCCAGAGGAATACAAGATTTTCATGGATAAAATAATTCATTACGCCAAGCAATTGAAAGGGAAAATTGAAATAGAAACAACATTAGGTACTTTTGACGGGATTTACATTGCTAAGTATTTAAATGATAGAAAATTGCTGGACTTCGTTAAATCTACTGGAGGCTGTGGGAGGAAAATGATCTCAATTTATCCTAATGGTGATGTATTCCCTTGCCAATTTATAGACTTCGTTAAGCTAGGGAACATTAGAGAAAAACCGTTAAAGGAAATTCTTAAAAACATTCCTGATATTTTCGTCAATACTGAGAATTATTTAAAAGGACAAAAATGTGGTACTTGTGAATATAAGGAATATTGTAAAGGAGGAGATAGAAGTAGAGCCTACTACTGGGATGGAAGTATTTACGGGGATGATCCCTTATGTCCTTTGAGAGAGCTCCACATTTAGTATTCTGGGAGGTAACTAAAGCTTGTCCTTTGGCTTGTAAGCACTGCAGAGCAAATGCCATACAGAATCCCTTGCCCGGAGAACTAACTACTGCAGAAGGCAAAAAGTTGTTAGAAGAAATATCAACTTTCGGCAAAGTAGTTGTTGTATTTACTGGAGGAGACCCTCTAAGCAGGGATGATATATTTGAGCTAATGGATTATGCGAAACAATTAGGATTAGTAACTTCCATAGCCCCCGCACCTTCTTACAAACTTAATGAGTATACTATAAGGAAAATTAAAGAAGCAGGAGTTACCTATATGTCAATAAGCCTTGACGGTGCTAAGCCAGAAACTCACGATTGGTTAAGAGGCTTAACTAGTTATAAATACGCGATTAACGGAATAAAGGAAGGACTAAAACAAGGGCTAATTGTACAAGTAAATACTCTAATCTGGAAAGGAAGCTACCCTGAATTACCACAAATAGCAAAAATCCTTCATGACCTTGGCGTTAAAGTTTGGGAGATATTCTTCCTAATTCCGGTAGGCAGAGGAACTGTAGAACTGGATATTCCTAAAGAGAACTATAAGAAAGTCGTTAATTTCCTGCTTGAGGTAAGTAAATATAACATCGTAGTAAGGACTGTAGAGGGGCCTTTCTTTAGGAGGGCAAAGTTAGAATACCCTGAGGGCTTTGAGGATAATGAACTAATTGAAGAGTTGAGGAAATTACTAGGAAAACCACCTAAAATGGACGTGGATAAGTCAATAGTGCCCACAAGAGATGGCTCAGGGGTGATTTTTATCTCCTATGACGGCGAGATATACCCAAGCGGGTTCCTTCCCTTATCCTTAGGTAATGTAAGGAAAGACAATATAGTTAAAATATATAGAGAATCTCATTTACTGAAACTTATAAAAGAAGGAAAATTAAAAGGCAAATGCGGAAGCTGTAAATACGTAAATGTGTGCGGAGGCAGTAGAGCAAGAGCTTATGCAGTTTACGGAGACCCATTAGAGGAAGATCCTGCATGCCCTTATTAGCTTCCAGAACTTTGTAGGTATTACGTCTATAAAAGTTTATATAAAATTTTCAAGTAAATTATCATATGGAAGAAGTAGATTTCCAAAAGATCATTGAAAACCCCTCCAGTATAGGTATAGAAATGAAAGTAAGGAAAGCAATAACTTGGTCAGAGAAAGAAAGGATAAAGTCACAGATACATTTACTTACAGTAAAGGGGAGTGGAAATAAAATAAAGTTCATGCCCGGCAGTGAAGGAGAATTCCTAATTTATGACGGAAATTTCCTCTACGTTTATTATCCTCAAGAAAATAGTGTAATCAAGTTCATTATCTAGCCAATTTTATTTTTTCTTTAAGAAAATGTTCTCATGTGAGAACAGAAGTTGTAGTTTATACTGTCGTTATCTCAGCTTTCATACTATCACAAAGTTATACTTATACTTTCTTTACTTACCTCAACTTAACTTGCCATTATTTGGATGAAAACGTAACTAAATGCCTTCAGATCTACTACATTTTAAGAAATTGAAATTCCTCTTTCTAACTCTTCTAAAGCCTTTGTCTTTATTCCGCTTTTTACTGCCAGATAGTGGAAAATTAATGTAACTATTCCTATAACTATTGTATCCTCTGGCAAGGGAATTAAATTAGCTGGACCGAATCACCCACCTCCTATTATCCAAGATAGTATGAAGTTCCTCCTGCATCCTCTGCGGCATATAATGTGGCAAATAACCAACCTGAACCTATTATTCCTCCTAGGCCAATGTAAAATAATTCCATTCTACTCAATAACTTACTTATTTTTTGATCCGATTCTGTTCCTAGGCGTGTAAGTTTCGTTATCAATCGAGATACCTCTAAGCTCTACAGTTGAGGATTGCGGTTAATATTTCAACAATTCCTTGCACTTCAGACAATATTTTCCTTATATCTTTGAAACGTCTCTAGGACTTCTTTCCAGTTCTTCACTTCCTTGATAATCCTCTCTCCTCCTTCATAAACTATAATTAAGTCAGCTGTAGGACCATTACTCCTCAATACTCTTATCTCCCTTACTTGGTCTAGGGGTATCTTCCACTTACCTACCTCAACTCGTTCTGGTGTTATTCTGACGTTTAAATAAGAGTACGACGTTAGAACTAGAGCAATTAAAACTACACTTAAGGCTAACGCTATTGTAGCAAATAAGAGTAATTTATTCGTGAACAGCCAAAGATCGATCATAACATATATGAGCCAAAGGATAATTTGTACGTAGAGGAATAACTTATCCCCTTTCTTAGTATGTATTCTTAACATCAGTGGAGCTTTCACAAAATAAAATTCTGAAAACACGTATAAAAGTATAACTACAGCGAATAGAGTACCCTTCTTCTTAATTCTAAATCCTTTTTCATTGCAATAGAAATTCTTTTTATATTGTACTCTTTTCTATTGATTAAGGATTATCTCTCATACCGGCGTGGCTATGCCGTTGCCAACAGTTCCTGAGAAACCGTGAATTTTATATCATTTAACATTTCTAACTATCTTTTCACAAAAGTTTATAAATTTTGTAGTTATAAATTATGATGTGGAAGAGGGCCCTACAGTGAACCCGAAGAGCAATGTGATGGGTTCGATGAGGCTCTCCATGTCTTGGCTGGGAGTTCACACTCCCTAACCTAGGTCTCTAGCCTTGGCCATAATCTCTATAAAGTTTAAATGATTTAAAAATTCGCCTATATCCTAATGCGTTACTAGAATACTATATATTATTGAATTTAGAATATCTTATGAATAGTATAATATAGAGATAAAATGGGATAAAAAATCTAAATTACCTTAAATAGTTCGCTTACTGAAGTTACTACGAATACACTACCAAGGAATATGTAAATATAAGAAGGCCTCATTTTGTTTGCCAATTTAGCAAAATAATACCCGGAAACTAGTGCAGTTAAGCCTATTATTACTGAGGCTATTATATCAGATCTACCAGAAATTGCGTAAGCTGTTGCGCCACTTATTGCTGAAAATAACATAGCCAAAGTAGCTGTGCCTATCATCCTCTTAACGTCTATAGAAAAGAGCAACATCATTACAGCAATGAACATTATTCCGCCACTAGCCCCTAAAGTGCCGGTAACTATGCCGATTAAGAAAGCTAACGTTGGGGCTATAACGTAAGAAGCAGTCCTTAAATTTAACCTTTTTATATTTAACTTAGGATTTCTAGACCTTTTGAAGGAAACATAAGCCATGTAAGCTGTAAATACTACAAATACCGATTCTAAAGCTCTATCCGGTACAACAAAAGCTATTGCCGAACCTACTTGCGCACCCATTACTGCTCCTAAGCCTAAAATAAGCGAAATTTTAAGATCTACATTTCCGTGCCTAAAATAGACGAAAATGACAGACAATGTCGTTATAACGTCGACTAATAAACTGCTTCCTATAGCGTCTTGAAAGGATAAACCCAAGTAGGACAATGCAGGAACTACTATTAAAACTCCGCTGGAACCAGTAATTCCAGTTAGAGCTCCAACAGCTATTCCTATAATTATAAGAAGCCAGATGGGAATCATGGTTAAAAAATCATAGACTTTCTAATAACGCTTCCGCTATAACTTTCTCTGTCTTATTTATATCCTCTGCTGACATGCTCTCTCCGTTAGTGTTTCTGTAAATCAGATGTACTGATACTGCTTTAAACCCTAGGAGGTTTGCTAGGAAGTAAAGCCCTGCACCTTCTAGCTATGTGGTTCCTTGATGATAGCTTGTCGAGAAATTCCTTACTATGAGTAAATAATGCATCACTGGTAAATACGTTGCCTACTCTTACCTTTAGCTGTTTTGCTTTCAAGTTATTTACTACCTTATTTAGTAGTTCGTAATCTGGAGTTAGTGCATAAGCTGTAAACTCTCCGTTCAAGTACTGGTAGAAAGTTCCTCCCAAGTTATAGGAATAACCTATTGGAACTACTACTTCTCCTGGCTTTACGTCTTTTAATCCTGTAGCAGAACCAAACCTTATAATTTCCTTAACTCCTAAATTGTAGAGGTCGTGGGTTACTAGGGTTAATGACGGTATTCCTATGCCGTGAAATACTATACTTACTTTTTCTCCCTTGTATTTGCCTACATAAATATAGTAGCCTGCAAACTCGCTTGCTAACTTCGAATCTTCTAGTAAGCTAGTTATAGTTTTCATTCTTTGGAGATTACCTACAATTATTGCCTTTTCTCCCAGGTCTCTCGGTTTTGCGGTTATGAGAGCCATAGGAAAGAGTGGGTAACAATGTTATATATGAGTAACTTGACCAGTGTAACGGCATTGATCTTTTTATTAAAAAGAGGTATACTAACTTATAAAAAGAAAAGTTTAGGCCGAAAATTTCCATGTAGGAAGATATATATTCAATAACTTGATAAGATTTATATTTTTAGAAATCTACTTTTAATTATGAATACCATAAATACTCTTTTCAAGTACTCTTTCGTTGATTTAATTGCCCTTATATCAACTTTCAGTCTAGGTTTTGCAAAGTCGTTTATTAATTTTGGAATTCTAGCCGAAAGTTTACTTTATCTTCACATTTCATTAGCATTAATTTCATTTTTGCTAGCTGTAGTTCTACTAAAACTTTCTTTTAATACTGGTCTAGAATTTCCTAAAATAGTCTCAACGATAAGCTTTTCATCTATAGTGTTAGCAGGAAGCTCTGGAATAACTTTCCTTTTAACAAATAGCAACTTGTTTAGCCATATAATGTTAGGGGCGTTCGAAGTAGCTTTAATCTCAACGTCACTATTGATAGGTTACTTAACTTGCTTCTTTAGGTTATGTAAGAGATACTGAGCTAAGAACCGCTGAAAATTTTTTAAGGATAACATCATTTATTAATTACTTGGAAATATGCCCCCGTAGGCCAGCAAGGTAGACCACCGGCCTGCAGAGCCGGTTGTCGCAGGTTCGAGTCCTGCCGGGGGCTTACCTTTACCCCCACGCCCTTTCTATGACCTTCTCTAAGGGGCAAATGTAATTATGCATTTGCTTACCGCCGTCACTCTTCTCTATTAAGTAAACATAATACCTACCTTTAATCTCTTTTACGTAGAATTTAGAATTGACGTAAAAGGAAGGCATTCTAAGATTCTATTTCTTCTGGGGTTTGATACTCATTCTAATAGAATGATCAGCGTTGAGTTGAAAGAAGACTATAAGAGATACTGTAAATGCAGAATAAAGTTTGTATGAATCTTATAGCAAAATTAAAATATCTATATCAGCAGGTGATGCGAACTAATTAATTTAAAACGGTATAAATTTACATGATATGAATTCAACTTTCTAGATTTCGGAGAAGTTCGTCCAATTTCTTTGCTTCTTTTTTCATTTCCTCAATATATAATGACTGAGGATTTTCCCACTCCTCGGTGGTAAAAGTAAAATAATCTATTTTAGCCCTCCTATATTTACTTAACTTCTCCATTCTATCTATATACCTCATACCTTTAAAATCGTCTGATATAATTACTAAATCAATATCGCTTGTATCTAGATAATCTCCTCTGGCTCTGGAACCTACTACATAAACTTCTTTCACATTGATTTCCTTTTTTACGTCTTCTATAAATAGCTCGGCCCTTCTGAGCATTTCTTCTTGACTTTTTATTGCAGATAACGCTTTACCCACTCTATTACCCTCTCCGCTCTTTTTATTAAATCTTCGGCATCTTCCTTAGAATATAACCTAGCCGGTACAGCATTTGCTGCATCTGGATATCTCGCAATAGTATAATGAACTGTTAACTTATCGACATCCTGTCTAATTTCGTCTCCTCTTATCCCAGATTCCCTTTGAATTTCATCCAAAATTTCATCTAAATCATGAGTTCTTATTGTCTTACCAAAATTAATGAGTAAAGCTTTTAACGCCTTTTCTGCAGATTGTTGAGCCCAAAAAGCTGGAAGCATGGCCAGTAAAGAAAGTGTTCTTAGCTGTAGAAAGATCTTCTAAGGCTTGCTGAAACCACTTTTTCGCTTCTTCTCTCATAAAATGAATGCTCCCCAGATTTTGTTATTCTCCTCATAAGTTATTCCGGTATTCCTTATTTCTCCGAAGACAGATATCTTATCAACTCTATCCTCAATTTTTACCTTCAGCCTTAATTTCTTGCTTTCCTCGGAAATTACGTCTTCAACCTTTAGTGCAGTCCTATAACCGTTAATTGTGGTGTAAAACTTAGTTCCCTTCTGTATTTTAGATGGAGGATTATAATACTGCTCATCCTTTAATTCAAACTCCTCCTGTATTCTCTTTACGGTATCCCTAAGGTCTAGGAGAGTTATTTCACCATTGCTAAAGTATTCAAAATTGCCTAAAACTTCTCCGCCCTTGAAGTTTAAGGGGAAGTTATCCCTTTCAAACCTTATTGCAATATAAGACGTTGGGTCTGCGGCGTAAATCTTTTGCCCGAATTCCTCAATCTGTATTACTTTTTGCTCACCGTAAGGAGTATTTAACACGTCGTTCTTCTGTATCTTTCCAGACATTACCCTACCTGCAAGAACTTTAATATTCTCAGTAGGATTCATTACGTCTCTTGCATGAAAGACAGTCTTTGACGAGTTTATTCTAGTTTGTACAGTGCTTTCCAGGTTCTTTAATAGTTCCTCGTATTGACCTTCAGCTTGAATATCATTTATTCCTTTAACTATTATGGAAGAAGTGTAGTAGTAAAACCTTGCGTCAGTCATTCCTAGGATTTTGCCTATCCTATCAAGGTCGCTCTTAACTTGACTAACGTATTTATCATAATCCTTTTCCATGTCTATCTTAGTTATTATAACGTGGAATTCTGGCGTTCTGCCAAAGGCTTTCCTAACTAGGTAAGTAGTAATTAAGTGAGTAAGCATTGTGTTCTTAAGGTAAGCCTTTTCCTTTATTTCGTCAACCGGAATTGCGAAGAGCGTTGTATCGCTCTCAACGGTTGAAAGGTGAGCCTGGTAAGTGTACCTATTATGACCTCCTATATCTATCGCTATTAATTGGAGGTCTCCTATGGTTATATTAACTGCGTGAGATTTGGAAGTCATTTGTCTAATCGTTTCGTCGCTGGTTATTTGTATGAGGTTTGCCAAATATTCTTGCACTGGAACTTTATACTGCTTATTATATATTTGGAATAATCTGGTCTTTTGAGCTATGTAATCCTTGTTAGTTGAATACTTCCAAAGTAAATACCCTAAGAGAGTTGATTTACCAGAGTTGACGCTTCCCTCAATGTTGATGATAATCTTCTTCATAAAAAAATGAATGGAATATAATAATATAAATGTATTCTGTAATGATCTAACTCCTCCCCGCTAGCAATGGTTCCCCTCTCATCGATTCGGGACTAGAGAGCCCAAGGAGAATCATCTGCTCTAGTCCATTTGAGATTGGTTGCCCCTCCCACAGTCGAGCTTAGGAGGGGCGTCGTCACTAAATTAGAAAAAGAAGTCAGGGGCTACCTTTGACGAGGGGTTTGGGCTTCATTGAATTTTCATGAATTTGTATCCAATTCTCAGCCCTTGGGCTTCAAAAGAGTCACGGGGAAACCCGTTACCCCTCAGCCCCTTTAGCGGGATAACCCCACCCATCAGAGTGTTGCCATCTGATGGGGAAACCCGCACATCTTTTAGCCACACCTTTCGGGAAAACCCATCCACATCTGGTGTGACTTTACTCATATTAACCATTAAAGTATATAAACTTCACGGTTTATCGAAAACTATTGACTACGGCTTTCCGTCTCCTTAACCCCCTTTCTGTAAAAAGATAGTAAGTAATAAAAGGTAGGCATTAGAGTATTCGTTATGTATTTAATTTCATTGCTAGGCAATGGAGATACCGGCAAAACGACGTCATTTGCAAAGTTTTTGCTTAAAAATAACTATTTCCTAGACCACCAAGAAGAGGCAGTTAAGAACGCGAAGTTCGATGCTGAAATTAATGGGAAACCAGACGATTATTACCAATTCTTACTTTACGTTTCTCCTCAGGAGAAGATAGAGGAGAGGACCATTTACACTGCACAAAAAATTATGGCTTATCACCAAGGGAAATTCCTGCCTTTCAGAACAATATCATACCTAAAATTCACAGGAGAAAAATACGAAAGAGTAATAGTCGATTCGCCATATAAGGATGGATTTGCTAAAGGTTACGTTACATTTTCGTTGCAGGATATTGGTGGTCAGTTTGATTTGTTTGATAAGCAAATCAACGGGTTAAGAATATCAGATAGCGTAATTTATTTTGCAGATGATAAAACTACTGAAAAGGACGTAGAAAATCACGCTAAAATGATCTCAGCTTTCAACTTACCAACTTTTGTAGTTGTAAATAAGGAAGACATTCTAAAGGAAAAGGCAGTAGAAAAGATGAACATGATATTAACAATATTTCAAGAACATAAGATTAACGTGGTGGATAAAATAGTAACTTCGGCACTTTATAAGGAAGACGAAATAGTAAAATTCTTCGAAAATGCAATAAAATGGACGATAGATAAGGATATAAGAATTTATGGGAAGAATATTTTTGGAGTAATAAGAAACGTAAACAGAAGCATAGCCACAATGAGGGCATACACTTCGCTTTCCATGCCTAAAAATTCTCAACAATATCTTTATACTCAGAGGAAGAAAAGGTTCTTCCCTAATAAGGTTAAAAGCGTGGAATTCGCTCTTAAGGAAACAAGAATGATTCACAAGGGTGAGCTTATAGGCGTAGCTTTCTCCGAGAATCCTTTGCCTTCTACCGTATTTAAGGAAGAAGAGCATATAAGAAACCCAATTACGAATATTCACTTGGAGAGACCTTTACAAGAAGGAGAAATCTTATTCTCGTCACTTGTACATTCAATAAAAGGTGAAAAATACGGTAACTTGATCCTTAATGAGGGAATAGGAGTTAACGAACTTTTCGTTATAAATACAATAAATCAAACCATTAAGGAAATTTACGACCTAACCGATTTCTTCTAAAATTTTTAAGGATTTAAAAAAGATGATTAATTATGAAAGTTTTGATAACTTATGGTAAAGATTTTCCTGCCCTAAAATTTGATAAAAAAGTTGTCATCAAACCCGGTGAGGAGTATAGAGCCTTTGATTTCTCCATCATTAAGGATTTTGATCAAGTTTATACTTACGTTGATAGCCCTGCCTACGCTTTTGCTACGTCACTTCTTTATTCTAAGGATTATTTCATTGTTAAAAATCCTTATACTATGCCAACAAAAATACCTAGAATAAAGGTAAAGGAAATAAAAGATGAACTAGAAACCGCTAAGGAAAAGACGGTCATAATAGCGGGAAAAGACCTGGTAAAGTCTGTAGTGGAGATCTACGGTGGAAGGAAAATAGATGAAAAGGAACCAGAAATGAATTTACTAAAAATGAAAAAGTACGAAGGTTATGCAATAATATTTACACCAACCACTCCATCAGTAATTTTAGATACATTAAACGTTGCCGATAAATATAATGTTGAGGTATTTCTTGTTGCACCAGTTATTGACACTACAAAGGAAGGTAGAATAACTTGCTATTTAATGGATAAGGAAATTAATAATATAAACGCAATAAAGTTCCTTAAGTTATATTAAGTTTTACGAAGAGATCTTTTACTTTCTCATTTAACAGTTTAATTTCAACTTCGTTAATCTCAATAGGGGTAGAGTAACAGTCGTGAATTCTAATTGCGTCAAGTAATTCCGAAAATTCGCTCTCTACATCTATTTTTAGCTTCTTTTTCAAAAGCCTAAATAATCCAGCAAAATCCAGATACCATGGAATTTCTACTCCGGAATCTAGAAGCTTAGCAACTAAAGCTAGATAAACCGCCCTAGAAAATAGTATTGCCGAGATGTCGTAATATCCTCCTTTCATATTATAAACTGCAGCCTCTAGGAAATTTTTTGCTCTAGAATACAAATTAGCCGTAAATTCTTGCATAAAGTAAAAATAGGATGAAGGTATTTATTCCTTTCTAGTTTTTCAAACTTTAACGAGAGATATATATTTGAGAATGTCAACTTAAAAACTTCAAATGTAATATAAACATATGAGGATTGTGATTTTAGGTGGAGGATTTGCAGGATTATCTGCATTAAAAACTCACGATTCTATAATGATAGATAATAAAGATTACTTCATACTAACTCATAAGCTCATTGATGTAGTAAAAACCGGCGATCCTAGCATTGCAAAAATTCCATATCCTAAAGTTCTCAAAGCTACTGTTAAGTCGATCAACTTTAGAAAAAAAGTAGTAATAACTACTGCAGGAGAAATAGCGTATGATAAGTTAATTATATCCTTAGGTTATTCGCAGAGACTTATTGAGGGTGCAACAAAGTTCGAAAACATAGAGGACGCTTTAAGAATTAGGGAAGGATTGCTAAGAGCTAAAACTGTAGTTATAATAGGAGGAGGAAACTTAGGAGTAGAATTGGCATCCTTAGCAAGAGAAATGGGAAAGGAAGTTTACCTAATTGAGGGACAAAGTAGGCTATTAAATTTCATGTCTCAAGAATCTTCTGCCTACGCTGAAAAGAAATTAAGAGAAATGGGAGTTAATGTACTGTTTAACACTAAGGTTGAGAAGATAGAAGACAACACTGTTTATGCGGAAGATCAAAAAATTAGAGGAGATCTAATAGTATCTTCAATAGGGTTCAAAGGACCTTCAATTCTTAAAGAGCTAGGGCTAACTACTATAAACGATAGGATGGTTGTTAATGAATATTTACAATCTGTAGATCAAGAAGATGTTTACGGTGCAGGCGACTGTTCTACAACTAAGGAATTTATACCCATGTCTGCACAAGTTGCAGTACAAGCAGGAAGGACTGCAATGCTTAATGCAATAGGATTTGAAAGAAAGTTCTCATACCGTCAATACGCAATTATAGTTAGAATAGGTAATGAATCTTTCGGTGATTTACTAGGTAAATTTGTTAGAGGAAGAGTAGCAGAATTAGCAGAAAAACTTGGGATATATAGGGCTATAAAATTGTTAAAGTGAATTTCTGTATTTAGTACCAGCTTTAAAAGTTTTCAGATAATCGTTCGCTGTCGTGGTGTTACATTAAAAAGATGTATTATTGGAACTATATAGATCTATATTTTTTACTTTAACTATAAAAGAAATCCTTTTTAATCATTATTCAAAGTAGACATGAGGAATTATGGGTTTTAATGGTATAGCAGGAGCAGTAAATGAACCGGGAGAAATACCTTGGGAGCTCGTTCTATTATATTTCCTAGTTGCGTTAGCTATTGCATTTCTTTTAGGTAAAAGAAGCGGAGGGTTAAAAGCATTTAACACCTTAGATTTAATATACATAGGAATAGGCTCAGCTTTTGCTGTAGCTTGGGAATTCTATATTGCAGGTTTTTTAGACAGATTTATTCCCTCAAATCCTTTCGTAAGTGTTGGCTTCTGGGGAAGGATTATAATAGTATTCATTGTTGCAGCACTAGTAAGGAAAGTTGGAGTAGGAATGCTCACGTTATTTATCTTTGACGTTCTAAGCGACATATTTCATTACGGTTTTGGAGGAGAACCAATGTACTTTATTTACGAAACATTTACCTACGGGCTATTTGTAGATTTAATGATAGCTGCAACCGGTGGAAGAATATTCGGATTGCCAAACTTTGCACCTTCAGTTACAACAAAACCGCCTACACAGAATATTCAAAAGACTACAATGCAGTCAGCTGAGGAAGATACTCCAGCTAGATCTACCTCTATTACTACGTCAACTTTTATAGTTGGAGCAATAGAAGGTGCAATAATTGGGCTTCTTTGGGCTTTTCCAGATCCAGTTTTTTACGACGGCTTTTTCAGGCCATTTATTGAGGCTAAAATAGCTAATTGGGGTTATATATACTATCATATTTACGCTTATATGCCAGGAGATGCAATAGCTGGAATAATTGGAGCGATTATAGCAATAATAGTAGCTAGAGCGGTGGGATCGTGAAGTTCGTTGAAATTAAAGATTTTCAAGTTACTTACCTAGGTAGAAGTAAACCATCCTTAGTAATAGATGACTTTGAAATAGAAGATGGAGAATCAGTACTAATTGTTGGAAAGTCGGGTTCAGGGAAATCGACGCTAGTAAATGCTATAAACGGAGTTATTCCAAATATGATAAATGCTCAAGAAACTGGAGAAATTTCAGTTTACGGTAAAGATCCCAGAAAACAGCCCATTTATGAGACTGCTAAGCTTGTAGGAACGCTTCTTCAAGACCCTGAAACTCAGATTTTTAATTACACCGTAATAGACGAGATAGCCTTTGGTCCAGAAAATTTTATGTTACCTAAAGAGGAAATAATAGAAAGGGTAAATGAGGCAGCAAAACTTACTGGGATTTCTCACTTGTTACATCGAGAAACTAACACTCTTTCTGGTGGAGAAATGCAGAGAGTAGCCTTAGCATCAATATTAGCAATGAGACCTAGGGCATTAATACTTGATGAGCCTACCTCTAATATAGATCCAAAAGGTACAGCAGAGATCTTCTCCTTAATAAAAAACTTTAGACAAGAAAGGAGGAGTTTAATAATAGTTGAACATAAGCTTGAGAGAGTTCTACCTTACGTTGATAGGGTAGTCTTAGTAGATAGAGGGAGAATAGTTCTAGATGTACCAAAGGAGGAATTAGTTGAAAGTTCTGATTTATTAGCATCAGCTGGAGTAGAAATTCCAGATTATTATCTTTATTTAAAGAAAGTAGGAGCGAGAAGCTTTAGTAAAGAATTACTAAAGGGATATAGGTACGTTCCTCCTCCCAGGAGAAAAGGAGAGAGGGAGGTGCTTTACGCTAAAGTTAAAGTTTGGACTAGACAAGGCAAGACACTTGTAGATACTGAAATTTCAATAAAACAAGGAGAGATAGTAGCGTTAATGGGAAATAACGGTGCAGGAAAATCTACTTTACTTAAGGCAATAATGGGGATGCTAGATAGAAAATTAAAGGCTGAGGTTAAACTTGTTGTAGAAGGAAAGGACTTAAGTAAAAAGGGACTCGCAGAAAGAGGAAGCTACATAGGCTATTTACCTCAAAACTTTGATATAATGTTTGTAAAGAGGAAAGTTGAGGATGAAATAGCGTTTGCAATGAAGAATAGGAAAACCTTCTCTGAAGAGAAGTTGAACAATATCCTGCAAATGTTTTCCTTACAAAAAGTAAGGCACGATGACCCTCTTTTATTATCAATGGGGCAAAGGAGGAGAGTCGCAATGGCGTCGATCCTTGCCTCTGGAGCTAGGATATTACTAATGGACGAACCTACTAGTGGCCAAGATTGGTACCACAGAGAGATCTTAGGAAGAGAAGTTCAGGATTTGAGAGAAAAAGGTTACACGTTCCTCATAGTAACTCACGATTCAAGGTTCGTTGATAAATTCTGCGACAGAGTGCTTGTAATGAAAGATGGTAAAATTGTATTTAATGGAACTCCAGAGGAGGCTTTTCTAAGGGAAGATCTAGGAATTTATCCTCCAACTGAATACGTGGTGACCAAGCTTGGTACCCTGGAGCTCTCTTTATGAGGATCCTTTTACTCAGACTATCATTAGTTGGTTCCTATTCTTCTACGGAGTAGCTTTACCTATAGGTTTACTCCTAACGGTACTAGGATTAAAAGGATTAATGGAAATAACAAGGTACGAAAGCGGAAAAACTTTCCTTTACAAGCTTAATCCATTAACTAAGGTATTTTTTGGAATAATAGTAATGTCAGTAGCAGCGGTAACTATATGGTGGATTGGCGCTATCTTAACTCTCGTGATAATGTTCCTATACTTGACATTAAATGACGGCAAAAAGAAGTTTGCTTACATTACTCTCCTAGTCTTTATTACAATAATAGGCTCAACGTGGAGTATTGCACCCTATACTCCTAATTCAGTACTGCAAATGGTATTCCCTTGCCCGGTATCAAGTTATACTGTAGTCTGGGTATGGCCTTCGTATTTCGTAAATATAATGGGCTATGAGCCTCAATTAACTTTACAAGGATTAATATATGGAGCACAAATATCGTTCAGAATAACTTCAGTTTTAGTCTCTTCATTACTCCTTATACTAACTACTACAACATCTGACATCTTTAGAATGTTCTCTAAAATGAAAGTTCCCCTTGCTATAACTTTCTCTATATTAGTTGGAGTAAAAACTGTACCAAAAATTTTTGAAATTTTAGATACTTCAGTAAAAATGCAGTTCATTAGAGGGTTAGGATACGGAAAACCCAGAGTGTTATATCCTATTTACTTCTTTTACGCAGGATTGATGGCAATTATACCTTCAATGGTTTACTTACTTAGAGGAGCAAAGAACCTTGCAATTTCAGTAGATACTAGAGGTTTTAGAGCTTACGAAAGTAGGACAATGCTAGTAGACTTACCTTTTACTAAATACGACTACATAATGTTTGCAGTCATGGCAGGACTTATAATCTTAGCAGTCTTTGCAAACATTTACGGCTTCGGAAGAAGTATTCCTTATGTAGGGTACTAAAATGAAGAGAACCCTCATCATAACCTTTTTCTTAACAATCTTTTTTCTTTTACCCACCTTTCATGCCTCAACAACTGCGACTCCAATTAAACATGTTATTATAATAATTGAGGAAAATCACTCCTTTGACAATATGTTTGGAACTTATCCTTTTGGCTGGCCACCAATAGTTAATAACATAACTCTTTCAGTAATGTGGCCATGCGGTCTTTATAAGAATTACACTCAATTAGAAAGCAGTAAGAACGGAGTACTCTGTTGGATTTCCGTTCCAAATGTTCCATGGTTACCATTCTTAGGCAGTAGTCATCCGTATTATGCTAACGCATGGGATACCGTAGATCCTGGCGAAGGATGGTGCATATATCATGGAGACTACTGGTTTGACACTTACGACGGTTTCGTTTATTATTCTGGACCACAATCGATGGCTTATTTCTCTTACCAGCAAGTTGGGATATTGTGGGATTACGCCGAAGAATACGTTCTTGCCGATAATTATTACTCTCCAGTCCTTGGATTAACAGAACCTAACAGAGTTGCCTACATGACCGGATTTCCTCCAAGTTTTTATAGTGACGACGCTTGTAACGTTATTCCGTTTAATGAAACAATAATGTACCAACTTTGTGAAAATAACATAAGCTGGGGTTATTTCGTTTACGATTATTCTGGCTGTATTCCTTGGCCAATGGGGGCGTTTATAGGAATACAAAATTACATGAACCACTTCCACGGACTTACCGCATTTCAAGAATATTTGCAAAATAATTCATTACCTGCAGTTAGTTGGGTTATGTTAATCAACGGATATGACGATAGATACGATATGCATCCTCCTTATAATGTAACTGCTGGGGCTGTAGAAATTTCTCAGATAATCAATGAGGTAATGAGAAGCCCGGAGTGGAACTCTACCGTAATTTTCATAACATTTGATGAAGGCGGAGGATATTTTGACCAAATAGTACCTCCTGCAATAAATAATTATGGACTTGGCCAAAGGATTCCTCTTTTGATTATTTCGCCCTATGCAAAAGAGGCGTGGATAGATAATTATACACTGAGCGGATATACCTTGTTAGGGTTTATTGATTATAATTGGCATTTACCTTGGTTAACAAAATACGTAGAAAATAGTGACGTTCAAGGACTATTGTGTGCCTTCAATTTCTCGAGAGATAGACCCCCAATAATACTTTGTCCAAATAACTGGACTTATCCAATACCTCTGCAATATCCTGTACATTACGGTTACATTGCAGTAGTTCATCCTCTGCCTGGCTATGCATCGGTTTATCCAGAACCGGCAATTCAAATCCTCCTACCATTGGATTTAATAGGCTTTGCATTACTTTTCGCATCATTTAAGAAGAGAAATCTTATGCTCTACGCTTTGCTTTCCCTGCTAGTGAGTCTTGGAATTTCAGGTTATGTTTATTCTACCAATAGTATATATAGCTTTGTTACTGACTATTTCGTCTACTCTTCTCTTATAGGCTTCCTAATATCTTCTGTGCTAGCGTTAAAGAGATATAAGAATGTGCTAAGGAGGTAAAAATGAACGAGGTAGCTTTTTTAGCTTCTTTCCTACCTTGCAGTTTTGAAGGCTTTGAAATGTCTCTTTTTTCTTATATTGCGACTTCAAATAATAGGAAGATGGGAAATTTAGGAACCTTAACTGGAGTGCTCATTGTCCTCTCTCTCATTTATTTAACTTACATTTTTCTCCCCGTGTTAATTACGGATACTAGTGAGTACATAATAAGGATGTCCTTAGGTTTTCTCTTAATAGGAATGGCTACGCTTTTCTTTTTCAGAGATTATCCAGAACCTAGAGGAGCATTTTTAACTGCTGCACTAGGAATAACTGCTGAAGGGATAGAAGTTGACATATTTACTGTAAGTTCTTGGATAATGACTGGAGACTATACTTGGGCTTTAATAGGCGGTATTCTAGGTTTTATGTGGAGTTTAATTGCTTTCAGAATAATTTCAGTAAAATTTCCTAAGAGAATAATGAAGAACGTGGCAGTAGGCTTACTTTACACAGTAGGTTTTATTATATTAACCAGCGGGCTAATATGATGGAAAAAATAATTTCCATTATATTTCATCCTTCAATATCAACATTCCTAGGCTTTCTCATTATATTTCTGGCAAGATGTAGAAATCTACTGGATTTTGTAGATATAATTTTCTTCTTTTCAATTCTACCTTTCTTGATAACACTAGTTATGTGGAAACTAGGAAAGATTTCTGATTTATTTATAAGCAGGAGAGAAGAAAGAGGAAGAGTAATTATTATAGTTTTACTAGGTTATTTACTAGGTAGTCTACTTCTATACTATTTCAATTTCTCACCCATTTTCTTTTACCTCAGCATAGCTTACATTGTTAATACAATACTCATATTATCCATCTCGCTCAAGTACAAGATAAGCATACACGTAGCAACAATCACGGCAATTTCTACAGCATTAATAATGATTCTAGGAATAAAGTTCATTTTCTTTTACTTGTTTTCGATAATTGTAGGTATCGCAAGAGTTAAAATTAAAGCCCACACTATTGACCA
>Ga0326758_100096_pt1:22500-27500 | contig 29310 bp, 16 predicted proteins | sample GCRJH_S_FD_207221 | JGI IMG/M metagenome (GOLD analysis project Ga0326758, IMG submission 207221) | Hot spring sediment microbial communities from Geyser Creek Basin, Yellowstone National Park, WY, United States - GCR.JH_S | ecosystem: Environmental > Aquatic > Thermal springs >... | reverse complement strand
TAGTTATAATGGTTATAATGGGTTGCCCGGGACTCGAACCCGGAACTAGTCGGATGGAGTAGAGAATTTCTTTGTTAAAAAATAGTTTAAAAACCCTCCCCAAACCGTGCTTGCATTTTTCATTGCACACGGCTTTCCCTATGTATACATCTAAAACTCAGTTCCCTCCCCAGACGGAACCCCTATGAAAGATAAATACTCATTTACTCAATCTTTACTCGTATATTGCATGAGCATTTCATAATGAAAATGGATGATTTCTTTTGTTATCCCTATTTAGTTTAGGGATATTTTTGATTTCCATGTTTTCATAACCAATTATTCATGATTGGACAGCTCGTTGATACAAATAATATCCAAATACCAAACCCGCCCCCTATATAACTTTTGTGAAATAGAAGAAGCTCTTGGAAAGATCAAAAAAAGAATTTGCTCTTCCTCCGTAAAAAACTCTTCCAATAATTCTGAACCTAATCTTTTCAAAAAAATCCGTACAGTACTTTTGTGTTTACGAGCCAACGTTTTAACACAAGAAAGTCGAAGTATATATTTTATTCGATACAAACTCTTTTTTCTTGAGGATCCGCTATAATAATGAGAAAGATTTCTGCATATACGGACAAATCGGTCGATAATATCAGAATCCGAAAAATCGGCCCAGGTCGGTTTACTAATGGGATGTCCTACTGCGTTACAAAATTTCATTTTTGCTAATGATCCAATCAAAGGAATAATTGAAACTGTTGTATCGAGTTTATTCATAATATTATCCATTAGAAATGCATTTTCTAGCATTTGACTCCGTACCACTGAAAGGTTTAGTCGTACACTTGAACTTGAAAGATAACCTAATAAGGCGAAAGAATGCTTGTATAATGAAAATGGGTTTATATGGATCTTTTGGGGTTGAAAGCACACATCAAAATGACATTGACATAAATTGACAAGGTAATATTTCCATTTTTTCATCAGAAGAGGCGTATCCTTTGAGACAAAAATGGATTTTCCTTGATATCTAATATAATGTATGAAAGGATCCTTGAGCAAGCATAGGCTGTCCCCCCAATCCTTAGTAAAGACTTCTACAAAATGTTCTATTTTTCCATAGAAATATATTCGCTCAAGAAAGACCTGATAAAATGTTAATCGGAAATGAAAGGATTGCTTACAAAGAAAAAAGAAAACGGACTCGTATTCATATACATGAGAATTATATAAGAACAAGAAGAATCTTTGATTCTTTTTTACAAAAAAGGAAATAGATTTCTTTGGAATAATAAGACTGTTCAAATTCCAATACTCGTGAAGAAAGAGTCGTAATAAATGCAAAGAGGAGGGATCTTTCACCCAATAGCGAAGGATTTGAACCAATTTTTCTAGATGGATGGGGTACGGTATTAGTCCCTCTGACAGATAATTTAAATGTGGGAATTTGCCCTCTAAAAAAGGAAATATTGAATGAATTGATCGTAAATTATGAGATTTTACTATTTCTGATCTTTCTAAAGAGGATACTAATCGTAAGGAAAATGGAATTTCCACAATAACTGCAAACCCCTCCGATATCATTTGAAAATACAAATTTTTGTTATACCTAAAAAATGTATTTTGGTTAGAATCATTAGCAGAAATAATCAAATGATTCTGTTGATACATTCGAGTAATTAAACGTTTTACGATTAGTAAACTATATTTATTGTCATAACCTACATTTTCTAACAAAATAGATCTATTTAAGTCACGATCATGAGCAAATGTATAAATATACTCCCGAAAGATAAGTGGGTATAGGAAGTCATTTTTTCGAGATCTATCTATTTCTAAATTTCTTTGAGATTTCTCTATTTTCATTTTTAATTCGATTTGATTGAAGCAAAGATAGGGAGTTTATTGGGTTATTAAATGATACATAGTGCGATACCATAAAAACAAAATAGTATAATATAAAAAGAATGGATACCTCGGAAATAGTTAAACTCACCAACGGACCCTCTATCCTCTCTTTTTTCCATCTAATTGGTTTATGTTCATTTCTAATTGGTTTATGTTCATTTATAGGGTAATAGGTGACTAGAAATCCTTTACTTTTTCAAGTCAATCACTCTTTTTTGATTTTGGAAAAAAAAAATTGCTTTATCAATATACTTTTTCTTCTACACATTCAACTCCCCTTCATAGTGGAGAATAGCTAATAGTTAGGACTCATTAAAAAAATCGAAAATCCACTCAAGAAAAAGCTTTTCCCGCACTAGGCACTAATCCATTTTTAACGTCTAATTAGATCGGAAAATCATTCAAATTAAGAACGGGAGCTCGTTGCTTTTTTATTTCCCTATAATTGGAGCCGCGGAGCTCTGTCCATTTATTAACTCGACCCAACCCCAACTTTGAATTTGAATTCATTTGTTTTTATGTTACGCACCAAGAATTCAAACAAGGTTTGTTTGGAGCCGATCCGGTAAGAATCAAATATTCTCAGAATTCTCCATTGATACGACATGCTGTTTTTTCCATTCATTCCTTTCAGGATCAGTCGTGGTCTTACAAATAATACCGATGGTATGGACGAATCCCTTTCTTCGTACAAATGTGTAAAAGCTGTTAGCCGCACTTAAAAGCCGAGTACTCTACCATTGAGTTAGCAACCCAAATACAAATAATTAGGTTATGTAGATAGAATCGGAATCAAAAATCAAAATAAATCAAAGAGAATAAATAAAGAGATTAAATCGTACGACACAATCAAAACATTAAACTAACAAGAAATGAACACGAAATTAAATAGAAAAATTTCTAATTGATTCGGATAAAAAAATAGATAAAGTTAAATTTAAATAAAGTATAGATAAAGTTTAATAAAGTCAAAATTTATAGATTATCTATTGTCTCTTATGCTATCTATTCTTATATTTAAATATTTAAAATTGAAAATAATTTAAAAAATGGAAATATTCATTTTTATACATTTTTCTAATATAACAATACATTCAATACATTTCCATTTTTTTTTTCAATCAAAAAAAGACTTTTGTATCACAGCAAATCCAATAAACCTATCATTTCATTTGAATGAAGAAAAAAAAAAAACCAAACCACTGGAATAGATATAAATAAATCTACAGATAAGATCTAATTACCCAGATCGGATTATATTTATTTGATACACTGTTGTCAATATGAATGTAAATCTGTTAATAAAAAAATACACAATGAAGAAAACAAAAGAATTAATTCAAATTAACCCCATATTTTATTGATATTTTATTGAATCATATAAATATTTTTTGATTTCCAATACGAATATTAGCAAACCAATAAGATAAGACGAAGAAATAAGTAGTTCTCTTCGAATCTTCATCTTCAAGTGACTCGATAGGACCGAGTCGTGAATCCCACACTTCTTCAAGTACCAAGGACTCATAAAAAATCATTAAATTAAAAGAATTTAATTAAAAAATAGCTTATCCCGATATCATTATTTGAATAACGTTTTATAGTTTATAGTAAGGACTCCGTTTTATCATCATAAAAGAGATAAATCCCATATTCAGATTCAGATTAAACCATCAATGATTTAAAATAAAACAAATGAATAGGTCGAAAAAGAAATGTGTAACATATGTATTTTCTTTGTTTGTTAATGAGATTCGAACAGACATTGAAAATGATCATGGGGTATGGGATAATGAATGAGAAATCAAATTCAAATAAAGAACGATTCCATCTTATTGGATGCTAGACTCTCTTTTTATAGGTACAAAGCCAAAGAGGTTCAGATGAATTCATTGTTTCCTTTTTTTTTTACCCTAAACCAGCCCGAGGATAAAGATATAATGAAAAACCCGTCTTACTTTTGTTGTTCAAAAAAACAATCTTTATTTTGATATATATAATTTTGATATAGAAAATAAATATGCTCTGGGACGGAAGGATTCGAACCTCCGAATGGCGGGATCAAAACCCGTTGCCTTACCGCTTGGCCACGCCCCATTTCTATTTTGATTCAAAACTAATAAAACTAATATTGGTATTGGTTCTTTGTCAATTCCCGTCCCCAAAAATATCTATGAACTGGATTAGCTTGTTGTTCGTATTTTGATATGTGTAGATATAGAATTAAACTGAATTTATTGATCATAATATAGAATTCCATTAAGATATTGTATGAAAATATGATTTCTTTTATTCTTTTTTTAGCTGATAATTGAAGGATTTTTGATTGACTGAGTTTAAAGTTTTTTGTCTACCTTAACTCTATTTTATATTAATATTAATTTATATCCATTTTTATATGAATATTAATAACTCAGTCAAAATACAATTATCTTCAAGAACAAAATGTTTGTTATGCTTAATATTTTAAATTTGATTTGTATCTGTCTTAATTTTGCCCTTTATTCAAGCAGTTTTTTCTTCACAAAATTGCCTGAAGCCTACGCTTTTTTGAATCCAATCGTAGATGTTATGCCAGTAATCCCTCTGTTCTTTTTTCTATTAGCCTTTGTTTGGCAAGCTGCTGTAAGTTTTCGATGAGATTTTGAATACTGTCCTAGAATAATTCATGATTTATTCAAGATAAAAAATTCTAATAATTGATAAGATCAGATAAGTCTTATAGTATAGGCCCTTGATTCAAACATTGAAGTTATTGTATAAACGTGAAAAATATAGATTACCTACCCCATGCTCCTCTTTTTTCCATTCTATTAAAAGAAACCTATTCGGTTAGAGCCCCCCGAAATATCTAATTTTCGGTATGAAAGAAAATTTTTGGCACGAAAGACTCGACTCTTATTACAAATGAATTTAGAAAAATGCTTTTCTATTTCGAAAAATTTCTAGAAGCCACTTCATTTCTTGGTGTCAAAATAGGATATATAGTATAAAAATAGAGAATCTATTTTCTTTTTTTCCAAACAAAAAAAAAAAAGATCTTGGAGATTGTCTAATGCTTACTCTCAAACTCTTTGTTTACACAGTAGTAATATTCTTTGTTTCCC
>Ga0326758_100096_pt1:7500-17500 | contig 29310 bp, 16 predicted proteins | sample GCRJH_S_FD_207221 | JGI IMG/M metagenome (GOLD analysis project Ga0326758, IMG submission 207221) | Hot spring sediment microbial communities from Geyser Creek Basin, Yellowstone National Park, WY, United States - GCR.JH_S | ecosystem: Environmental > Aquatic > Thermal springs >... | reverse complement strand
GCTAAAATATCGGTATTAAACCCGAAACTCCCGGCGGATGACCAGTGACCCAAGGAAACGAAAGAATCGGTTATATTTTTCATACGATCTCCTCTTCTTTTATAAATCTTATAGACAGACTAATTATCTATTTATTTTTTTTATTTTTCTAGATTATTTTATTTTATATTTTTTTTTCAATTGTAAATTTCTAATTAAGAACAATACTTATTAGAATTGGGTATCAGATCTCGTGTCAATTGCGAAATATCTACTTTTTTTTTGTTACAACACTTCCTTAAAAAAGTTTGGATTGGACTAACTAAGAAAGGGGAAGGAAGAAAGTGAATCAGTATACTAATTCCTCATCCCCCAATCAATCCTTCCCGTTGGGTTATTGTCCCAATAAAAATAAAACAAAATAAATAATTGTAGGAGTAAAATCTTGATAGAATTCGAAAAAGCAAGCAGCAAGTACAAGACAATAAAAAAAAAAAAAATACGTATTTTTTTATAGGATTAGATTAAACAAATCAAATATAGGATTAAACAAAAGGATTCGCAAATAAAAGTGCTAATGCTACAACCAGTCCATAAATTGTTAAAGCTTCCATAAAAGCCAGACTAAGCAATAAAGTACCTCGTATTTTCCCCTCTGCCTCGGGTTGTCTCGCGATACCTTCTACAGCTTGGCCCGCAGCAGTACCTTGACCAACCCCAGGTCCAATAGAAGCAAGCCCAACGGCCAACCCAGCAGCAATAACGGAAGCGGCAGAAATCAATGGATTCATGATAAGTTCCTCGCACCAAAAAAAAAGAAATGGTTAATGATACAATCAACCAATAAATTATGACTTAATTATTCCATCGATAAGATTTTCATCTAGTCAAAGTAACGCAACTAAGAGCTCCCAATTGAAGTAGTAATATTATTGAATCATCAGAACTACTTCGATATCTATTTTATAGTTCCTATCCACAGAGTTTTTGTGAATTCATAGAATTCATACAACTTTTTGTTTTTCCATTTCTTTCTTTGTTCCGAACCATTCTTTGAATTCGAACTCTTCGTTCTTTTTCTTGATTGAATTTCTTTATTCAATATTGAATTGAATTCACAGTTACAAATGAAACAGAAGGACTTTTATTGGAATCCCTACCCCAATTCTCAGTAATAGGAGGGCGGATTAGATATATCTTTTAGCTCATATATAACTAGCCTACTATTACATATACATGTCTTTCTTCCATAACGTAAACCAACTATTTGTATCTTGGATTCAGTCGTATTTTAAAAACATTTTTCGAAACATCTATAAAGGAAAGTTGGCTTATAGCGATTATATATATTACATATACCTAGTTTGATCCCACTCTTCTAACGAAACCATTTTCTCTTGAATCTCATTTTTTGTAAACCCCTATCTTCCTTTTATTTAATTTAGAATTTAGCATTATCCCACATGGATACAATCAATCTAAATGGGCGAATTTCTTAGTCTAAATCATTGCATAGAAATAGAAGTCTTTGGTTGATCTAAGTTCATGTAATTTATTCTTTATTAATATTTTCTTTTGGTCAATCTTTGAATTGAATAAAACCGACTGAAATGGGAATCGCTCTATAGAACCTAATTTTTTTTTTTACAATTCCCTAATATCGTAATCTTTTTTACTATTCTTCTAGATCTTATAGATAGATAGATCTTATAGACTTTTTTGTCTATTTATGTGTATATTTATGTTCACGAAGAAGATTATCTCGAGCAAGGCATAGATTACCTTGCACTAAGCTAAAAAAGACTATTTCGAAACTTAGTCAATGGTGTCCCTCCATGGATTCACCTATATAAGCCGCAGCTAAAGTTGCAAAAATAAGAGCTTGAATACCACTTGTAAATAATCCAAGGAACATGACAGGTATAGGAACCACTGAAGGTACTAAAGAAACAAGAACAACAACTACTAATTCATCCGCTAATATATTTCCAAAAAGTCGAAAGCTAAGTGATAAAGGTTTTGTGAAATCTTCTAAAATGTTAATGGGTAAAAGGATTGGAGTTGGTTGTATGTATTTACCGAAATAACCTAATCCTTTTTTGCTAAGGCCCGCATAAAAATATGCTATTGACGTAAGTAAAGCTAAAGCAACGGTAGTATTTATATCATTCGTGGGTGCGGCTAACTCCCCATGAGGTAACTCTATGATTTTCCAAGGTAAAAGCGCCCCTGACCAATTAGAAACAAAAATAAATAGAAACAAAGTTCCAATAAAGGGAACCCATGGACCATATTCCTCTCCAATCTGGGTTTTGCTCACATCTCGAATAAATTCAAGGATATATTCGAAGAAATTCTGACCGTCAGTAGGAATGGTTTGTGGATTCCGAACAGTTACAATGGCTGAACCTAATAAGATAACAATTACAACCCAAGAAGTAATAAGTACTTGGGCATGGACTTGGAAACCGCCTATTTTCCAATAGAAATGCTGGCCTACTTCCACACCAGATATTTCATATAACCCTTTTAATGTGTTAATGGAATATGATAGAACATTCATATTGTCCTCTGAAAGAAAGAAAACTTTACAAGAAATTATTTTGATTCAACCGTCTTTTTTTCGACTTGCTCACTTGAATTGTATATTTTAGATACCAACTAATCACATAATATCCCCAGTTTTTTATCTCTTTTATGAGATTCAGAAATAGTAACGGATTCCGTCAATCTATGGAATTCAAAAAAGAATTTATTTATCTTATTATTAATCAGGGATTTCGTATATAGCTAGAACGCCCTTCACAAATCGCAAATACTAATTTGTTAAGAATTAATCGGATTGAAGCTATAGCGTCATCATTCGCTGGAATCGAAATATCTGTGAGATCCGGGTCACAGTTTGTATCAATTAAACAAATTGTTGGAATTCCCAAAGTGATACATTCTTGAAGAGCCATATATTCTTCTTGCTGATCAACGATTATTACAATATCGGGTAACCCTGTCATATATTTAATCCCGCCCAAATATGTTTGCAAGTGAAATAACTGTCTCTTTAATCGAGCCGCATCCCCTTTCGGAAGGCGGTGGATTCCCCCTGTCTTTTGTTCCATTCTCAAGTCCCTGAACTTTTGAAGTCTCATTTCTGTAGTGGACCAATTCGTTAAAAGGCCGCCTAGCCATTTTTTATTAACATAATGACACCGAGCTCTTATTGCAGCCCGCGCTACTGGATCAGCTGCTTTATTTTTGGTACCAACAATTAAGAATTGTTTTCTCCTACTTGCTGCATCAAAAACCAAATCACACGCTTCTGATAAAAAACGAGCAGTTCTAGTAAGATTTGTAATATGAATACCCTTACGCTTTGCAGAGATATAAGGTGCCATTTTCGGATTCCATTTTCTAGTAGCATGACCAAAATGAACTCCTGTTTCCAACATCTCTTTCAAATTAATGTTCCAATATCTTCTTATCATTTCTCTCCACACTTCCTCTCTTTTTTTTTTCTTTGAAAAAAAAAGAAACGAGATACCCTGAAATAAATAATTGTTCCGATGGAACCTTTTCTTTTCCCGTAATTGGACGTTGATACACGATCCAAGCGATTAATTTCTTTCTATTCCTTATTATCTTTATATTATCTTTATTTCTTACTATATATTATCTTTATTTATTACTTTTATTTATTACTATTAACAAATCACATGTAAATGTAAGAAATCACGGGACCACCGACAGTTAAAAGGACGAATCCACTCTTAGGAATCGTTAAATCCTATAAATGATTGTTCTGATATATTATAGAAATTTTTTGAAATGCAAGAATCAAATAACTCTCTGTGGTGAAACAAAAGATCTCTCATTTCCCCCTCGAATAAATTCTTCTTTTTGGTTTTGAAAGGAATGATCTTATGTTGGCTTGAGCGGTGCGCTAATCCTTTGAATCCGGTACCAACGGGTATCATACCACCTAGAACGACGTTTTCTTTCAGGCCTTTCAGCCAATCGATACGACCGCGGAGAGCAGCTTTTGCTAAAACGCGAGCAGTTTCTTGAAAACTCGCTTCGGATATGAAACTTTGAGTACTCAGAGATGCTCTCGTTATTCCCAAGAATACGGTTCGGTAACAGATCGCTTCTTCCAAAGCGCGCATCGCTCGTTCCGCCCGCAACAATCCAATTAGTTCTCCGGGTGAAAAAACATTAGACATTCCATCTTCTGAAACCAGGACTTTTGATGTTATTTGGCGTACAATAATTTCTATATGCCTATTATGGATCTGTACCCCCTGGGATCGATAAACCTTTTGGATCTTATTAACCAAGGAAATACGACTTTGCACTATAGTTAGCTCAGCACCAATCAAGAATCCCCAAGGAATTCCAACAATTCTTGTTATACACTCGTTCCAATTCTCCACTCTCTTTTCTAGGTTTATCGATATTGAATCAATTGAGCGCACTTCTAACACCTGTTCCACTTTTGGAAGACCCTGCGTTATATCACCAGATCTCGATTTTTCATATATAAATGTAACTAATGTATCTCCTTCATAAAGGATTTCCCCATAATGGCCATGAACAGTTGCTCCTGGAGTGGCCAAATAGGGCTTAGCCAATCTTAGTATTACAGAGTCGGCGTGAACAATTAGAACTTGACCTGATTTTAGGCGTGGTCCGTTTTTTGTCATACATACATTTTCACAAATAAACTGTCCCAGGTTAATTATTGTGAATGTTTCTTCACAATAATTATGATGATAATTATGATGGAGAAAATACCAATTCAATTTGAATGGATTCAAAACGTTGTTACTGTACGGATCGTGATTAACAATTCTACCGTTCTCATCCATTAAATAATATTTTAGTACTTTTGAAGTCTGTTTTAATTTTAAATTGTCAAGTTTCAAATATTTAATTACCGAGATCTGATTATGAGTTAGTAAATGGTAAAATGAATAAAAATTCGCAATTTGAAGGGCTGTTCCTAAAGGGCCCAACAAATTCCTAATTGGAATTATAGGATCTCTTTTAGTTGATTCTTTTATTACATTATAAGATTTTACACCGTTGGATGGATCCATTCGAAAACAATTAGATGATGAGAAAATTATCAAAGATTGACATTCCATATTTCTATTCAACAACGTACTAATACTAATAGTTCCTTGATTTTGTTTAAGTGATTGTGGAATCCTTGTCTTGGAATAAATGGAATAAAACGGATTAATATTGGTGCGATCTGGCCCATTATCAGAGATCAATCCCAAACCTGATGGATCGTTCCTTTTTCTGCTGATATAGGAAATGCGTGATTTCCCTAAGTGGATTCTTAGGAAATCACGAATCAGACCATTTATACTTACTTCAACAAAATAAACACGAGCCTCTTCGATAGAAGAACTTTTTTTGTCTTGGTTCCAATTCAACACTAAACAAGTACGAACTAATTGAATACTTGTGTTAGAAATTCCCTGAATTGGTTTACCATTTCCATAAAGAATATAATTGACAATTCGAAGTTTCAGATTCTCTTTTTCCTGCAATAAATCCGGCGGAAAAAGTCTTTCTAAATTTATACCGTCCCCTCTTTCATATATGAGTACTGGTCGAACCAAAACAAAAGACTTTTTCTTGGTAGGTGTGATCCGTTGGACATAGATCCAATTTTTCACCTTTTTCGACTCCTTAGAATTTGTTTTTACTGTTCCTGGTGGTATCAAGATACCACTGTATCGGGATATCTTATCTGTCGCCCTCGGAAAATGGATATCTCCAGAAAAGATTTTAAGTTCCATTTTTTTTTTTTTTCTCTCTATTCGGATCAACCCCCCTACTCGACTTTTTGTATTTAAAGTGATTTGTGTATCGACTCCAATGATACTATTGTTCCGTACCATTAGGGAAGAAGATTCGGGTAAAATATACACTTCCTCGGGAATGAAAAAAAAGCGATCTACTTTCATTTGGTATTTTGGCTGAAATTCTTTGACTCCTCGATACTCAACTAAATCCTCTTTTTTGACAATTGAATGCACCCCTATAGCCACATATTTAGTAATTCCTGAACTCTTTCTTCGGTATTGGGGATCGTCAAAATAAGCAAAAATACTATTTCTACGGAAAATGCCATTTATAGGTATTTCAATCAAGATATCGGAATGGGACATTAGTTCTTTTTCTTGAATCGATTGGAATGGGATGATAAATCTATTTTTTCGCCTCTTTGCCAATAAATCAGAATTCTCGTGGAGAATAGTAGGATATATGAAACCAGTACATATCATTCGATTAAGGTCTGAATAATCAAGAATCCTACTTTTTTTTTTACTTTTACTCGAAAGATATGAACTAAAGAATTTGTGTTTAACTTTATCATTATTTACTGAAGGGTTAGAAATATATCCTCTTTCGACAGAAAGAGAATGAACGTTTATTTGATCTTGATCCTTGTGTAGTGAAAACGGGACTATACTGGATCTGCACGAACCCCCTGACAATATCCATAAATGGCTTGTTTTTGGTAAAAGATGGACATTACTATATGTAAATTCAGATGCATGGTATACATCAGTACTCCAGTGCATTTCTCCTTCTGAATCGGAATAAATATGTTTTCGAACCCTCTCTGTAAAATTCAAAGTGTATGTTCCCGAGCGAATTTCAGCAATCACTTGTTCTGATTCTACATATTGATCATTTTGAACTAAAAGAAAACTTTTTGGTGGAATAGTCACGTTGTGTATAATATCTTGACTCTCAATAGTTACATATAAGTCCATAGAACAGAGAAAAGCAGGATGCCCATGACGTGTACGTGTGGGATGAACCAAACCCTTATTAAATTTGATTTTTCCATTAGAGGGGGCTCGTACATGTTCGGCAGTACCCCCTGTGAATACTCCGCCGGTATGAAACGTTCTTAATGTTAGTTGAGTACCCGGCTCTCCAATGGATTGACCCGCAATAATACCTACAGCTTCTCCCAATTCCACCAGGTCGCCATGAGTAGGACTTCGACCATAACATAATCGACAGATCCAGGACGTACTTCTACAAGTAAAAGGAGTTCGAATAGATATTGGTTGTGTTCGAAAGGTGATGAATCGATTGACAAGTCCAATCCCAATATCTTGATTTCGAGTGGCAATGCATCGTAGACCCATATATATATTGTCTGCTAATACACGACCTATTAATGTTTGAATAAAAATTCTTTCCGGTATCATTCCATTTCGAGAACTCACAGAAATCCCTCGGGTGGTGCCACAGTCTGTTCTACGTACAACAATGTGTTGAACTACTTCAACAAGTCTGCGCGTAAGATATCCAGCATCTGATGTTCGTACAGCAGTATCCACAACTCCTTTTCGGGCTCCATAGCAAGAAATGATATATTCTGTTAAAGACAATCCTTCCCGTAGATTGCTTTGAATGGGTAAATCAATCATTTGTCCTTGTGGATCCGACATTAATCCTCTCATACCTACTAATTGGTGTACTTGAGATGCATTTCCCCTAGCTCCCGAAAAGGACATTATATGGACTGGATTAAAGGGTTCCGTCATCCTAAAATTCGGATTCATTTCTTGTCGCAAATATTCACTTGTAGCATACCATATCTCAATGGATTGACGTAATTTTTCTATCGCGTGTACATTTCCATAATGATGGTGTTTTTCCAAAATCAAACTTTGTTGTTCAGCATCTTGGACTAGCCATCCTTTCGAAGGTATTGTTAAAAGATCATCAATTCCTAATGAAATAGATGTAGCAGTGGCTTGATGGAAACCCAGAGTCTTTACTTGATCCAGGATGTGTGATGTATATGCCATTCCGAAGTGATCTATGAATCGACTAATAATTCGTTTAATGGCAGTTCCATCTATCACTTTATTGTGAAAGAAGAGATTGGCCCGTTCGGCCATAAATACCTCCATATTCCGATGAATAGGGCTCGGCAATAGATTTGAGTTAATGCTTGGAAAACTTCCTTTTCTCAATCTTGATTCGCGTAGAAATTCAGGAACTATAGTCCTAGTTGCACCAAAGAGATCTGAATTCAGACCAATGTCATAAAATCACTTAGCTTAGATCCCTATGATTAGATTAGGTACCGTCTGAGCAGGCTTGGCAAAACCCTTGTATAGCTTCTTCGATTTCTCGATAAAGATAAATATGACCAACAGTGGTTCGAATGTATATAGAAAGAATTTTTTTTTTTATACTTCTTACTATTAGATAGTGTCCATAAATCTCATGATAGGTACCTAAAGATCCAAAGTGACCTTCGATGGGAGCTTCTCTTGAAGCAATAAGGCCTTGATCTAGTTGCCACCGAAGCCACAAGGGGCTCTCTAAATTGATTCTTTTCTGGCGATAAGCTCCAATTGCATCATAGGAATTACAAAAAAAGGGTTCTTTTATATACTTATCCTTATTAGCATTAGCGTCAATTTTTTCATTTTGAAAATTTCTGCAATTAAACGGATTATACCTATTTGCGCAAATACCTCGACGATTCCCGCTTGTTAATACATAGAGCCCCATAAGCATATCTTGAGTTGGTACGGAAATGGGATCTCCGATAGCTGGAGACAAGAGATTCATATGAGAAAACATAAGTAAACGAGCCTCCGCTTGAGCCTCCAACGATAAAGGTACATGAACAGCCATTTGATCCCCATCAAAATCTGCATTGAATCCCTTACGAACTAATGGATGTAAACAAATAGCACGTCCTTCCACTAAAATGGGTTGGAATGCCTGTATGCCTAATCTATGCAGAGTAGGCGCTCTATTCAGCAATATAGGATGTCCCCGCATAACCTCCTGAAGTATTCCCCATACAATTGGCTCTTTTTCTCGAATTTTACTCTTAGCAACTCCTATGTTTGAAGCAAGATGTTGCCTAATTAGACCACGAATTACAAATGTCTGGAAAAGCTCTATTGCTATTTCGCGAGGCAATCCACATCGATGTAATGAAAGTGAGGGTCCTACGACAATGACAGAACGCCCCGAATAATCAACCCGTTTGCCAAGCATAGTCTCACGAAACCTTCCCTCTTTGCCTTCAATTACATCTGAAAACGACTTGTAAACCTTATTATGACCGTCTCTCATTGGTTGTCCGCGGATTCCATTATCAAGAAGTGTATCTACGGCTTCTTGTACCAATTTCTCCTGACACATTACTAATTCCCCTGGCGTAGATCTACTTGTTGTTAATAGATCCGTAAGAGTATTGTTCCGATAAATAACTCTTCTATAGAGTTCATTAATATCTGAACTCATTAGTTTACCTCCATCTATCTGAATGATGGGTCTCAATTCAGGAGGAAGAACTGGTAATAGACATAAAACCATCCATTCTGGTTCTATATTTGTTCGAATAAAATGCTTAGCTAATTCCACGCGTCTAACTAAAAAATCCTTTCTTCTTCCAACTTTTCGATCTTCCCATTCATTCCCGGTGGGTCCTTCTTCCCCTAATTCTTTCCATTCTAACGACGAATAATCTAGAATAATTCGCAAATCCAGATCGGCTAATAGTTCTCGGATAGCACCAGCTCCAGTAGAAATTTCTCGATTTCGAAATGTATCGAACCCTTGGGTAGTAAAAAAAAGCGGAATACTGTATTTCCAAGATTGTATTTCATATTCGAACGAACCTCGTAATCGTAAGAAAGTAGGTTTTTTGGCTATGGGCCTAGCAAAAGAAAAATTGGGATAGGATCCTATAGGATCTCCCCCCTTCAAAATCGGACGTGAAAGTTTCCTTTCATCCGGCTCAAGTAGTTACACCAAATAAAGATAAAATAAAGGGTTCCTGCTTTCAAAATGGATAAAACCCCCCAAAAAAAAGGAGCCACTCCTTACTCAAGTTCCCAATGAAGACCAAGCAACATTTCATTGATTCATTCTTCTTTTCTGTTTTTTTTTTTTTAGAATTTCTAAATTCTTTATTCAATTATCACAATTACGACCTAAATGCAATGCGAAATTCTTG
>Ga0326758_100096_pt1:0-2500 | contig 29310 bp, 16 predicted proteins | sample GCRJH_S_FD_207221 | JGI IMG/M metagenome (GOLD analysis project Ga0326758, IMG submission 207221) | Hot spring sediment microbial communities from Geyser Creek Basin, Yellowstone National Park, WY, United States - GCR.JH_S | ecosystem: Environmental > Aquatic > Thermal springs >... | reverse complement strand
TATTGAAAAGAATCAATACTAGATAGTTAGATATCCATTTTTATTTTCTTATATCATTCGGGAAATACAATTTTAGATTCAAATTTAGATTCAAATTCGAGAATCGTTCATGAATTTTCAGTCAATAGTTAACGGTTCCAATTTGTCCTGAATTTCGGCTTTTGTGACTGAAAATTCACATTTTGTTTTTCCTTTCAATAGAAAGGAGAAAGAATTCAGATAGTGCGTGTTTTGACATTTGACATACTATACAAAATTAATCAAAGAGATAGATCCAATCCAAAAAAGGAAGGATTTCTTTTAGGAAAGGGATTCAGATTAAGAAAAATGGGATTCAAGATACAAGTACAAAAGTAAAAAAAAAATACAAAAGTACAAAAAAAAAGAAGTTTAGTAATAAAATAATAAAAAAAGGGGGGGGTATTTTCGTCTATTTTTTATTTCTATTGCCTTGGCGACATGGCCGAGTGGTAAGGCGGGGGACTGCAAATCCTTTTTCCCCAGTTCAAATCCGGGTGTCGCCTGATCAACAAAAGACGCGAAATACCTTATTCTGTTTTGCTGATATATTGTCCCCAATAGAAACAGCGGAGGAAAAAGACTCGTGATATTGATATTTCCAAGAGCACTGCTGCTTATTTTGTTTGCGCTTAATCTTTCCCGATTCTACTAGCAATCATACAAGAACTTCTTATAATTAATTGGTTCTAATTAATTGAATTGGATTTTTTGGATTGTTTCATCAATGGTATTGGACAAAATCTTTTTTTTTTTTTTTACTCTGCACCAGCGATACTAATATTATTATTAGTGACTAATATTATTATTAGTGACTATTATTAGTGAAAAATAATGGAAAAAAGTGAACAATACTAGCAAAATTTCTTCATATTCATAGAGATAGGGGACATAATTCACATGGATATAGTAAGTCTCGCTTGGGCTGCTTTGATGGTAGTCTTTACATTTTCCCTTTCACTCGTAGTATGGGGAAGAAGTGGACTCTAGGGATACTACTAATTGAGTTGAGAAATGAAACTCTATAAATTCTTTTATAGATCGTTCTGCAAAGACTTTTTAATTTAACTATTTTAAATTGAACTATTTATATTGAAATTGAATTCAATAATTGAATTCAATTTCAAAATTCTATTCGATTCGAGTGGAGTAATTTATTCTATGAATAATATTTGAATAATACTCTTTTAATCATAATCAAATAAATATTTTAATGATTCCAGTGTTCATATTTCAAAAGTAAAAAGAATACAAATGATAGGAAAGTTATTCCAACCGAATTCTTCCTAAATTCTTTATTATGATAAACCGACTCTTATCAGAGTTATATATGGACAATAAGGAGCAGCGGAACCTTTTTTACTTTTTATTTGTTTGCCTTTTTCCGGTTCAAAGACAAAAGAAAGTAGTTCTTTTTTTAGTTATTTAAAAGTTATTAAATTAAGTGATTTTCTACGGGAAATAAAATAGACATAGTGATTCTCTAACGGGATATTCCGCATACTAAGATATTTTCTTGGAGAAGTCACATATTGCGTACTTAGTACTTAGTTTAGTATTTTTTTTTATTATTTTCGTTTTATAAATTCGATTTATGCTATACTTTATTGACTTGACTCATTTCATATTATGATTCAAAGATTTAAAATCGGCGGGGTTTACTAATCCTTTTCTTTTCGTCGAAATCTGAAAAAGTTTTTATAAAACTCCTTTCCTTGGATGTGTTCAATTAATTACTTCTTTGGAATGCTAAAAAAAGATTTCTTGATTTTCTTTTAGTTTATTAATACATACCCCAACTATTCTTTTTTTTTTTTTCTTTTCATTGATTTGATTATTTCAATGGATTCTGGGATTCATATTGAAAATAATCAGAAATCCAGGAATTGGAATCATAAGAGTAAGAGGCGCCTTTCAACTATTCCAGATTAATTGGAACCAACACAAATCAAACATATGAAGAAAAGAAATCAAATTTGAACCTTATGTACATTCCATATAGCTTATGTACATTCCATATAGATAATTAATATCTATTGTCTATATATCTATCTATATATGAATATGAAGATGACATTCTAGATTGATCCATATTAAGCCCAGATCTTTCTACAGTACAACTTTATATACTAGAATAACAAAAATAGATAGTATGGTAGTAAATATATTACTTTCTACCATACTATCGGATCTCATAGAATCCTGCTGATTCTAGTTCGCTCATTTCAGCTAAAACGCAAAATTGGAATTCTTTTCATTTTATTTCGTTAATTCTTGATATTGATAAGAACTAAGAAGTCAAGTTTCATTCAAATTAATCACTTTGACTAACAGTTTTTACATATATTATAAGTAAAAAAGCAGTAGGAACTAGAATGAACAGTGCAGTAGCAATAAATGCGAGAATATTTACTTCCATAATCTCATCGTTTCGTTTTTCTTTACTTCACAATAATTCGGGATTTAATCCCATAAGAGATGA
>Ga0326758_100095_pt1 | contig 29910 bp, 29 predicted proteins | sample GCRJH_S_FD_207221 | JGI IMG/M metagenome (GOLD analysis project Ga0326758, IMG submission 207221) | Hot spring sediment microbial communities from Geyser Creek Basin, Yellowstone National Park, WY, United States - GCR.JH_S | ecosystem: Environmental > Aquatic > Thermal springs > Near-boiling... | reverse complement strand
ACAAATGTATTATTATAATAAAGAAAATGTTTTGAGATATTATAATATTGAATAAGATTTGGGGTCGAGGGAATATATAGTCTCACGGGAACTTCAAGCGGTCGGCTGAACTCCTTTTCGGAGCTTACACCGCCGCTCTGAGTCGGATCTTTTATCCGACCCCTTAACGGCTGCCTATTTTTGAGGAGGGCTTCACCCTTAGATGCTTTCAGGGCTTATCCCCTAGGGCGTAGCTACCGGGCATGCCCTTCTCGGACAGCCCGTACACCAGAGGCCCCGGCCCGCCGTTCCTTTCGTACTAGGCGGACCTTCCCCTCAGGCAGCCAGCACTTCCGACAGTTATAACCGAACTGCCTCGCGGCGTTCTGAACCCATCTCACGATCCCCTTTAATGGGTGGACACCCCCACCCTTGGCGGCTTCTGCACCACCAGGATGGGGAGAGACGACATCGATGTCGCAAACCGCGGGGTCAATGGGGGCTCTCGCCCGCGACGGCGCTGTTACCCCCGGAGTAGCTTTTCCGCCAGCCCGTACCCCCACTAGAGAGAGTACGGGGTTCGCTAGGCCCGGGTTTCCCCCCTGTGCCCCTTGATGGTCAGGGCACAGTCAGGCCGGCTTTTGGCCTTGTCCTCTACGGCGGATTCCTGACCCGCCTAAGCCGACCTTATGGACCCTGCCGATATCTTTTCGGCAGGGTGCCGCCCCAGCCAAACCGCCCACCTGCCGCTGTCCCCTTTCGGGTTAGCCCTGAAGAACCTGGAGGCGGGTGTTTCATCGTCGCATCCTTCCTACCTAGCGGCAGGAATTCATTGCTCCCCGCTACCCTACACACCAGGTTCTTCAGAGCAACAACAGGCTGCGGTTAAGCTTCACGGGGTCTTTTTTACCCATCGGAAGTCCCTGGCCTTCTCACCAGGATAGCTTTTCAGGGGGCGCCGGCCCGGGACAGTGGCGGGCTAGTTACGTCGTTCGCAGAGCCAGCATTTAACTGGCAAGGCATTACGCTACCTTAAGAGGGTCAGAGTTACCCCCGCCGTTTACCGGTCCTTACCCCCCTTGAACGGGGGATTCAGATACCGGTGCTGAGCAGACGTCACCCCCAGTACAAACCCTTTCGGGCTTGCTGGGAGCTATGTTTTTGGTAAACAGTCCGCCCGCCCTTGTCACTGCGACCTGCGGTCTACACCGCAGGCATCCCTTCTCCCGAAGTTACGGGACCAATTTGCCAAGTTCCCTGGGCCGGCTTGACCCCCACGGCCTTAGGCTTCTCACCCAGGGGACCTATTCTGGACTTCGGTACGATCGCTCCGAATCGCATCCTTTCCCTTTTCATTGCCGGAAGGCCTCGGCATAACCCTTTCGGGCCCATCAGGGTTTAGACCGGTTCTCGCCATGACGGCACTCCCCGGTCCTATCCCCCTTGGCACAGTAAGTGGGTTTTGCCCCACCCCTGTGTATGCCTAGCCTTCCGGGTCGGGAAAGGATGTTGCGTTACCGCATCTATCGGAGCGGTAGGGGAATATTAACCCCTTTCCCTTTCTCCAGACTCCACTCGGAGCCTGGATTAGGATCGACTAACCCCAGGCTGATCTTCATTGCCTGGGAAACCTTTCCCCCTTCGGCCAACGGGATTCTCACCCGTCTGATTCTTACTACCGCGGGGATCTTCATTCCCGACGGCTCCAGGCTCCCTTTCAGGAACCCTTCTAGGCCATCGGGACGCCCGCCTACCTCACGCTGGCAATGCCAGCGGACCGAGGTCTCGGCGGCTGGCTTAGACCCGTCCGTTTTCGGAGCCTATCCCCTCGTCGGGTGAGTTGTTACACACTCCTTAGATGATGGCCACTATTAGGCCCACATCCCCGATGTCTTAGGGGACAGACTCCTTCAAAATCGTTCAGCCAGCACTTTGGGGCCTTAACCTCGGTCTCGGTTGTTCCCGTCTCGGAATTGCGGCTTTCCCGCAATCCCCGTTTCCCGGGCTACGGACCCTATGGCTTCGGAGTTGGACTCCGTACGGAAACCCGTACAGAATCCGTCTCTCTACACCATAGGGATCCTAACCCGAGACCTGGCTGGGGTCAGTTTCGGCGGGGACCGGCTATAACCGGGCCCGAGTGGCTTTTCACCTCTACCCCGAGGTCATGAGAGAGGTAAGCCCCACCTCTTCGGGCCTCCACGGGAAACCCCGCTTCGCCCTGCCCCGGGGTAGATCGCCCGGTTTCCGGTCATACCCGAGTGACTAAACCGCCCTTATGGGACGGCGCCCCTCACCTGGAAACCAGGTTACGGGCTTTCGGTTTCCCTATGGCTTCGGTATAAACCTTAACCTCGCCACTCGGGTATACTCCCCCGCAAGTTCTTCAAAACTCACGGTAGAACTAGCTAGCACCTTATCTGGTACTCACCTGTCACCAGATTTTCCCAGATAAGGTGCTTAACTAGCCCTACCAGACAATCCCCGCCCGGTTTCAGGCTCTTTTCACCCCCTACCAAGGGTTCTTTTCACCTTTCGGTCGCCCTACTAATACGCTATCGGACTCGGAGAGTATTTAGCCTTGGGGGCTAGTTTCCCCCAAATTCCCGACGGAAATTCAACCGCCGGTACTCCGGAAACGGGAAATCCCATTATTATATCCCCATACGGGGCTGTCACCCTCTACGGCCCCGGACTTTCACCGGAGTTCTGAGGATATAATAACGGGAAGCTCCCGTTCCTTTACCCCACATCTCCTCTAAATTACTTTAGAGGATTCGGTTTAGGCTCCTTCCCTTTCGGTCGCCCCTACTCAGGAAATCACAAATTGTTTTTTATTCCTGCGGGTACTAAGATGTTTCCCTTCCCCGCGTTCCCCTCCCTTACGGGATGCCTTTCGGCAGGATATCCCATTCGGGGATCTGGAGATCAACGGTTGCATGCACCTCCCTCCAGCTTTTCGCAGCTTGCCGCGCCCTTCTTCGGCTTCCGAGCCGAGGCATCCACCGGGCGGGTTCCTGAGACTATATATTCCCTCTCATCCCCCTCATCTTTATCATCAGGCTCACTTCTCTACCTTTGGTAGAGAAGATCATCTACATAATATTATAAAAATATAATATTTAAAAATGTATCACTAGATTTCTTCTACTATGGAAAAAATCAATTTAGATAAGAATTCCAACTTCTCTGAATGGTATAACAATATAGTAAGAGTTTCCAAGATTATTGATGATAGATATCCTATAAAAGGAATGCCTGTTTATTATTCAAATGGATATTTTGCAATTAGAAAGATATTAAACATTTTGGAAGGTGAATTAGAAAAAGAATGTTTTGAACCATATTGGTTTCCAGTACTAATTCCATATGATATATTTAAAAGGGAAAGTGAACATATAAAAGGTTTTGAATCTGAAGTATTTTATGTTACTCCATCAAAACCAATAGAAGAAGAAAAAGATATAAAATATATATTGAGACCAACATCTGAAACTGAAATGTACTATATGTTTTCTTTATGGATAAGATCATATAGAGACTTACCTTTGTTAACTTATATGACAAATACAGTATATAGATATGAAACAAAAGCAACAAAACCATTAATTAGGGGAAGAGAGATTTTATGGAATGAAGCTCATACTGTACATAAAGATTTGGATGATGCTGAAAAGATGATAAAAAAATCTATGGAAATCTATTCAAAAATTTTTTGGGAACATTTATCATTACCACATATATGGGTAAAGAGACCAGATTGGGACAAATTCGCTGGAGCAGACTATACTTTAGCTGCGGAAGCTATATTACCTGATGGTAGATTTTTACAAATTGGGACTACTCATTTATTAGGAAGAAATTTCTCTAAAGCATTTAATATTGTTTTTGAAGATGAGCATCCATTTATAAAAATAGATAAAAATAAATTTGAGGCATTTAATGAAGATAATTATAGATACGAAATAGAAATTGTTGAAAATAAGATAAAAATAAGATTATATAATAATAATAAAGAATTAATTAAATCATATGAAGGAAATATTAAATTTAATGGAGAAATATCTGAAGATAATAAGAATTTAATAAATAAAATAAATAATATAATTAAAAATGAATTTAATGAAAATAAATTGGTTAATAAAAAATTTGTATGGCAAACATCTTTTGGAATATCTATGAGAACGTTAAGTGCAGTAATTTCAATACATGGTGATAATAAAGGTCTAATATTGCCTTTTGAAATATCTAAAATTCAAATAATAATTATCCCAATATATTATTCTGAAGATGAAAAAAACAAAATATTGGAATATTGTGAAAATGTATATAATTTATTAAAGGAAAAATATAGAGTAAAAATTGATAAAGATGATACAAAGAGTCCTGGATGGAAATTTAACCAATATGAATTATTGGGAGTTCCATTTAGAATATCTATTGGTAAAAGAGAATTGGAAAAAAATACAGTTACAATATCTGTAAGGCAATATAATAATAAAGCAAAAGATTATGAAGTAAAATTGGAAAATTTATTAGATGAATTAAATAGATTAATTATTGAATATGATAAGGAACTAAAAGAAAGGGCAAAAAAATATTTTGAGAATAAAATATTAAAAATAGATAATATAAAAGATTTAGAAAATAATTTGGATAAAAATGTAGCATTTAAAGTTCCCTTCTGTATGAGAGAAGAATGTGCAAAGAATATTAAAGAAAAATATTCATTAGATGTAAGGGGAACTGATATTATACCTGAAGATGCAAAAGATAAAAAATGTATATTTTGTAATGAAGATGCAAAATATTATGTATATATAGGAAAAAGTTATTAGTGTGGCCGTAGGCTGCTTTTAGTATATATTTTTCTAAGCGGACAGGCCTTGTACCGCCAGGACATATTTCTCAAGGTGCATATATCCTCTCCGAGTTTACCCAGAGTTACCTCCAGGTATTAACTCTTCATCTTCATCGGATATATGTCCGTGATTTCTTATTATGTAGCCAGGGGTTTCCCCCTCCGATTCCTCGGTGGCTTATCGGTAAGCAGACCTTCCTACGGCCACTTTTTTATATATTTCTTATAAATATATAAATTATGCCAGACCAATTACCCCTATTTACATATCTTGGATTATATAAGTTCGGAAAGGAAAAATCAAAAATAAAATTAAATAGAAATAAAATAATAATATTTATAATTATTTTCGCGGCTTTAGTATATATTGCAAATATCTATATATCATGCCTAATTTAGAAGAAGATTTAGAATATAATAGAAGATATAAAGAGGTTTTACATATATTTAATGTTTCATTAAAAAATAATAAGGGATTGGAAACTGTTAGAAGCTTTATAAAAGCAGTTATTGAATATTATGACTATGCAATTGAATTATATTTTAAGAAATTATATGAAAATAAAATTATTAATGAAATTCCAGATAGCCCAATTAAAAGGTATAAAAAAATAATTGAAATTACAAAGGATAAAGAACTTGAAGAATCATTAAAGTATTATAAACTATTAAAGCTTGCTTTAAATTCAGATGCAAGGATAATAAATGAATATAGAAAAAATATGATTATAAAATTTAGGACATTGGGTGGAGAAGAATTTGAAATAAATATAAAAACATTAAAAGATATTGCAGAATCTGTTAAAAAATTTTCTACAATTATTAGTAAATATATATAATGGCAAAAGTATATACAATATCTTCTGGGAAAGGTGGAGTAGGAAAAACTTTCTTTTCTATAAATTTATCAAGAGCTCTCTCATTATTAGATTTTAAAACATTATTAATTGATTTTAATCTAAGTACACCAAATGTATCAATAAATCTTGGATTGGGTAATGAAAATAACAATATACATAAATTTTTAAGAGGAGAAATTGACATAAATGATTGTATAAAGGAATATAAAGAAAATTTTTATATAATTCCTGGAAGTTTAGATATAAAAGATTTAATATATATTTCTACGGAGAGATTACATAATGGAATAATGAAGATATATGATGATTTTGATTATATTATTATAGATTCTGCTGCTGGAATTGGTAAAGAAGCTTTAGAAGCACTAAAAGCTGCTGAAGAAGTTATAATTATAACAAACTATGAGAAATCTGCAATGTTTGATTCTTATAGAGTTACAAAAGTATTAGATAATTTAGATATAAAAACTTTTGGAATTGTTTTAAATAAGATAAAGAAGGATATAAATTATATAAATGCTGAAAAATTTTTTAAAAAGAAAATAATAGGGATAATTCATTATGATGAAAATGTACAAATTTCTCTGAATAAAGGTATACCTTTAATAGATTATAATATAAATTCTATAGCTTCTAGAGATATAATAAAAATTGTAGAAAAAATAACTGGAAAAGAGTTAAAGATTAGGAATAGCTTTATAGGTAATATATTAAAAATATTTAAATGGAAATAGATTTTGATTTAGATAAAATATTTGAAACATTGGATAAAAAGAAATACAAAAAAATATTATTACAATTTCCGGATGGACTAAAACCATATTCAAAAGAAATATATGATAAAATAAAGGAAAAATATAAAGATATTGAAATATATATTTGGTTTGGATCAGATTTTGGTGGATGTGATATACCAATATATTTAGATAAATATGGATTTGATTTAATAATTCATTTTGGCCATTCAAAATTTTATAAATTAAATTTAAATGAATAACAACATATTTTTGATTTTATCAATTATTTTCCTGTTTATTTCAATTATTTTATTATTTATTTACTCATTATCAAATTCTTCTAATACAAAATTTGCTGGATTAATATTGATAGGTCCAATACCAATATTAATATCAAATTCTTACCAACTATCAATTATATTATTAATTATTTTATTGATTATTATTTTGATTATTCTTATTTTCTTCTTCTATAAGGTAATTGTATAATTCCTTTAAATTTTTAAATACCATCGTAGCACCGGCAGAAATTAATTCTCTCTTTTTATTTACACCACTAGCAACCCCTATTACATTTATTCCAGCCCTTTTTGCAGCAATAACACCATATATAGAATCTTCTACTGCCAATATTTCATTTGGTAATAAGGAAAATTCTTTTATTATTTTAATATAACCTTCTGGATCTGGTTTTGTCTGTTTTACATCATCAGAAGTTATTATAATATCAAATAAATTATCTATATGTAGGTGTTTTAATATCTCTATTGTTAATTTTCTAGTATTTGAAGTAAAAATTGCCATTTTATATTTTTTATCCTTAAAATAATTTAATATTTGTTTTGCTCCTGGATTAAATTTTATCTTTTCTATATATTCATTTAATACTATATTTTCAAATTCTTTCTTTAAATCTTCAATTGATATATTTAAATTATATTTATTTATTATATTATATAGTATTTCTTCTATAGGCATTCCAGAATTATCTAATGATCCCTCCGACTTTATGTTATATTTTTCCAATATTTTTTTATGAGCTTCATCATAAACTTTTAAGCTATTTACAAGTGTCCCGTCAAGATCTAATATTACCCCCTTTAAATTGTAAAATACAACCATAATTATAATATTTTAAAGAAAAAAATAAAATAATTAATATGATCAAAATAAGAGAACAAATAAAGGATATACTAATTAATAATTATATTAAGGAAGGAAAAGATCCATTCGATTCTATAATTGGACAAGAAAATGCAAAGAGACAAATATTATCTTCATTAATTTCTGGAAGAAATATATTAATAATAGGACCTCCTGGTACTGGAAAAACAACTCTAGCAAAAAATATAGCAAAACTATTACCTGAAATTGATTTTCCAGATGGGATTCCATTATGGGCATATGAAGAATTCCCATTTGTCTCTGAAGAATATAGAAAAAAATGGAAGGAAGGTCCTTTTATAAAAATAAGGGGAGAAGATAGATTTATTAGAATACAGGGTTCCTATGATTTATCCGTAGAAGATTTAATTGGAGATATTGATCCTTCAAAAGCATTAAAATATGGAATACATTCTTTAGAATCTTTTATACCTGGAAAAATATTTAGAGCACATCATGGTGTATTATTTTTTGATGAAATAAATAGAGCACCTCCAAAGGTTCAAAATAGTCTGTTAGAATTATTAGAAGAAAAGAAAATAACAATTGGAACATATGAATTTCAAATACCATTAGATATAATATTTATTGCTACAATGAATCCTGAAAATTATTATGGAACTGAAAAAATATCTGATGTATTATTGGATAGATTTGATATAATAAATTTAGATTATCCAAAAGATATTGAAGAAGAAAAGAAGATTATATTAAAATATGGGAAAAATTTGGATGTTAATTTTCCTGAAAAATTATTGGAATTAACAATCGAATTTATACAAAAATTAAGAAAAGATGATAAATTGGAAAAGAAACCATCGGTTAGATCTTCAATTGGTGTTTATGAAAAAGCACAAGCTTTGGCGATAATAGATAAGAAAGAAAATGTTGAAATTCAGCATATATTTGAATCTCTACTATCAATATTGCCACATAGGATAAGATTAAAACCATCATATAAAATGGAAATAAATGAAGAAGAATATATAAGAAATCAATGGAATTCTTTTATAATTGGAAAGGACTTTCGGAGTTGATTCAGAAAACTTAATTAATAGACCTGGAGAATCTTTTAAATATAGTTCAAAAGATATTAAGAAAAATATAAATGAATTGATTGAAAAAATGATAAAAGAAGGATATCCAATATTTGATATAGATAAAATTATGGAAAATAAAAGGGAATATTCGGATATATTATCAAAATTAACTGAATATGATGAAAAAAGGATAAGAGAAGATAAGGATTATAGATTTAATAAAGAATTTAGGAAATCCTTAAATAAATTAAAGGAAATATTAATTAGTGAAGGATATATAGATGAAAATGGAGAATTGACTGAAAAATCTTTAATGGAATATTCTAAATATTTAATAGGAAATATAGAAAAAGAAATTGAAGGAATATTCGAATATGGAAAATACTCATCATATTATATTGGAAATGATGAGGAATTTTATAAAAAATATTTTAGTATAGGAGATAAATATAATAAAATTGATATAAAAGAAACGATAAGAAAATATATAAAGAATAAAGATGCTGTAAGATTTATTGTTAATGTTAATAGAGAAAATAAGGGTGGTAAATATATAATTTTATTAGATGTATCTGGAAGTATGATTGGAGAAAAAATATTTGAAGCAAAAAAGGCTTTAATATTATTAATATCAAAGATATTAGAAGATAATAACCTATTAGATATAATATTATTTAATGACAAGATTGTTAAAGAATACAATAATGTTAGAGGATTAAAAGATATAATAGATATATTAAGGATTATACCAAATGGAAGTACAGATATTGCTTTAGCATTTAATTATTTATTAAATAAAGGTGAAAATGGACATGTAATATTAATAACAGATGCGTTGCCAACAAAAGGAAAAGATCCTGTAGAAAGAACTTTAAGGTTAGCTAAAGAATTAAGTCAATATTATTATATATCTATAATTGGAATACAATTAAATAATGAAGGAGAAAAAATTGCAAAAGAAATAGTAAAATATGGAAGGGGAAGATTATTTATCTCTAAGGATATAAAAGATTTGAAAAAACTATTATTATTGGAATATGAAATATCTAGACAACAGATGATAAAATGATTTCCTCTGGTTTGTTTTCTCCTACATATTTCTTATATTTTCCTGCTAATTTTTTTCTTGCTACATCTAAATAAAAACTTATCCTATTTGTAAATTCTGGTTTATTATAATATACTGATAAAACAATATCTTTATAGTATACCTGTGCAGCTCTTGTATATGGTTTTCCAAATGCATGCCTCATTCCTTGTGAAATTCTATCTGCACCTGCACCATATACCAATGCATGTTCTCTTACAACATGATGAGGATATTTTCTTACAATAAATAAGAATTCTTTTACTTCATTTTCTAAATATTTTAATATATTTGTTCTTACAGATTCTAAAGAATAATCTGATACTTGAACGTTATGTAATGCAATTAGATGTCCGACATATTTCCATTGATCTTTTGGTATATTTGATATCCCCATAATCTGCATCCTTAACTTTGATACTGGAGCACCTGGGATTTTATTATACGATTTACTATATGAAAATCTTGTATAGGGTCTTTCAATTTCTCTGAATATTCTCCAAGGTCTCTTCGCCATTTTATATCATTTTCTTTAATAATATATTTATATCTTTTCCATAGTACCCATATGCCCCACCCTGACTATATGGAACCTTTATACCCTTTCTTGGATATCCTTTTGATGGAGGTTTTAGTCTAAATACCTTTTTTATTTTTGGTATTGAATCTAAATCTATTTCATTATTTAATAATTTTTCAACAAATGTATCAATATCCATATTTAATGTTTGTTTAATATAATCTTCTGTTAATCTTTTATTTCCTTTCAATCTTCCTCTCTTTAATAATAATTCCTTTAATGTTTCTTTATCTATTTCCCCCCATGCAACCCATGGTTCAACCTTTTTTATCATTCCCCTTATATCTTTTGTATCTTTCATTATTACTGCATAATTATTTCTTCTTAATCTTAACAAATATAATGTATCTTTTATTTCTTCATTTGCCTTAACAGTTCCTTTTATTCTTATAATAGCTAATAATCCCATTTTATACAAATCCAATCTTCAATCCAGAATATTTGGCATATTCCTCCTTAATTCTATATTCTACTGTTTTTCTTAATGCATTATAAATTGCCATTGCAAAGTTATATCTCCTCTTAGTTTGTCCAAAAGATTTCATCCATAGATCTTTTATACCTGCTAATCTAAATATCTTTTTCATTTCTTCTGGTGCTACCAATCCAACTCCTCTTGGAGCTGGTAATAATATAACCCTTACAGAACCATAAGATCCTTCAACTTTAAATGGTAAGGAATGTGGAGTTTTAAATGCACATTCCCACGATCCACAACCCCTGGCAATCGGTATAATATTTAATTTTGCATTTCTTAATGCCTTTTCCATACATAAAGCAATATCTGAAGATTTTCCCATTCCAACCCCAACATATCCATTTTCATTTCCAACAACAGCAACAGAAACCCAAGATGTCTTATTACCTTCAGCAGTTTTTCTTTGAACCATCTTTACAAACTTTGGCCTTCTATATTTACCTTTAGATAATGATAATCTAATATATTCATATTTTAAATCTGGTATTAATGCATCTACAATTTCTGGTTCCAATATTTTATAACCATTTTTAAATACTTGTTCAATTGAATTTATTTTTCCCTCTTTTACTAATTTACCAAGATTTGTTTTTGGATTCCAAGATTCTAAATTAAACTTTTGTGATCCTATTTTTTCTAAAGCTTCCTGTTCCTTTTTTACTTCTTCAACTTCTTTTTGTTCTTCTACCATTTTCTTTTAAATTTATATGACCATGCATAGGCCCTTATTTTGCTACTTCTTCCAAATCCACAGTGTGAGCAATATCCCTTATCAGGATTATATGTTTTTCTACCACATCTTCTGCATATAACATGATTTACTTTATTTGTACCACCCAATCGTGTCATTTAATGATAATATAAAGAAATATTTTTAAAGTAAATAAGGAACTTAAAAAAATCAATGAATATAGATATATCAATAATAATACCAACATTAAATGAAAAGGAAAATATTAATGAATTGGTAAAAAGAATAAGAGAAAGCCTAAATGATATAAAATATGAAATAATTTTTGTAGATGATGGATCAAAAGATGGAACGATTGAAGAAATAGAAAAATTAAAAAGAAAATATGAAAATATAAAAATTATTGAAAGAGAATATAGAAAAGGTTTATCATCCGCTTTTTTAGATGGGATAAAACATTCTAATGGAAAATATATTGTATTAATGGATGCTGATCTACAACATCCACCAGAATTATTAAGAAAAATGTATGAAAAGGCTTTGGAGGGTTATGATCTAGTTATTGCATCAAGATATATTAAAGGAGGAAAAATAGAGAATTGGAATATTATAAGAGAATTTATATCAAAAACGGCAATATTTATTGCATATATTTTTCTACCAGAAACATTAAAAGTAAAGGATCCATTAAGTGGATATTTTTTAATAAAAAGAGATCTGTTAAATAACTTTAAAATTTCTGATCCATTTAGTTATAAGGTTCTATTAGATATATTAGTAAAGGTAAATTATAATAAATTAATAGAAATTCCATATACATTTAAAGAGAGAAAACATGGAAAATCTAAATTGGGTAAAAGGGTAATTTTTTCATATTTAAAACAGGTTTTTTTATTATTCGATACTTCTCAATTTATAAAGTTCTATTTAGTAGGATTATCTGGAGTTATTATTAACTTATTAGCTTTATATTTGTTAATATTTTATCTTCCTTTTTATATTTCCTCTTTCCTAGCAATTTTAATTTCAATTATATGGAATTTCATTTTAAATGATTTGTTTGTATTTAAAATTAAAAAGAGAAAACTTTTAGAAAGATTTTTATTATTTTTTGGAGGAAGGAGTTTATTATCAAAACCTGTTCAATATTTATCTGCCTTATTATTTTATTATATATTTGGAATAAATTACTTGATATCACAACTTATTGCTATTGTTATTGCTGCTATAATTAATTGGATATTTACAAAAGGTATTGTATATGGGAAGTAAAATTTATAAATTTCAAAAGCGTATATATAGGACCTATTTTATATAAAAATAAAAGTGGTGCTAATATAATACTCTTTTGAAATTTATAAATTTTATTTTAATAAATTTTATAAATAGAATTTTTAAGATTTTCTTTATCCTAATAAAAAATATTTATAGTATTAATAACTTGTCAATGACTATTGTTAATCCTATTTTTTACTATTCTGTAGATATCTTCCAAATTATTGATTGAAATTTTGATTCTTTCCCTTGTATATCTATCTTGTAGTAAAACACTATTCTCCGATAATTCTTTCTTTCCAACAATTAATAAGAACCTTATATCTTTATCCACTGCATATTTTACTTGCTTATCAAAATCTCTTCTCATTAAATCAATATAACAATTTAATCCAATTTCTCTCAATTTGTTACATATATTCCATGCATCTTTAAATGTATCTTCAAAATATATTACACATATTTCTGTATATGTTTTTTTATCAATTTTAAATATTCCCAATTCTATTCCTGCATCAATTAATCTTTCTACCCCAATACTTCCACCAACAGCAGGTATTTCTTCTTTTGTAAATAATTTTAATAAATTATCATATCTTCCTCCTCCAGATAAGGATCCAATTCTTGGTTTTTCAACAATCGCTTCATATATCATACCAGTATAATAATCTAAACCCCTTACTAATGATAAATTTATTTCTATTTTACTTTTATCATTTAATAGATCTAAAATATTATTAAAATAATTTATTTCTTTTGATATTTCTTCATATTTTGATAAATAATCAATTACTTCCTGATTCTTTAATGATATTAGTTCAACAATTTTATCAGATAATTCCCCAACAACATTATTTAATTCTTTTTTTACATTTTCTATTCCAATTTTATCTAACTTATCTATTATTGTGTATACTTTCTTTATTTTTTCTTCATTTATATTTAAATTTTTCTCAAAGACAAATCTTAAGAATTCTCTATCATTTATTATAATCTTATAATTCGAAAAATTAAATTCCTTAAATATAAAATTTACAATATTTAATATCTCTGCATCAGATTCTGGCTCCTTTGATCCTATTATATCAAAATCTGCCTGATAAAACTCTCTATACCTTCCCTTTTGTGGATTTTCATATCTATAAGATTTGTCTATTACATATCTTTTAAATGGTAAATTTGGTCTATGATTTGAAAAAAATCTTGCTAAAGGTACTGTTTGATCATATCTTAATGCATATTCTTTATCTGAATATGGTAATTTAAATCTCCATATTAATTTATTTTCTGCCTCTTCTCCATATTTCCCTTTTAATGTATCCCAATATTCTATTGTTGGGGTTTCTATTGGGTCAAATCCAAATCTTTGAAATATTTCTTCTATTTTACTAAATATTTTATTTCTTAATATTTTTATTTCAGGAGGAAAATCTCTTAATCCTGATGGCAAATTATACATTATATTAAATTTAAAAATTGTTTAATAAAATATTTGGTTATCTATGGTCGCTCATAGGAAAAGAAAATATAGGAAATATCTTGGACAAAGATATGCTAGAAGAGGATATAATGATAGAAATAGAGGTAGAGGAAATAGGGGTGGTGCAGGTTTCTCGGGATGGAGATTTAAGAAACAAAAATATATTAAATTAATTAAGGAATATCCAGAAAGATTTGAAGATAAAAAAGGATTTACAAGTATTAAATATAATATTGAAAAATCCATAATTAATCTAGGAGATATAGAAGAATATTTCGATTATTTATTATCAGAGGGAATAATAAAAAATGATGGAGAATATTATGTAATAGATCTAGATGAAATTGGCGTTGATAAATTATTAGGAGCTGGAAAAATTAGCAAAAAAATGAAAATATATGTAAGAGAAGCATCAGAAGGAGCAATAGAAAAGGTTAAAAACATTGGTGGGGAGGTAATAATTAAATAATGGATCTATCATTACAAAGGAAATTAGCATCTGAAATCCTTGGTGTCGGAAAAGATAGAATATGGATAGATCCTAATAAAATACAGGATGCATCTAAAGCTTTAAGTAGATCTGACATTTTAGATTTGATTGATAAGGGAATAATAAGAGTAAAAAAAGTTAAAGGTCAATCTAGAACATGGGCAAATTATATTAAAGAACAAAAGAAAAAAGGAAGAAGAAGAGGAGCAGGATCTAGAAAAGGAGGTAGAAAAGCTAGATTGGACAAGAAAGAAAATTGGATTAAAAGAATAAGGGCAATAAGAAATTTATTAAGAGAATTAAAGGAGAAGAATATAATTGATAAAAAGTTATATAGGGATTTATATAAAAGAGCTAAAAGTAATGAGTTTAAGAGCAAAAGAGCTATTTTAATTTATCTTAAGGATTTAGGAATATTAAAGAGTGAAAAAGAGGTTTTAAATAGATAGTTTATAAAATTTTTTATTTAAAGTTTATAATCATTTCACCTATATATTCTTTATGGCAACATCATCTCAATTAAGAACAGAGGTAGAATCTGCATTTAAAAAGGGTGTATCAAAGGATGAAGTAGATAAAGTAGCACAACAAATAGCAAATAAATTAGGAAAGAAACCATCAGTTGTAAAAGCATTAATTACAAGATACGTAAATAAAGGAATGATAAAGGAACAAGGTGGAAAATATGTTTGGGCTGGTGAATAAAATTTTTTCTTAATTTATATTTTATAAAAATATTAAGTTTAATAAAAAAATTACATAAAAATTAATGGAAAATCTAGAACATAAATTTAATATATTTATAGATTGATGAAATGTTTTATTCACAAACTAATAATCAAAAATATTAAGAACCTTGACTATTTTTATTAGATTATCTAATAGAGTTTTTGGCAAGTAACTATCTAAAAAAGTACAGCCATAAGGGCTAAAATAAGAAGAATAAAGATAGATATCGTAATATTTCGTACAGCTATAAAATAAATTAATAAGATTAACATTAATACAATTGCCACATCTTTAGGAGATATCTTCTTTTTAGAAGTTTCTGAAGACTTAGCATATAAATTATTTTTCTCTGTTTTTTCTATCTTATTGAAATCATTCTTGGGAGACATTTCTTTATTAGGAACTTCTAAAGGTTTAGAATTTTCTTTTTTCTCTCTTTTCTTTATTTCAAAACTTTCAAAATATATATTAATTTTTTCTATGTTATCTAAAGCCCTTAAAAACCTTTCTCTTTCTTCTTTTTGTTTTATTTCAAGATTTTCAAAATATTGAATTGTCCAAGCTGGACAAGGATGATTCCCTTCTTTCCTCCATTCTTCATAAAGTTTTTCTTTTAAAAAAGGATCTTTAGTTCCTTGTATTTCATTCCAAGTTAATACTAATTTGGGTTCTACATGTTTTTCGCAAAACCAATTTTTACAATAAGGACATTGATAAAGTTTCTTTTCAGAAGAATCTTTTTCTCTTACTTTACATTCAGGACACATATCAAATTTTATATTTTCATTAGAATTTTCCATAAAAGTTTATTTCAAAGAATTCTTATAAAATCTTATTATTTATAAGAATTTTCTTTCAAACTCTTAAGAAAAATACTAACATCTAACATTTAATAATATATTTTCTTTGAATACTTTACAAGATTTGCAATTAAAAATTATAATTTGCCCCCACCGGGATTTGAACCCGGGTCTCGGGGATGAGGACCCCGTATCCTGGACCTGACTAGACGATGGGGGCTACGGATTATTTAATATATATTCAGAATTTTGTGTTATAACTATTATATTTGTTCCATTATCATAGCATATCATATTTTCTTCTAAACAGATATTATAATATGTTTGATTTATGATGAAAGAATAATTTGGATATAATAATAATTTAACATAAAAATCCTCTGCAATATATTTACCAATATTTGGTTGATAATAGAAATTGTTTTGTAAATTTGAAATAAAGTATAATGTAATAAATAATATTAAAATTAAATATAATAGAATAAATTGGGATCTCATTTCCAATATATATCTACATAATCTATTGAGCCATTAATAATATAAAATGTTTCAATTCCCTGTTCTGCTTCACTTAAATTTATATTATTAAATGCAACCTGTCCATTTATTTCAACATAATAATATGGTAAAATATTTGTAACAATTTGATACAAACTATTGTTTAGTTGTTGAGTATTATTTAAATCCATATAATTTATTGATATTAGTGATGCATATAGATCCTCTTTATTATATCCTCTAATATAAAAATTACTATAATATGTTGATGTTAAAATAAAATATAAAACAATTATTACAACTACCAATTCAATAAATATTGATATACTAAAAGATCTCATTGAACCAATACTCTAACTAAAAATAATGAGCCATCATAATAGCAAACCCTATTAAATTCTATATAATTATTTTGCATATTTGTTATATTATCATTACTAAATATATATTTTTGACTAATATTACTTAAATTTTCATATATTATTTCATAAGGAAAATTTGCTAAATTATCCATTATGCTTGGATTAAAATTATTTGATGTTAAATTACAAATATTGTTGGCATATTGTTCTGTAACTTCCTTAATTAAAACTCTTCCATCCATAAATTGATTATATATAATTTGATATTTTTCATTAATATTATAAATATAAGAAACTTTCTCCATTAATAATAAAGTAATAAAAAATATTACAACAACGATTACAAATAATTCAAAAAATCTATCTAGCATATATTATATGTTTTATAAATATTTTTATATATAGATGTCTAAATGGATTCAAAACTAGTATCATTATTAAAGGAGAATAAAAAAATTGTTACTGTATCATCTAATAATTTACCAATATCTAGAAAAGATTCTGAAATGGTTGGTAGATTTATTAAATATTTAACAATACCATACGCAAAGAAATATTTAGAAATGGTTATTGAAAAAAAGGTTGCAGTTCCATATTATAAATATCATAAAAAACAAGCACACCATAAAAATGTAATGGGAAAAGTTCCATATGGAAGATATCCTGTTAAAGTTTCAAAATATTTTATTAAATTATTAAATTCTTTAGAAAATAATGCAAAAAATATAGGTTTGGATCCTAATAAAGTTGTAATTGTTTCTGTTAATGTTTCTAAGGGAAATAAGTTTCCTGGAAGATTGAGAGTTGTAAAAATAAAAACAGGTCCTGGCGGAATAAAAAGAGCATTAATAACCGTTCATAAGAAAACATCACACATTAAAATATATGGATTATATTTAGAATCATTAGATACATCTAAAAAATTGAAAAGAAAAGGCTTAAAACAAATTGTTAAACAAATATTAGAAGAATGGCATCAAAAAATATAGAAGAACTTTTAAAGGAGCAAAAAATACAGGCAATTTTAGATAAAACTTTAAAAAATAGATTTAAAGGTAAATTAATTAGTAAAGTTGAATATTTCAAAATTTCAATGGGTACAAAGGTTATTATATATTGTGCAAGACCTAGATTAGTTCTAGGAAGAGCAAATGAAAATTTAGATGAAATTAAGAAAATTGTAGAAAATATTGCAAATGTTAAGGATCCAAATATAGAAGTTGTTGGGGTAGAAAATCCATTATTAGATTCTGAAATTGTTGCAGATTTAATTGCATCTCAAATAGAAAGATATGGAAATAGGGCAATAAGGAGAATTATGCAAAGAGTGATGGAACAAGTAATGCAGGCTGGTGCTTTAGGTATTGAAGTAAGAGTCACTGGAAAAATAATTGGAGATAGATCATCTACAATAAGAGAACAGAGAGGATATATTAAAAAATCTGGAGAATTAAATAAAATAATTGGAAAAAGTATAAGACATGCAAAATTACCTTCTGGAGTAGTTGGAGTTCAGGTTAGAATATTAAAACCAACAGATAAATTACCTGATAGAATAAATATAAAAGATTTATCAGAAATAAAACCTGAAGAATTAGAAAAAATAGATCCTTCCCTATTAGAAAAATTAGCTAAACAAGGTCAATAATTATTTTAATCTATCAATAAATATTTTTATAATATCTTTTGAATTCGATATCCCTAAAGTTCCTTTTATACATTTTCTTTCAGAAAAATTTTTTACAAAACCGTATCTTGAATATTTTGAATATATCATAACTGGTACAAGATCTGAAATATGCCTCCCTTTAATTGATGATGTAGAATGATCTCCAGTAATTAATATTACATCAAAATATTCTTTTATTCTTTTTATTAAATATTCATCAATTTCTTCAATTATTTTTTTCTTTTTAAATGGATTTTTTAAGTGAGATAATATATCTGGAGCCCTTATATGAATAAATATTATATCATATTTATTCCTATTTGCCATTGCATATTCTGAAAATGAAAATAAATTCTCATTACTTTTTCCAGTAGTTCCTAAAGGTTTTTCATAATCAATTTTCAAATATTTTGCAATTGATAAATGAATGGGACTTGAAGATAAATATAATGCTTTTACTTTATATTTATTTTCAAATAAATCTTTTTTATTTAAACTTTTATATATTGTTTTATTTTTTATCTTATATTTCTTTAATTTTTCAATTATTTCTTTATCATAATTATCAAAAATCAAAATATAATTATTATCTTTATATTTTATTATATCATATATACCTTCTATTTTTGGATCTTCTTTTGATTCTATTTCAACTAAAAATTGTTTTTCTTTTAATTCTTTATATACCAATGCTTTAAATATTAATTCATTATATTTAAAATTATAACCTAATAATGATAAATTTGATTCAATACATCTTGGAATGTGCCCTCTTTCTTTTATATATAATAATCCACATTCAGAATATCTTACCAATTTATCAATATTTTGTTTCTTAGCATCTTCCAAAGGTGTTTTATATCTTAAATCTTTAATTAAATTATCACCCAATCCATCTAATATAATAAATACTCCCTTATCCATATTATTTAAATTATTAAAATTTCTAAATATAATTATTAAGCGGCGGTGCCCGAGCGGACAAAGGGGCTGGGCTCAAGACCCAGTGGAGTAGATCCGTCAGGGGTTCAAATCCCCTCCGCCGCATAATTGCTTTTTTCAATTTTAAGTAAAATTATGAAATATTATTCAATCTTTTATTCTAAAACAAATTTATATAAAGATAAATATTAAGAAATTTTATAATTGGGCCCGTAGTCTAGTCGTAGGATGCCGGCCTTGCAAGCCGGAGATCCCGGGTTCAAATCCCGGCGGGTCCACTTATTTTTTAAAAATATAAAAAATTAAGCAATTATACATTCTGACCATCCACAATCCATACATACAACACATCCAGCTTCATGCTTTAACCTTGTAGATCCACATACAGGACATTTTTCAACTTTATTATTTCCATTTTCTTCAACTTTTATTGTATTATTAATATTTACATTTAATTTTACTTTTGGTATTTCAACATTGTTATTTAATTCATAATACCAGTTTGGTAACTTTATTCCATATTGATTTAATATTTCAATTGTTTTATTATTTATTTTACCTTCTCTAATTAATCTAAAGTAATCAATAAATCTTGCTTTACTTGCTTCTGAAGGAGCTACATATACTTGTGCAGATTTTGATCCATCTCTATATATTGTAATTCCTTTGCATCCCATCTTATATGCTAATAAATATGAATAATATACATCATCTGGCTCAACCCAATTTGGCATATTTATTGTTTTTGATATTGATGTAGTTATCCATATTTGGGCAACTGCCTGTGCTCTTATATGATCCCACCATGGTATATCTAATGCTGTTAAGAATATTGCTTTCAAATCATCTGGTATCTCTTTTATTCCCAATAAACTTCCTCCATTATCGGATATTTTCTTTAATATATCATTATTATATAATCCCCTTTCCCTTAATTGTCTTTCCAACTCTTGATCTACATAATAATATACACCAGCAGTTACTCTTTTTTCATATACTAAAGAATATTGTGGTTCAATACCTGAAGATGTATCTGCTAGCATTGATATTGAACCTGTAGGAGCAATTGATGTAACTTCAACATTTCTTATTCCATATTTTATTATTTGTTCTTTCAAATATTCCCAATCTAATGTCCATAATTCTCTATGATAATATCCTTCTACAGGCAATTCTCCATCTTTATATGTTGTTTGCTCATATCTATCAAATTTGCCCCTTGTTTTTGCTCTTTCGACAGATTCTAACATTGAATAATATGTTAAATATTCTGTTATTTTCATTAATAACTTATATCCTTCTTCCGATGTATATGGAATTCCCAATGCATAGAATAAATCTGCTAATCCCATAAATCCAAGACCAACCCTTCTTACAGATTTTGAAGCTTCTTCAATTTCTTTTATTGGATATTTATTTACATCTATTACATTATCTAAAAATCTATAAGCCCATTTAATTGTTTCAATATATTTATTCCAATTAAATTCTGCTTTTCCATCTTTAAATTCAACCAAAGCATATAGATTGATTGATCCTAAATTACAAGATTCATATGGATATAAAGGTTGCTCTCCACAATTGTGACTTACTATTCCATTAGAAATATATCTATTAAAGCCTGGAACACTAAAATCATAAACCATTTTTTCACCAACATATTCTACTCTTACAATCTTAACATAATTGTCATCTATTTTAGTTTTCTTTAGTTTATCAAGTAATTTTTCATTTTTATAATCTACCAATTTTATCTTTTCTTCGAAAATTTTCCTACTATAATTTTTTATTATGAGTTCAAAATATCCTTTTGATTCATATTCTCTCTTTTCACCATTTACAGTAATATACTCAAACTTTCTCTTATATGGTCTCTCATAAATCTTTGAAAATATACCAAATAAAGTTAGCAAAAGTTGTACTTCTTTCAACAAATCTTTATTAGATGATGTTAATCTTATTGCTCCATCTTTATCAATATATCTATATGATGAAAACAAACCATTCAAGAATCCTTTAACAAATTCTGAATTTGCTAGGAAAACAATTTCTGGCAAACTAGTTTTCTTTCTCATTAGTTTTTTGAAAATTTCAACAGTATCTTTCTTACTCACATAAATCCATATCTCATTATTTCTTTCATACTTACTAACATTTACTCCAAATTTCTTTTCAAGCAATTCTTTTACATATTCAGAAACTTCCCTCTCAGTTTTAGCATTAAAGTAGAAGAAAACTTTTTCTCCAACATATCCATCTCCAACTAACCATCCTAATAAGAATCCTAATTCTCTATCTAATTTTATTCCATCAACTTCTTTTAATCCATAATTTTCTAACTTATCAATATCAATTCTTGCTATCTTTACTTCTTTTCCTTCAGCATATTTTGCTTCTACCCATCCATCTTTTGTAAGTATCTTATGATCTTCTGTTACTTCAATTTCCATTCCATTTTCTAAAATTAATTTAACAGTTGGTTTGAATCCAACTTTCCAAACTTTTGCATCAACTAATATTGGAGAACTTACACTTAATGTTTTTCCATAAACTGTTGTATATAAAATTTCTCCTTCTCCATCTACTAGGAGTTTTATATTATTAATATCGCTACCATTTTCATTATTTAAATAAAGCAAGGTTTCAGCCCTCAAAAGACCATATGGAGTTAAAATTCTTGTATCTCCAGTTACACATGGATTTGTTGTTCTAATTGGTCCTCTATATTTATATTGAACATTTCTTCTATTTATATTATCCATAAATAAACATCCTGGATCTCCTTTTTCCCATGCAACATATGATGCCTCTTGTAATATTCTTTCTGGATTTACATATCCTGTAATTGATTCTTTTGGTATTTTATTTATATCAAAATTTGGATCACCTGGTAAAGGTAAATTATATTTCCTTAATAATCTTGGATTAATTAATGGATATTCCTTTTTATTTTCGAAATATTCCCAAAATGATGGTTCAAACATTATAGATATATTAAAGTTTTCTAATACACCTTCTTTTTCCTTTAAATGGATAAATTTAAATATTTCTGGATGCCAGGATTCCAAAATTCCCATGTTTGCCCCCCTTCTCTTTCCTCCTTGTTTTACTACATCTGTAACTGTATCTATAATTTTCATAAATGAAACTGGACCTGAAGCAACACCTCCAGTAGATGCAACAACATCACCTTCAGGTCTTAATTTTGAATAATTTATTCCAATTCCACCTCCAGATTTAAATATTAAAGCTGCTTCTGTCGCTGATTTCATTATAGATTCCATACTATCATCAATATCTAATACAAAACATGCAGATAATTGTCCTAAAGGAGCACCTGCGTTAAATAATGTTGGAGAATTTGGCATAAATCTTTTACTTACCATTAGATCATAATATTGATAAAAGTTTTCGTAATATTTGTCAAATTCTCCTTTTTCTAACATATTTATAAATTCTGACCATGAAACCTTCATATGACCTCTTTCATTTAAATAATCATACAAATATTTCATTCTTTCTAAATGATATCTATTCCATCTAAATTTTGGATCTTTTATTGGTAATCCATATTTATTTTCGTTTTTTACAAAATCAAATTCTTCTTTTGGATGTACTTTTTGTTTTCCATCTTTATCATATACCCTTTCATCATATAATAAATCTGGTATTACAATTAATGCTGCAACCCTTTCAAACATTTGCTTTGGACCCTCTATTAATTCTTTATTTTCATTTCTTAATAAATATCTATTTACCATTAATCTAATTGAATTAACGGAGAATCTTTTTGCAACTTCTTCTTCATAGAATTTTCCCAATAAATTTTTCTTTTCTTCTCTTATTTTTTCTTTTTCTTTCCTATAAGAAATATATGCCTTAGCAACATCATATAAATCAAATTTCAATAAAGATAATTCAACAATATCCTGAATTTCTTCAACAGTTGGATATTTTGTATCATCATATTTTTCTTCTAATACTCTTATTATATAATCAACAACTTTATCTAATTTTTCTTTATCATATTGACCAACAGCTTTCATTGCTCTTTCTACAGCATATTTTATTCTTTCTGGATCAAAGTCAACAATTCTTCCATCTCTTTTGATAATTTTTTTTATTTTATAATTTTTTTGTCCTAAAACAACTTCTTTTTCTTTTTTTTCGTTAGAAAAACCATTTATAAACTCTATATTACTCATTTAAACTTTTTATAGAAAATTCTTATATACTTTTCTATAAGTAATTATCTATCATTCGCACAAAATATTCCTAAATTTAGTGATTTATAATTACTTTCTCTTATTTTACCTTCTTACTAGTTAATTTAGGTATTTTTACTTTATTTTTGTCTTTTTATCATATATTTCAATCAATTTTACTTCCCTAGCAACATTTAGAACCTTTGCTTTATTTATTATCTCTTCCAAACCTCCAGTTTCATGTATATGCCCATGTATATTTAAAATAACCTTATCATTATTTTCAATGAATTTTCTTAATGAATAACTACCAGAAATATCTAAAGAAGATATAGAACCCTTTGGTGGAATGTGTGTCAATAGAATAATATATTTATCATTAAATTTTTTCTTTAATTCATTTAAAAATTCTTCAAATTCTTTTTCATCAATTATATTTAATAATATATCTGCTCCTCCAAATCCAACCAATACAAAATTATCCTTTATTATATATTTTTTATCTAAATTTCTTATTTTATATATTTTTTCTAATAATTTTATATCTTCATATGTTTCATGATTTCCTGGTATTATTAAAATTTTGTTTGGGTCTATATGTTCTGTTAATTTTTTTATTAATCCTCTTTCTATTTCTCCTATTTCTGATATATCTCCCAAAAGTACTATATAATCTGGTCTTTCCTTTTTATATAATTCTATTATTTTATATATCATTCCAAAATCATTATGTATATCGGATGAAACTATTAGCTTCATAATATATTTATATATACCATTCCTTTTTATTTTTTATATAAGATATTAAAAATTCTTTTAGTTTATTATAATCATAAAAAATATTCATATTATTATAATTTTTAATAAATTCATTAAGAATTTTTTCCTCTTTTTCCGTAAATAAATCTTTTTTCGAGAAATACAATATTATTTCTTTATTAAATATCTTTTTTATATTATTTAATAAATTTATCTGTTCTTTAATATTATACCCACATGTTTCAGTCAAATCAAAAACATATATAATCAAATTTGCAAGATAATTTAATGCCAATATAGATTTTTTCTCAATTTCATTCATTTCTTCTATAGGTCTATCTAAAATTCCTGGTGTATCAATCACCTGTATATCAAAATATGGCGTTTTAATATATCCTATCATTAAATCTTTTGTTGTAAATGGATATGGTTCAATCTTAACATTCGAACCTGTTAAATTTTTTAATAATGTACTTTTTCCAACATTTGGTAAACCTGAAATAACAACTGTAGGCAAATTTTTAATATTTGGAATTTTTCTTCTTCTATTTAAATAAATATTATAATATTTAAATATTATCCAATTTCTTCTTAATATACTAGATATTCTTCCATAAAATTCTCTTCTATATCTTTCTATTAATTTTTTATCTTTTGTTAACTTTATATCATTCTTATACTTTAAATAAACTTGCTCTATTATTTTCCTTATATATTTTATCCTTTCTCTCAATTTTTTTATATTTATATCTGTAAATAATAATTTATATAATTCTTTATAGAATTTATTTTCAGGTAAAATTATATCATTATATATTTTTTCTAATTTATCATCAATATATTGATATATCGTTTGTAATTTTACAATATTTCTTTCTTTTATATCGTAAAATTGATTACCATTATTCTTAGCCCTTTTAAATGCTGATGATAATAATTCTTCAACAAATTTATATTTCATAAAAATTTATATTATAAAAAATTAAAAAACTATTCTAAATTAATTTTCTTTCCTTCATAGCCTGGCTTTTTTCCTATTTCAATCCTTAATACTCCATTTTCATATTTTGCCTTTATAGAATTCTCATCTGCATCTTCTGGTAATGGAATTATCCTTTTATATCCTGAAAATACTCTTTCTGATAATATATAATTCTCATCCTTTTCTTCTTTTTCAACTTTTTTAGATGCTACAATTTTTAGATGATGATCTACTAAAGTAACATTTATATCCTTTTTATCAACTCCTGGTAGATCTATTTCTATCAAATATTTATCACCTTTATCTATTACATCTGCTGCAGGTATTTCATATTCAAAGTTAAATCCTAAACTTTTCCTAGCTTTATTGAATATTTTTTTCCATAATTTCATCTGCCTAGCAAATTCTCTCCTAATTTCTTCATATATGTCATTAAAGTCATCCATATCCATAATATTATTATTTCTTTAATTATTTATAAGATAATAAAGATGCATAATCAACGACATTCTTTTCATCTTTGTTTATTTCAGAAGATAAAATATGATTTATTAGTTCTATTTTTCCCTTATATAATTTTGTATATTCTATAAAGAATAAAAAAGGATATTTTCCACAAAATATTTTACTATCTATTTCCAATTTATATAATTTTTCAGAATCTGAATTTAATATATATTTTATTATTTTTTCAGATTCTTTTTTTACATTTATAGATATATCTTTCTTATATATAATATTTCCATAAAATTCCCCATGATGATATAAATTTCCAGTAGATATTAATACTATTTTCCTATTTAATTCTCTAGATAATTCTTTTAATAATTTAACAAAATCCTTTATCATTTCTAATTCAACATCTTTTACAATTATTGGAACAATCTTTACTTTATCTTTAAATAAATATCTTAATATGGGTAATTGAACTTCAATTGAATATTCATATCTAGATAATATTGGATTTTCATATGAATCATAATTATTTAATATTTTTCTAGCAAATTCTACATCCGTTCTAATTATACCAAAAGGTGTGTACCAATCATCAATTATCAAATTTATCTTCTGACCAATATTATAGTGATTTGGACCAATAATTATTATTGTATCAAAATCGAAATTTTCATATAATTCTTTATATAATTTTATAGAAACTGGTAAAAAGTATTCATAACTTGCATGTGGAACAATTCCAGAAATTATATTTTTTTCCTTTTTTATGTTTTTTGGAATATACCCAGGTCCATATTTTTTATCCATAAAGTATTGTTCGATTTGAGAGAGTAAATCAGAAGAATCAAATGAATAAAACCCCTTTGCTTTCATAAATTGCATAATTTTATTTTGAAATTATAATTTATTAATTTTTTTAATATTTTTATTTTTATGATTGCTGGATTAGAAATACATCAACAAATTGATACAAAAGAAAAACTATTTTGTAATTGTCCTACAAATTTAAGTGATAAATATGATTATAGAATTGAAAGAAAATTGAGAGCAACATTAAGTGAAATTGGAAAAAAAGATATTGCTGCTGAATATGAAACAATGAAGGATAAAAAGTATATATATGAATATTCTAAAGATTATTCTTGCTTAGTTGAACTTGATGAAGAGCCACCACATTTAATTAATATTGAAGCATTAAAATTTGGAATACTAATTTCAACATTTTTTAATATGTATATTCCAAAGGTTTTACAAGTTATGAGAAAAATTGTTGTAGATGGTTCAAATACATCTGGTTTTCAAAGAACATTATTATTATCATTAAATGGAGAATTAAAATATAAGGATAAAAAAATAAGTATTGGAACAATTTGTATTGAAGAGGATGCTGCAAGAAAAATTGAAGAAGGAGAAGATTATATAATTTATAGATTAGATAGGTTGGGAATACCATTAATAGAAATATCTACTGGTCCAGATTTAAAGGATCCAAAAGAAGTAAAATATGTAGCTGAATATATTGGATTAATATTAAGATTGACTAGAAAAGTAAAGAGAGGATTGGGAACTATTAGACAAGATGTAAATGTATCAATAGAAGGAGGAGAAAAAATTGAAATAAAAGGTGTACAGAATTTAAAAATAATAGATAAAGTTTGTGAACTAGAAGTAAAAAGACAAGAAAGAATGTTAGAATGGAAAAAGATTATGAATGAAAAAGGTATTGAAGGATATGAATTAGTAGAATAGATTTATATTTTTTAATAGATCATAATTCTTAATGAAAACTCAATTTGGAACAATTCTTGTAGAAATTATATTATTTATAGTTGCAGGTATTGCTGCTTATATATTTGTTTCTACTGCATATAATAATTTAAATGGAATAAGTAATGCTGCAATTGCAAATTCTCAATCATTACAAAATCAATTAAATACTTATATTACATTAGATTCCTGCGCATATAATAGTACTACAAATTTATTATATTTCTATGTAACAAATAGAGGAAGTGTTGTACTAAATCAGAATTTAACATTATTATTTATCAATGGAGAATTAATAAATAATACACAAATATATATTGCAAATAGTTATACAGGTACTTCTGTATGGGGCCCTTATGATACAATTGCAATTGTTACAAATATTTCTTTAACAACAAACTTTTATCAGGTAAGAATTGTAGCATCTACCGGGGCATATACACAGGATTTAATATATATTAATACAACTGCAAGTACTTGTACAATAGAATGAGATCTGATTTAGGATCAATTATTGGAGCAATTATCGGATTCGTTATTTTTATTGTTTCTTCATCAGTTCTATATTTAATTTTAAATAATTATTATAAAAATTTTTATTATACGGCAAATTCTATAGATAATCAAATAAAAAATATTGTTGGGGAAAATATAGAATTCTTAAATAATCAAACAAGCTATTCAAATCCTTATTTAATTATTTATAATAATGGAAATAAGGCACTGGATTTATCATGTTTTCAATTATACGTTAATGGTTATTTTTCTCCATTTAATTATTCTATAAATTATTTATATCCATCAAATCTATTATTGCCAGGAGAAAATGCAACAATATATTTTAGTAATAATTATTTAGTAAATAATTCATGGAATTATATAACGTTAGTATCTTGTTATGGGGTTAAGTTTCAAACTTTAATATATGCTAATTGATTATTATAATATGAGATTGCAATCTGAAACAATTGTAGCATTCATATTATTAATAGCAGGTGCTCTTGCTACTGTTATAATATTCAATATAATATTTCCAAATTTAAATATAGTAAATCCATCTGGACAGGAAATTTCAAGATCTTTAGAATTAAATTTTCAATTATTAGATTATTTTATAACAAACAATACATTATATGCATATGTAAAACCTTCAGAACCTGTTAATTATTCTCAGGTATTTGCAATTTTAAATAATAGATTAGTTAATGTTTATCCTTATAATCCAAATGGATCAATTGTAAACCCATATAATAATGGTTTATTAATTATTGTTGCAAATTTATCTCAAATTCCTCCAGATCAAAATGGAAATTATCGATTAGAAGTTGGGTTAGAAAATGATATAATTGGAACATTTGATATAAAATATATTTCAAATACGTTAATTAATTATTTTCAACCTCCAATTATTTTTAATATATCAAATTCTACTTCAAATACTTCATTAAACTCTACATCAAGTACCCCAACCTGTCAAACATCATATATACCTTTAATATTATATAATACTCAATCTATTCCAACTCCCGCTCCATTTCAACAAGATATAGCAATATGTAATGGAAGTATAAATATTGGTAATAGTTTTGCATATATAAATAATGCAACATTATTTAATCAAATAAATAGTAATGGGTCAAATGTTTACTTTACAACAACTTGTAATATTGCTCCAAACATATATTCATGGTATGAGGGACAATTAAGTATTAATAATGTTACATGTGATGTTTGGTGGATTAATTTATCTAATGGTATTCCCGCAAATTCAAATGTAACTATTTATATGAATATAGGACCTAATAGTGTTAATTATTATTCTCAGTATTATCCATATGTTGGTGCACCTATACAAGTTTTAGGTACTTCTCAATATGATAATGGACAAGATGTATTTAATTATTATCAAAACTTTGGAGGTTTAAGTTCATTACCTTCATCATGGACTTATGTATATGATAATGAATATAGTGTTTCTTTTTCTACAGATTATACAATTATTCCTTCTGTTTCTTCGAC
>Ga0326758_100091_pt1 | contig 31283 bp, 37 predicted proteins | sample GCRJH_S_FD_207221 | JGI IMG/M metagenome (GOLD analysis project Ga0326758, IMG submission 207221) | Hot spring sediment microbial communities from Geyser Creek Basin, Yellowstone National Park, WY, United States - GCR.JH_S | ecosystem: Environmental > Aquatic > Thermal springs > Near-boiling... | reverse complement strand
CTGTCCTCCGCTATCCCCTCTATTATGGTCACTTCCTTGCCGAACTTCCTCTTCTCGAGCTTTATCTTGATGTACTGTTGCTCCTTATTCAGCTCGCTACAAAGCTCGGGTGGTAGGCCACCGCAAATCGAATTTTCCATCTTTTCTATTGACCCCTGATGGGCTCTCACACCTTTTAACTTTTCGGTTCACGGCGGGAAAGCTTAATATCCTGAGGAGTCCTCCTTTCCTCTCGTGGCGATTTACAGGTGCGGTAGGTGCGGGAAGGAGTTCGACGACGAGCAGTTGAGGATCCTGCCAGGAATCAGGTGCCCGTACTGCGGCTACTCGATCCTGTTCATGGTAAGGAAGAGGACGATAAAGATAGTCAAGGCTATTTGAGGAACCTGTTCTTGTAGATCACGGTCGAGGTCTCCAGTATTAACCTCCCAGCCAGAATCGCCGTTATCCCGCCGTAATCGAAGGGAGGGCTGACCTCCACTACGTCGAAACCGGAGAACCTATCGTCGGCTATCCCGTTGATCAGGTCGAGCACGGTCGTTGGCCTGAGCCCCTCAGGTTCAGGGGTGGCGACTCCGGGGGCGTAGGCCGGGTCGAACCCGTCCATGTCGTAGGTTACGTAGACTTCCTTACACTCCTCGAGGGCCCTGGAGACGTAGCTGATCAGCCAGTTGGTTCCCATCGACTCGGCCTGGAGGGAGGTCACGAAAGGGATGTCGTTCCTCCTCGCGAAGTCCAGCTCCTCCTTGGTGAACGCCCTAACCCCCACCAAGACCACCTTAGCCCCGAGCTCGTGGATCCTCCTCATGGCGCAGGCGTGGTCGTACTTGTAGCCCATGTATTCGTCCCTCAGGTCCATGTGGGCGTCAATGGAGAGGACGCAGGGAGGGGCCTTGGTCACCCTCCTGAAGCCCTCTATTATCCCCGGCGTAACCGTGTGCTCTCCCCCTATGCCTATCGTGATCTTGCCCTTCTCCCTGAAGTAGCTCACCACGTCGCTGATCCTCCTCAGGTTCTCCTCCACGTCCGACGGGTGAAGGACTACGTCGCCCACGTCGCTGAACCCGAACTCGCCGGCGTCTATCCCGTTCCTCACGGAGTAGAACTCGAGGGTCTGGGCCGAGCTCCTAATGGCTTGGGGAGCGAACCTGGAGCCGGGCCTGTAGCTGGAAGTTATGTCCATGGGGAGGCCGAGGATCACGAAGGGCGACTCCTCCCTGTTGAACCCCGCGAACTTCTGGGAGACCTCGTTGAGCCAGAGGAGTCTCGCGTCGCTCACAGCACGCCCATGACGCGGAGCTTTAAATTACTGAGCCTGAGCTTTTGGTGAGCATGAGCAACGTTCACGAGAAGGTAGTGGAGCTCGCGAAGAGGAGGGGTATATTCTGGCCTTCCTACGAGATCTACGGAGGGGTTGCCGGCCTTTACGACTTGGGGCCGATAGGGTTGAGGATAAAGGACAAGATCGTCCGGCTCTGGAGGAAGTTCTTCGTCGAAGATAACGACGACATGGTCGTTGAGATCGAGACCCCCTTGGTCACCCCTTCCAGGGTTCTGGAGGCCAGCGGACACGTGGAGAACTTCACCGACCCGATAGTCGAGTGCAAGAAGTGCGGCAGGGTCTTCAGGGCCGACCACCTGGTTGAGGAAGCCTTGAAGATCAACGCGGAGGGGCTTAAGCCGGAGGACCTGACGAGGCTCATCAGGGAGCACGACCTCAAGTGCCCCGTCGACGGAGGGGAGCTGGGGGAGGTAAGGCTCTTCAACCTCCTGTTCAGGACCCAGATAGGCCCCTATTCGTCCTCCGTGGGTTACCTCAGGCCGGAGACCGCCCAGGGAATGTTCACGTCGTTCAAGAGGGTCTACGAGACCTTCAGGCAGAGGCTCCCCCTGGGCATAGCTCAGGTGGGTAGGGTGGCGAGGAACGAGATCTCCCCCAGGCAGGGGCTCATAAGGATGAGGGAGTTCAGCATAATGGAGGTCGAGTTCTTCATAGACCCGGAGTCGGGGGAGTCACCCCCCTTCGAGAGGGTCAAGGGGGAGAGGCTCAAGGTCCTGACCGCGAGCGAGAAGGAGAAGGGGGGAAGCCCGTCGGAGTTCGACGTGGAGGAGTTGGTGACGGAAAGGATAGTGGTGAACCCCTGGATGGCCTACTGGATGGCGGTTGCGAGCAAGTTCGTGAAGGCGTTGGGGATCAAGGACTTCTACTTCGAGGAGAAACTGCCCCACGAGAGAGCCCACTACTCCAGGCAGACCTTCGACCAAATAGTTCTGGTGAAGGGAGAGAAGGTCGAGATCTCGGGCCACGCTTACAGGGGGGACTACGACCTGAACAGGCACTCCAGCTTCAGCGGGGAGGACCTGAGCGTCTTCAGGAAGTACGAGCAGCCGAAGGTGGTCAAGAGGAAGAGCGTGGTGGTGAACAGGGAGGCCCTGAACAAGGAGGGGAAGGACTTCGTCAAGGAGTTCATGTCCAGGATCGCCAAGATGACCCCGGAGGAGGTGGAGGAGGCCCTGAGGAGGGGAGAGACCGTTAACGGTAAGCCTATCGCCAACTTCGTCACTATAGCGGAAAGGGAGGAGAAGGTGCACGGGGAGAAGTTCATCCCTCACGTCGTCGAGCCCTCCTTCGGCGTCGAGAGGTCCCTGTACCTGGCTATCTTGAACGCCTACACCGAGAGGAAGGACAGGACGCTCCTCCTGTTGCCTAAGGAGATCGCCCCCTATCAGGTGGCCGTCTTCCCGCTTTTGGAGAGGGAGCCCCTGGTCTCCAAGGCCAAGGCGATTTACGAGAGGCTGAGGACGGAGTTCGAGACCATCTACGACGACTCCGGAAGCATAGGCAGGAGGTACGCGAGGGTCGACGAGATAGGCGTTCCCTACAGCGTAACGGTGGACCCCCAAAGCCTTGAGGACAACACCGTAACTATAAGGGACAGGGACACGTGGAACCAGGTCAGGGTGAAGGAGGAGGACTTAATTACCGCCCTGAGGAAGTTGTTATACGAGAACGCTGGGTTGGAGTCCGTAGGGATCCCGGTGAGTGGGACTCATGAGTGAGGAGGAGAAGAGGAAACAGGAGGAGCTCAAGAAGGTCCTCAGCGTTATCCCTCCTCCCTCGGCTTTGAGGGGGGAGAGGAAACAGATCCTAGAGAAGAGGGTCAAGCTCAGGAAGAGGCCCGACGTTAACCAGGGAGTAGTGATAGTCCCGGAGAAGACCGCCAAGGAGTTGGGGATCAAGGACAAGGCGGAGATATCCGTGAAGGGCAAGAGGCATGTCTTCGAGGTCGTGATCCTGGACAAGATGCCGGAGCACGAGGTCTGGGCTAATCCGGCCGACATGGAGGTAATGGGCTTAGAGGATAACAGCGCCGTAACCCTGAGGGCTGCTAAATGAGCGAGGCCAACGCGAGTAGGGCTTTGCTTTACTTGGAGAAGGTAGTTGAGGAGCACCACCTGCTTGTCGAGAGGCTCGAGAACCTACTCTTGTTGGACGAGCCGGACGAGGAGGAGACCGTAAGGGTCCTCGAGGAGCTGAGGAACAAAAGGAGGGAGCTCTACGAGGGTTTCAAGACGATAGTCGAGAACCTTGAGTACGTCACCTACAGGCAAACCAGGGAGGAGGCGCTGGGGTTGCTGAACTATTACTACGCGGTGATGCTCCCCGACGAGATCAACGCCCTGAGCGAGGTACCGAAGAGGGCCAATCTGAGTCACTTGAAGGAGGACATAGAAAAAGACGTCGCCATGATAAATAGAATAAAGAAATTAATTGTACAATTCGTTTATTAACTGTTATCCTGGATTTTTCCGAAGAAAAGATGCCGGACAGGATCTCCGAGATAAACGTCGATGAACGGTTCATCGAGATGCTCAACAACGTGCTGGACGGCGTGAGAACCTTAAGGGAGGCCGTGGCCAACGGGGTTTCGGGCAACGCGTTCGCCAAGATAAACGCGATAAAGGACGCCGTGGAGAGGGCCAACTTCGAGTTGGGCTCTTACCTGATGAAGATAAGGGACGCCGTGGAGGCCTACGACCTCTACATGATGGTGGGGGATAACATAGAGAGGATAGCCCAGAACCTGAGCGCCGCGGCTTATAGAACGTCAATGCTCCTGTCCAAGAACTACCAGATGCCGGAAGTGCTGAAGGTCCTGGCCCTGTCCATGCTGGACAAGCTCATCTCACAGACTATGAGTCTGATCGAGGGCTTCAGGCTACTATCCGTGAGCCCCAATAAGACCGCGGAGGTCCTGAGGAACGTTAAGTCCCTCGAGGAGGACGCGGACGACCTGTACAGGAACACCGAGCTCAAGCTCTTCGAGAGCTCTACTGACCTTTTGACGGCCATGCTCATCAAGGACGTCATAGACAGGCTCGAGGACTCGGCTGACGCCATGTTGAGGATTGCGAACTCTTTATACTACATATCCTACCTAAGGTCGTAAATGAGGGCCGTCCTGAAGGGGATCCACGCGGTAGTTGAGGACGTCAACGAGGCCCGGAAGGTCTACTCGTTGGGCTTTTACGGGAGACCCCTAACGACGGGGAAGCCGAAAGGGCCAGAGGACATAAACGAGCCCCTGATACTTTCGTTAATAGAGGCCGTCTACTTGGCCGAGCAGGGCGTCCTGGAGGTCTTCGCGGAGGACGGGAGGAAGCTCAGCGTCGAGGAGCTCAAGACCTGCGGCTCAAAGGCTATTGACAGGTTCGACGTGCTCTACGGGGTCTACTCGGACTTGAGGAGGAAGGGCTTCGTGGTCAGGTCGGGGATGAAGTACGGGGCGGACTTCGCGGTTTATTCCGTGGGCCCAGGCCTAGAGCACGCCCCCTACTTGGTGATAGCCCTGAAGTACGGCCAAGAGCTGAAACCTCACGAGCTCCTGAGCTTCGGCAGGGTGTCGCACAGCACGAGAAAGGAGCTGATCTTAGCGATAGTGGGGCCAGGAAAGGTTATTAACTACGTTTCGTTTAAGTGGATTAAAATCTAAAAGTCGGCCGAGGAGGTCGTACGGTTGAACGGGAAGGGAGCTCCTGGTAGGCCTCAGGGGAGGAAGTTCGAGGACGACAAGGAGCCCAATCCTCTACCCCTGGGGGATCAGTGCAACCCCCTATGCCCCTTCTTCAGGTGTAGCAAGAAGGCGCTGAAGATAGATAAGAAGTACGTTAAGGGCCTCCTCCAGAAGGTCAGCTTCTGCATGTGGGTCGGGGACAACTGCATTGCGGGACGGTGCCAGTACGCCTACTGCGAGAAGAGGGCCTTACTGCCGGGCAACAAGTGCTCCTTCGCTGTGAAGACGAAGAGCGGTAGCGAGGAGTTCGAGAGGGAGCTGGAGAGGGAGGAGAAGGAGATGAGCGTGTTGTCCTCTAAAGTCTCTCGCAGAGGCCTCGATCTGTTCTGACACCCTCCCAGCGCCTGTACAAATCGTTCTCCACGCCTAAGGCGTCGAGGGTTTTCCCGACAACGAAATTAACCACGTCCCTTAGGTCCTTAGGGTTGTTGTAAAACCCAGGGGAGGCCGGCAAGATTATTCCTCCCGCCCTAGCCACCTTTAGGGCGTTTTCCAGCTCTATTTCCCCCAGAGGGGTCTCCCTGATGACGAGAACCAGCCTTTTCTTAATCCTCAGGGCTGCCAGGGCGGCCCTCGAGATCAGGTCCTGGGCTATGCCGTGAGCTATTAACGCCAGAGTCTTCGTGCTACAAGGGCTCACGACCACCCCCACGGTCTTGGCCAAGTAGCTCGAGCTGGAGGGAGGGGCCTCGATCTCGTTCTCCCTGTAGACCCTGAAGCCCTTGAGCATCTCGAAGAGGGACTCGCCGCACTCGTAAATCGAAACCTTCTCGGCCTCGAAGGAGACGACCACGTCTACGTCGAAGCCCCTCTCCTTCAGCGCCTGAGCGGTCCTGACGCCGTAAATTACACCCGAGGCCCCGGTTATCGCAACGACCGCCTTCTTAACTGCTCCTGCGCCCTGAGCCACTCCCTCTTCCAAGACTCGTAGCACCTCTGGGAGCAGAAGGCCCTGGGCTTATTGCTGCAGCAGGTCTTTACGACTATGGGCTTCCCCTTTATCACTGAACCGCACCAGTCGCACCTCTCGAACCTCTCCTCGGAGTCCAGGACGAACGGCACTTCGTGTCATTTGTTGTAACAGAAACTAACATATAAAAATAAGCTTATTATTAACTAGCTAATATTCAATCCCATGGCGTCAGTAAGGAGGGTCCCCGAGTCGAAGATCTCGAGGTTCATCGTCGAGGAGACCATGAAGGACTGGATGGACATAGTCGAGAGCGACGTCGTGATAGTGGGAGCGGGCCCCTCCGGGATGACGGCGGCTTACTACCTGGCCAAGGCAGGCTTGAAGACGGTAGTGTTCGAGAGGAGGCTGGGCTTCGGAGGAGGAATCGGGGGAGGGGCCATGCAGTTCCACAGGCTGGTAATCGAGGAGCCGGCAGACGAGGTGCTCAGGGAGTTCGGGGTCAGACTGAAGAAGGTCGACGAGGGGGTTTACGTGGTCGACGCCGCGGAGTTCATGGCGAAGTTGGCCTCCAAGGCGATTGACGCGGGGGCCAAGATGATCCTGGGGGTAACCGTGGATGACGTCATCTTCAGAGAGGATCCCCCGAGGGTCGCTGGGGTTGCCGTGGAGTGGACGGCCACACAGATGTCGGGCCTCCACGTGGATCCGCTGTTCATAAGCGCCAAAGCGGTGGTTGACGCCACGGGCCACGACGCTGAGGTGATATCAGTCGCCGCCAGGAAGCTTCCGGAGCTGAACATAAGCGTTCCGGGCGAGAAGTCAGCCTACAGCGAGGTAGCTGAACAGTTGGTAGTTGACAACACCGGCCCCGTGGCGCCGGGGCTTTACGCCGCGGGTATGGCTGTCTGCGAGGTTAAGAGCCTGCCAAGGATGGGGCCCATATTCGGGGCTATGGTGCTCTCAGGCAAAAGGGTTGCCGAACTAATAATTCAGGACCTTCGTAAGTCTTAAAACCTCGAGGGGTTTGGATAGGGAGGAAGACCCTGATGTCCCAGACCGTGAAGCTCTCGGACAAGCTCAGCGGCGTCGTTGAGTCCGTCAAGGACAACCCGGTTATCGGCAGGAAGGAGGTGGTCATTAAGGTCTTTCACATAGGCGTGGGGACCCCTTCCAGGAAGGAGCTCGTGGAAGGGATAACCAACGCCTTCGGGACGTCCAGTGAGTTGGTGCTGATAAGGAGGGTAGACACCGTTTACGGCGCGGGGATCAGTAAGGTGATAGCCGAGATCTACAAAGACAAGGAGACCATGAGGATGTTCGCCCCAGCTCACCTCATCGGGAGGGACACGGGTCAGAAGGTGAAGAAGGGAGGTGGTAAGGGTGCCAAGCAACAAAAGTAAAGAGGGCGGAGTTAAGGCGGTAGTCAGGCTCTACTACGAGATCCAGGGCGACCAAGTGGTCCTCAAGAACAAGAAGTGTCCCAGATGCGGAAGCGTGATGGCCCATCACATGAAGCCAGTAGAGAGGTGGCACTGCGGGAAGTGTAATTATACGGAGTTCGTAGGTTCTAAGACAGGTACCAAGAAATGATTGTTTTAGGTATTGAAAGCACAGCCCATACGTTCGGAGTAGGCCTAGTTACGGACGAGCCTGAGATAAAGATATTAGCGAACGTCAGGGACACTTACGTCCCCCCTAAGGGAGGTATGAAGCCCGGCGACCTCGCGAAGCATCACGCCGAGGTAGCGGCCGAGGTGACCAGGACCGCCTTGGAGAGGGCTGAAGTCTCGATTAGGGACGTCGACTCCATAGCCGTGGCCCTCGGCCCCGGGATGGGTCCTGCCCTGAGGGTGGGGGCCGTAGTCGCTAGAGGATTGGCCCTAAAGTACGACAAGCCCCTGGTTCCTGTGAACCACGGCGTCGCCCACATAGAGATCGGTATGTTCGCAACTAAGAGCAGAGACCCGCTGATCCTCTACCTGTCGGGAGGGAACACGATAATAGCGACTTACTACGAGGGGAGATACAGGGTCTTCGGCGAGACTTTAGACATAGCTCTGGGCAACATGATGGACGCCTTCGTCAGGGAGATAGGACTCGCCCCGCCCTACGTGAGGAACGGGATGCACGTGATCGACATATGCGCCGAAGGGGGGAAGAACCTCCTAGACCTGCCCTACGTGGTTAAGGGTAACGACATGTCCTTTTCCGGCCTGCTCACCGCTGCCCTTCGCCTTAAGGACAAGGTGAACATCCACGACCTGTGCTATAGCGTTAGGGAGTACGCCTTCGACATGCTCCTGGAGGCAACGGAAAGGGCCCTCGCCTTGACGGGCAAGAAGGAGATCCTGGTAGTGGGAGGAGTGGCGGCCAGCGTCTCCCTAAGGGGTAAGCTCGAGGCCTTGGCCAAGGACAGGGGCGTCGACCTGAAGGTCGTTCCTCCCGAGTACGCCGGGGACAACGGCGCCATGATAGCTTATACAGGGCTGTTAGCCTACAAGTCCGGCCAGAAGGTGGATCCTGAGAAGGCTATGGTGAGGCCGAGGTGGAGAATAGACCAGGTGGAGATTGGCTGGAGATAGTCAGGGAGATAAAGAGGGGGGCAGAGGCGATAATCTACGAGGGGAGGCTGAAGGACCTCAAGGTAGTGATAAAGAGGAGGGTGAGTAAGCCCTACAGGCACCCGGGGCTGGATCACGCAATAAACTCCGAGAGGACGGCCAAGGAGGCCAGGCTGATGTACTTGGCTTTGAAGGCAGGGGTCAACGTGCCTGCCGTGATCCTCGCCCTCCCCCCTGAGTACACGTTAGTTATGGAGTACGTCGAGGGAACCCTCCTGAGGGACTCGCTTAAGCCGGACAGGAGGCTAGGGGAGATGATAGGGGAGATGGTGGGGAAGCTCCACAGAGGGGGGATAGCCCACGGCGACCTCACCACAGCTAACATGATATTGACCCCTCAGAACGAGCTCTTCCTCATAGACTTCGGCCTAGCGAAAAGGAGCGACGACCTGGAGGACCACGCCACGGACGTGCACCTCTTCATGAGGGCTTTGGAGAGCGCTCACCCAGAGGCTAAGGAGGTGGTGATGCAGGGGTTCGTGGACGGCTACTCTATTTATGTAAGCGACTACAGGGACGTGATGGAGAAGGTTAAGGAGATAAGGATGAGGGGGAGATACGTTGAGGAGAGGCGTAAAGGTTCTCACGTCTAACGAGGGGAAGTTCAGGGAGCTCGAAGCCCTAGCCAAGGGGTACGGGATAGAGCTGGAGTGGGTGAGAACGCCGAAGTGGGAGATACAGTCCGAGGACTTGGCTGAGATAGCCAAGTTCTCCGCTGAGATAGCCTTCTCTATGCTCAAGGAGCCGGTAATAGTGGAGGACACGGGCCTCTTCATAGACTCGCTCAACGGCTTCCCCGGGCCCTACACCAGTTACGTTAGGAAGACCATAGGGCTGGAGGGGATCCTGAAGCTCATGGAGGGGAAGAACGACAGGAGGGCCAGGTTCGTCACTTACCTCGCTTACGCCGACCCCTTCAACACCAAGGTGTTCGTTGGGGAAGTGAGGGGGGTCATAGCGGATTCGATCAGGGGGAGCAAGGGGTTCGGGTTCGACCCCATATTCGTGCCAGAGGGGAGCGACAAGACGTTCGCCGAAATGGACGTGGAGGAGAAGAACAAATACTCCCACAGGGCGAAGGCCTTCAGGGCTTTCGCGGAGTTCTTCAAGTCTTATACGCTGAAGTTTCCTTAACGCTCTCCTCGTTGAGCTCCTTTAGGGAGGCCTCATAAACCGCTTGGATCTGGCTCATCAGCTCCTCGTCCAAGTCCTTATTCAGGGCCTCAACGAACCTCTCCAGATCCCTCGGCCTAGCTACGTTAGGCACCACCGAGCTGAAGTTGAACTTGAGGACGTAAAGGATCGCCAGCTCGTAGAGCTTCAGCCCCTTCCTGTAGGCCAGTTCCTTAATCGGCTCGACGGCCTTCATCGCCCTCCTTATCCACCCCGAGTCCTTGAACCTCCTGTGGAGCTTCGGGTCGAAGGCTAGGGGGTTCCTCTCCTCGTCCAGGGCATCGGAGGCGTGGGGAACCCTGACCACTTTGCCGACGTTGTACTTGTCGAACGTCCTGCCGGGCTCCTGCTCTATAAGGTTGAATATGAACTCGAGGCCCTGGTAGCCCACCTCTATAGCCTTCAGGCCCTCCTCCAGCCAGCCCAACGTGGGTCCTAGGGCCACGCCGACGCTCCTGGCTATCCCGTCTCGCCTCAGGGACTCCATGAACTCGAAGACCTTCCTGTCCTCTATGTTCCTCATTTTCGGGTTGTGCAGCATCAGGATATCGATGTAGTCGGTGTTGAGCCTCTTCAGGGACTGTTCAACCGCGAACCTCAGGTAATCCAGATCGAAGTTGAGCCTCACCCTTCCCCCCTGTTTATGGTAGAAGTCGAGCCCCACCTTGGTCAGGATGACTATCTTATCCCTCCTGGTCCCCAGGGCCCTGGCTATTACCTCTTCCCCCTTCCCCTCGCCGTAGACGTCCGCGGTGTCAAAGAACGTTATCCCGAGATCGAAGGCCCTCCTAACGACCTCCTCCGCCTTATCTACATCGCCTCCCCATTCCTCGCTCACCAACGACCAAAGGCCGAGGCCTAGCTCGCTGACCGAGATGCCCGTAGTACCGAAGGGCCTGTGCCTCAAGGTTCTACACTGAAAACCCACTTCACGGAATTTGAGTAAAATCGTTTCAGTTAGTAAAGTGGCTACATGCTAGTGAGAGTGTCGCAGGAAGGATTGGAGAGGATAATAGAGGGCTTAAAGAGGAAGGTCTACGACTATAACTCAAGCCTCAAGGGCACCGGGGTTTACCTCAAGCCCTACCACATAGTTAAGAAGGGCTGGAAGACTTACGTTTACGTCGGGAGGTACTGGTACCACTTGGAGAGGGTGAACGGGAAGCTGAGGTGGAGGTATTTAGGCAAATCAAAGCCCTTCCCCTACCTCCCGGACCCGCCGGCGATACCGGAGCTGACGATTGTGATAGAGGGTAAGGAGTGCTACGTCGACGATAAGGCCTTAGAGCAGCTCGAAGGACAGTAAGCTAGCTATCTTGTCCCTGGGGAGCCTCGCGTCTATCCCTGTAACTATCGTGACTAAGTCCTGGTAGTCTAGCCTGATTAGCTCCGCCACCGCGACCGCGGTGGCTGGAGTGAAGGGAGAGCCCTGGAAGGCCAGGTAAGCTGCCCTCCTGGCGTTCCTCCTGGCCAGAACCCTCAGCTCGTTGAGTGCCTCCAGCGGTTTCTCCGACTTCACATGCTTCCCCAGCTCTGTCTTCCTTATGGCCTCGTACAGCAGGCTAGGATTGCCGGTCGCCGCGTCCTTGACCTCATCGCCGACCGTGCAGCCCTCCATCACCGCGTTCCTCAGGGCGAAGGCCGTGGAGAGGGCGAAGTAGTCGGCGTAGCCGCAAAGGATCTTCTTTATCGGCCCCTGCCAGTCCCCCCTCAGGGAGACGGTCGAGGCGTAAAGCCTCCTAAGAATCAGGGCCTCCACGAGGTTGCTGATCGCTGAAGGTGAGGACTCCTTGCCCGCTTTGTTCAGGGCCTCGTTCAAGGCCGAGGCTAGGGTCTTAGACGAGTTAGAGACCAGGTTGATGAGGGACTGAACGGTGGATATGGACTCGACCCCCTTGATCAGGGTTAGGTTCTGCCTGGCGAACGCCCTCGCCGGGTTACCCCTCTCGAGGGAGAAAGCGTAAGATATCGCGGACTCCAGCTCGTCCATGGCCAGCAACCCCACATAAGCGTCGACCACGTCGGCGACAAACTTCGAGTTCTTCGACATACTGGAAAGGCCCTTCAGCTTAAGCAGGGCCGTCTCCTTAAGGTTGGTCAACACGGGACCAGGGGCGTTGAGGCCCTCCTTGGTGACCAACTTCTTCTCGTAGAGAACTGCGAGTAGTTCCTGGAAGTTCTTGGACGTCAGAAGCTCCTCCACGTCCTCTTTACTTATCGTACCGGACTTCAGAATCCTCGAGATGGCGCTGGTGTAGGCGAATACCGGCATGCTCAAGACTTCAGCACCTCAATTACCTTAGAGACGAGGAAGTCGACGGCCCTGTCGAAGTTCCTTTGTGCGGCACCGTCCACGAGGCTGATCTCTTCCTTCTTTTTGGCCTCGTAGTTGGCCCTCAGCTTCTCGAGCTCCTCGTTGATTTCCTTGTCTATCATGGCGTAGATCTCCTGAAGCTTCTTCTCCGCCTCCTTGGCTATGACGTTCGAAAGGTCGTTAGCCAAGAGAAGGAGCCTCTTACCCATGTCTGAAACCTCGAACTCCTTGCTATTCAGACCGTTCTCGAGAGCCAGGACCGCGTTGACGTAATCGGCGAACTTGGACGACATCAGAAATGAAGGAAAAGCCTCATTTATATTGATTTCCTCGCCCTGACGATGTAACCCGTGTGGACAACTCCTACGTTCCTGGGTCTTACGGCGTTCTCTTTGACCTGATACTCCCTGAGTATTAGCTCCTCAGCGTGTACGTCGGTGAAGCCGTTGGCCTGCATGGCCAACGCGACCTTCTCGACCTGGTTCACGGTGGGGACGAAGACGACCAGGGAGGCGGAGGGCTTAAGGGCGTTGTGAGCGGCTCGTAAGGCGTTCCAGGGGTCCGGCATGTCGAGGAAAACGGCGTCAGCCTCCTCCTCGTCGAACCCCTCCCTAACGTCTTTAAGCCTGAACTCTATGTTCGTGAAGCCGAGCATCTCCGCGTTCTTTCTGGCCGCCTCTTGCATGTCTTTCCTAACGTCGTAGGAGATCACCTTACCCGTGTTGTTGAGGAAGTAGGCCAGCGTTAAAGCCAGGAATCCCGAGCCTGTGCCAGCCTCGAGGACCTTAGAGCCGGCCCTTATTCCGGAGGAGTAAATCATGTAGGCTATGTCCTTAGGGTAAAGGACTTGAGATGGCCTGTTCAGGCCGAAGTAAATGTCGAAGGGGGTGGGCCTGAGGATCTCGGCCTTAACGCCCTTCGAGGTCTGGACCGAGCTGCCGTACTCCTTGCCTATGACATCGGCGAGCCTTATGAAGCCCTTATCGGTGTGTAGCGTTCTCTGAGGCAGGGCCTTGACCAGGTAGACCCTCTTCGGGTCTATCCTTATTACCACTGGATCCCCTTCCTTGATGGGCATCCTCGGGAAGAGGTTAAGGCCCTCGTTAAAACGTTTAGGGAAAAAGCCGGTCGAAGAGTACGTTAAAACCGTCAGATCTGGTGTCTTTCTTCACCTATCTAGAATTACCAGCCCTCATCACGTTTCCATGTAAAGTTCCTTCCGCAGGAACTCGTTGAGGGCGAGCCTAATAATCTCGCTCCTGTTGGAGTACCTACCCGTTACGACGAGTTCGTCCATCGCCTCTAAGAATTTATCAGGCAACTTCACGGTTACTATCCTCATACCGCTTCGGAAGGAATGTTTCATCCGATGAACCCTTTTAAGCGGTTTCCCAGAGGTGGTCGAAGTAAATCCGACCGATGGAGACGAAAAACTGGTGGTTAGAAATTATCGCCCCCATCACGTTCCCTGTCTCGACAACTAGAACCATTGAGTTGTCCCCCACGGCTCCGCTCCCGAACATCCCCTTCCTCACCTTCACCTCCACCCTGCTCGGCATTGAGAGTTCTATCCCATGCTCCAAGAGGACCCTGACGGAGGCCCTCTTCGACGCCTCCTCCAAAGCCCTGACGAGATGATCATCGATCAACGCCCTGTGAGCCAAGGCCACGTCGAGGCTCCTGATAGACCTCCTCACGACGCTCAGGAGCGCGTCCTTGACGGCCCTCCCGCTCACGACGCCCACAGTCTCCACGGATGGCCTGGTGGATAGGAGCGAGTGGAAGGGAATTATCACGTCCCTCTCTATCTCCTCTACAGTGTCGTAAACCTTATCCTTAAGCGACCTCCAGACCTCGAGGAGCGGAACGGCCTCGTACTTGGCGGGCCTTTCCGAGGTCTTCCTCACCCATCCCCTCTCGACGAGCGCTCCCAACATTGGATAGACCTTGACCTGGCTTATGCCAAGCCTTTGGGCCAGCTCCTTACCGGTCAGCGGACCCTCCATTAGTAGAGTGACGTAAAGCTTCACCTCGTTCTTGGTGACCCCGAGGGCTCTGGCGTATGGCGAAACCCTCTCGATGAGCTCGTCCAGGAGGTTCAACGCCATATGAAGAGGTTATAAGCCTGAACGGTTAAATTTTGGCCGAGGTGAAGCCATGGGCGGAGCGTCGAAGAAGCCGATATCGACCGTAGAGAAAAGGTTAAAGAAACAACAAGAGGAGGCCGAGAAGAAGGAGAAGAAGAAGGCCGCTTCTAAGACCGGGAAGGAAGTCATAAGCAGGAACGTTACGGTCGATGACGAGACGAGGAAGAAGATCCAGGAAGAGCTCAAGGCCGAGAAGGTCGTAACGCCATACGTGTTGGCCCAGAGGGCTGGCGTTACGATTAGTGTAGCTAAGAAGATCCTGGAGCAGCTGGCTAACGAGGGCGAGATAAAGCTGGTCGCCAAGAACAGGAGAACCGCGATTTACGTAGCTTCATGAGGTTGGACCTCAACCTTCCTCCAGCTCTTCCTCCTCTTTTTCCTCGTCCTCTTTCTTCGTTGTCGGCTCCCTCCACTTGACCTGGGACTTGCTCCTAGCCCTCTCATCCGCGAGCTTCCTTATGCCCTTACATATCTCGAAGACCTCCTCCGGGGTGTCGGTCATCCTCCTGACGGTGTTGCTCTTCTGAAGGAGGACCACGCTCTCGAAGGTCAGGAGGCTGTCCTCCTTCTCGGCCATGTCATAGACCGAGCCGTCGGGCAGGACCACCATGGAAGGCGCCCCGCCCAGGAGGTTGTTGTACTTGTCAACCACCTCGCCTCCAGCTACGACCACGGGTAAGCCCAATTGGACTGCCATCGCCGTGGCTGAGCTCTCCAGGGCCTTAGTGAAGTCCAAGGGCCAAGGCTTCATGACTGAGTAAAGCATGTTAGCGCCGTAGAGCTTCAGCAACCTTCCTATCTCCGGCGTGAGCAGGTCGTCCTCCAACAGGACGCCTACCTTCCTTTCTAGATCCATCGTTACGGGCTCCTTTCCCGAAGCTATCCCGAGCTCCCTCTCCCTCGGAGAAGTTATGACCTTCCTGTACTTGCCTATTATCTCCCCGTAGGGGTTAATGAACAGGCTCGTCAGGAAGACCTTGGGTCCCGCCTGCTCGACGATCGACCCCGTCATCACGTACATCTCCGACTCCGTAGCGAGCTCAATGAGCGTAGTAGTGATTTGGCCGGGGATCTTCTCGCTCAGGTTCTTCACCAAGCTCCTAAGCCTCTTCGTGTTGTCGTAGACCTCTATGACGTTTCCCACGGGAAACAACGAGGGGAGGATCACCATTTTGACGCCTTTGTCCTTGGCCTTCTTCAGGAGCTCCTTAGCCTTCTCGATGTTGCTCCTTCTCATCAGCTCCACTAGCCTTAGGTGCAGTATCCCGACGAGCAAACCACAGCACCTCAGCTGTATGCCAATTGCTTTTTTTCGGGTTGATCTAGTTATATTATTTTGCTGATCTCCTCGTAAACCTCGTTCAGGACGTCCACGTAATACCTTGCCCCCTGTTCAATCTCGTCCATCTTTTTGAGTAGGGACACCGTCCTAGCCTCGCTCACCAGCTCCTTTATCTTCTTCCTCACCCCGCTCAGCCCGGAGTCGTCCTTAGGGCTCAGGAACTCGTAAACCGCCGTTCCCAAGGGGGTCGGGATCAGCCATTTCTTGCTCTTGCTCTCTATCACGTAGCCCCTCCTCTTCAAAGTCGAGATTATGGTGGCGTAAGTGCTGGGCCTGCCTATTTCCTTCCTCCTCATCTCGCTCACCAGCTCCCCTTCTGAGTAGAGCCTGAAGTCGCTCTTCTGGAAGGACTTGACTATCTGCAGCCCGAAGGAACACTCGTCGGAGCCGCAGAGCTCCTTGAGCTGGGTTACTATGGGCCTCTGCAGCCTGAAAGGGGTGTAAACCATCAGGTCCTGGAGATCCTGGGAGAGCTTGCCGAACCCCTTAAACGAGAAGTCCACCACCCTTTCAGATCTGTTACAGTCGGCCTTGTTATCGGAATCGCAGTCCAACCTGACCTCGTTGCCCTCCTCGTCGTAGACCTTGTACTCTAAGACCTCAAAGGTTAACTCCATGGGAGCCAGCTGGCTCGTTATGAACCTCCTGAAGATCAGGTCGTAAACTAAGAAGTGTTCCCTCCTGAGCTGCACGGGCGGGTTTATCTCGGCTTCCTCTATCGCCAGCCTGAGCTTGTCAACGTCTAGCGGCTTAGTGGGCCTTATCGCCTCGTGTGCCCCTCCCTCGCCCCAAGTCCTGGGGACGAAGAGCCTCTTGTAGTCCTCGCCTAACGCGTCCTTCAGGTAAGATTCGGCCACACCAATGCCCGCGCTAGATATTCTGGTGCTGTCGGTCCTGTGGTAGGTTATCAGGCCGCTCTCGAAGAGGTCCTGGGCTATCCTCATGGTCTCCGAGGCGGTTAGCTTGTAGAGCTGGGCCGCGTCGGCCAACAAAGCGTCCGTGGTGTAGGGGGGCAGGGGGTTCTGGACTTCAGTTTTTGTGTCTAGCCTGAGGAACTTTATGACCAGACTCGAGTGCTTATTTATTCCCCTGTCTTTGTCCCTTGGGATCAAGACGTAGAAGCCCTCGAGGCCCCTTATCTCCGCCGTGTAGACCCTCCTCTTGGTCCTGTTGAAGTCCTCGTAGCGTTTGACCACCCATCCCAGGACGGGGGTTTGGACCCTTCCCGCGCTCAGGTTCCTGTTCTCGTCGCAGGAGTAACCCTTCTCGTCCAGCCTTTTCTCCCTGCAATAGTCCCTCCAGAACTCCGTCTGTAGCTTCCGGGAGAGGATGAAGCCTATCCACCTGTCCTCTATTCTCCTAACTATCTGGGCCTCAATTAGGTTCAGGTTGAAGTCCCTCGGGTTGTTGATAGCGTTAATTATCGCCTTCCTGGTCACCTCGTGGAACTCCGCCCTCCTTATGTTGGGGTTGAAGGGCCTCAGCGCCAAATACAGGTCCCAAGCGATCTTCTCGCCCTCGGTGTCGGGGTCCGTTCCGATGAGCACTAAGTCGGACTCGACCACCAAGTCCCTGAGTGCCTCCACGGTCCTCGTCTTGTCCCTCACTATGGGGGAACCGCAGATGGGGCACTTGCCCTCGACCGTCTGGGTCAGTTGGTGACCGTTAGCACACCTCTTTATGGTGGCGTAGTAGGGGACGTACTTCACCCCTCCGTTCCTTTCGATCTCCACCCCGTGGAGCCCTCTCTCCTCGGTCGTCAGGTCGTAGACGTGTCCCTGGCTGGCCACAACGTTGAGTATCCCGTTCTCTATGACGGTCTCGTAAACCCTCAGGCCGCCTAGGTCCCTCACGCTGGGTTTCGAGAAGAACCCGGAGATCGTCTTCGCCTTGGTAGGCGACTCAACTATGAAGGTTATCGTCTTTATTTTCTCCAACTGCGGCTCGGTGCTCTCCTTCCTAGCCTTAATTATCTCGTTCCTCTCCCTCTCTATCTTCCCTATTATTTCGTCAGCTGACGAGCCCCCTATGGTCCAGGAGTCCAAGTCAAAGGGCTTCCAGTCAACCTGCTCTAGGACTAAGCCCAGCCTCCAGGTGAGGGACTGAAATAGGGCGTCGTGATCAACCATTAGGATCGAGAGGCCAGTGGTTAACGAACCTGCGTAGATCCTGGATGTCCTGCCGCTAGCCTGGATGTAAGTCAGGAAATCGGGCGCGAGTATACTGTCCCCCTCTATTATGATGTTGCCCTTCTCGGCCACTACCTTGAGGGTCGCCTCGTCCTTAAGGGTCTCCCCCACCACCTCGTAGGCCCTCTTGAACGTTTCGTCCTCCAGCTTGCCCTCCTTGATCTCGTTGTAAAGCATTGCGACTCCAGAGGGTGACATCGCCATCAGTCTCTTCCTTATCCTACCCGCTAGCCTCGCCAGTTCCTTATCTTGCTTTACAGTGGCCAAAACGGAAAGAATCCTGGAGACAAGAAATGGGGGCGGGGTCTCGCCTATCCTGAACTTGAACTTGGGGATGCCGTAGAATATGGCGTACTTGACCCTCCAAGGGATGTCGAGCCCCCTTACCAGAAGGCCGTAGTGGAAGGCCGAGCCGACAAGGGCCTTGAGCTCGCCGTTGGCGAAAGCGCCTATCTTCCTCGTGCTCTCGGACGCTATGAACTCGCTGGGTATCCCGTTGTCCTGGAGTAGCTCAGCCAGCTGCTTACCTTTCTTCTGCCCCTTATCCACAGGGACGAAGACCAGGATCCCGTCGCCCAGCCTCTTAGCTAATTTAAGCAAAAGCTCGTCCGCCTCCTCCTCGCTCCTCGGCATCCTCAAGTAAGCGTCGATCACGTTCCTCAGATAAACGACGGCTCCCCCAGGCTTGAAACCCATAAGCGACGACACGGTGGGGCTCCCCCTGGTTATCGTTGCCGAAGAGAACACCACGATCTTGCCGCTCAGCCTCTTCTTCCTCAGCTCCGCGATCTTGTCGTAGACAGTCTCGTCGGTTCTCGCCTGTTTCAGCAGTTCCTTGACGTCCTTTATGTCGTCCTCCGTGAAGCCCGCTATCTCCAATATCGCCCTAGCGCTTTTACTCGCCTTCAGCGCGGCATCAACGTCGTCAACGAAGAGGAAGCGGTATCCCACTTTCCTCAGTAGCTCTACGTTGGTTGTCATGAACCTCGTGGTTGTGAGGAAGACGTCGAAGCTCCCGCTCTTCAGGGCGTCAAGTGCCTCCTCCTTCTGGGACTCGCTGAGGCCCGCGTGATAGTGAACCAAGTTGAAGGAGGTCTTAGTCCTCTCGGCTATCAGCTGGAGCCTCTCGACCCCCTGTTGTACTATGGTCTTAGTCGGGAAGACGATTACGGACTTCACACCTTCCTCTGAGGCGAAGTAGGCCGCCATTATCAGGCCGAAGGTCGTTTTCCCCAGTCCCGGAGGGGCTACTATCGCGAAGCTCTCCCCTTTGAGAACCCTCAACACCCAGGACCTCTGTGGACCGAGAGGAGGGAAGCCGAGGGAGTTCCTGAAGAACTCCGCTACCCTCTGGAACCTCCTGCCTATCTCATCGAACGTCTTCAGCCTATTCAGGTTCCCGTTGGCTTTGAGGGCGCTAACGAGGTCGAAGACGCTGTTGAACTCCCTCTCGGACTTGAGGCAGTTGGAGCACACGCTACCCTTCGCGAGCCTGAAGGATGATATCTCGCCCCCGCAGTTGGGGCAAGAGGATAAGTATACCGAAGGGGGTAATTCGGTGGTCAACTTAGGAAGAAAAGCGGAACGTTTTAGAATTTAATTTTACGGTCAACCATGTGTCAACGAAAGTTCGGGTTTTTGTTATATTTGTTCAAAACCTTAATTCTTTATCTAAACATTCTGTAGAAAACGCTGTCGGAGGAAATAACGTGTAAAGTAGCTAACTTTTCGGTTAGCTAGCTCCCCGAACTGTAAGTTATAATAGCGTTGAAGGAGACTCTTCGCTGAAAGGCGTTGAGCTCCCCTCCAGTTAAGCTGAGGATCATAGAGGCCAAGCAGAGGGACGTAGGGAGGAAAATAGCGAGGATAACTGAGTCCGCCATGAGGAGGCTCGGGGTCGAGCCAGGAGACTTCGTGGAGGTAGTTGGGCCCTCCGGTTCCTCGCTGGTGCAGATCTTCCCCGGCTACGACCAGGGCGACGAGGAGATAAGGCTTGACGGTTACGTGAGGAAGAAGATCGGAGCTTCCGTGGGCGACGAGGTGAACGTGAGGAAGGTGAAGGTGGACGAGGGCACCAAGGTGACCCTAGCTCCCACCCAGCCCATCTTCTTCGGCCAGGACTTCATCGACTATGTGAAGGACGTCCTGATGAACAAGCCCCTGATGAAGGGTGAGACCGTCCCCATCCCCATCTATACGGGCACGATAGACCTGGTCGTGGTCAACACCCAGCCTTCCAACTTCGTTTACGTCACGCCGAAGACCGCGATAGACATCAGCAGGGAGCCCGTCAAGGAGCCGATAACGACGGAGAGGGTCACGTGGGAGGACATAGGAGACCTGGAGGAGGTCAAGGAGAGGTTAAGGGAGATGATCGAGTTGCCCATGAAGCACCCGGAGCTGTTCAGGCACTTGGGCATAGAGCCCCCGAAGGGGGTGCTCCTCTACGGTCCTCCAGGAGTCGGGAAAACGCTCTTAGCCAAGGCGTTAGCGAACGAGATCGGGGCGTACTTCATAAGCATCAACGGGCCTGAGATAATGAGCAAGTTCTACGGGGAGAGCGAGCAGAGGCTCAGGGACATATTCGAGGAGGCCCAGAAGAACGCCCCCTCCATAATATTCATCGATGAGATCGACGCCATAGCCCCCAAGAGGGAGGAGGTAACTGGAGAAGTGGAGAAAAGGGTAGTCGCGCAACTGCTCACCTTAATGGACGGGATCAAGGGCAGGGGAAGAGTGGTGGTGATAGGCGCCACCAACAGGCCTGAAGCCGTAGACCCCGCCCTGAGGAGGCCGGGGAGGTTCGACAGGGAGATCGAGATCAGGCCCCCTGACACCAAGGGGAGGAAAGAGATACTCCAGGTGCACACGAGGAACATGCCCCTGGCGGAGGACGTGGACCTGGATAAGTTGGCGGAGATAACTTACGGCTACACCGGAGCCGACATAGCGGCCCTGGCTAAGGAAGCGGCCCTGATAGCGCTCAGAAGGTTCATGACGCAGAAGAAGATAGACCTGAATACGCCCCAGATACCTCCTGACGTACTCAAGGAACTCAAGGTGACCATGAGCGACTTCCTCGCCGCCATGAAGGTCATCCAGCCCACCCTGCTTAGGGAGGTCTACGTTGAGGTTCCTAAGGTCAGGTGGAGCGATATTGGAGGTCTCGAGGACGTCAAGCAACAGCTCAGGGAGGCGGTTGAGTGGCAGTTGACCTTCCCAGAGGTCTTCGAGAGGATGGGGATCAGGCCGCCCAAGGGGATACTTCTCTTCGGCCCTCCGGGGACCGGGAAGACGCTGCTGGCTAAGGCGGTGGCCACGGAGAGCGGGGCCAACTTCATAGCCGTCAGGGGGCCTGAGGTGTTGAGCAAGTGGGTAGGGGAGAGCGAGAAGGCCATCAGGGAGATATTCAGGAAGGCGAGGCAGGCTGCCCCGACCGTGGTCTTCTTCGACGAGATAGACGCCGTAGCCCCTGCTAGGGGGATGGGCCACGACACCTCTGGGGTGCTTGAGAGGATGGTCAACCAGCTTTTGGCCGAGATGGACGGGTTAACTCCGCTCAACAGAGTCGTGGTGATAGGCGCCACCAACAGGCCCGACATACTGGATCCGGCGTTGCTTAGGCCCGGCAGGTTCGACAGGCTGATATACGTGCCTCCACCCGACAAGCAGGCGAGGTTGGAGATACTCAAGGTCCACACTAGGAACGTGCCGTTAGCTGAAGACGTCAACCTAGAGGCTTTGGCTGAGAAGCTTGAGGGCTACACGGGAGCGGACATAGAGGCCTTGGTTAGGGAGGCAACAATGCTCGTGCTCAGGAACAGGTACTCTCAATGCTACTCCGAGGCCAAGGGGAAGTGTAAGGACAACGAGGATTGTGTGAGGAACTCGTTGAGACAGTGCATGTTGAGCTCCCCCCAAAAGGTGAGCCTGAACGACTTCGAGGCAGCGATGAAGGTAGTCACCCCGTCCCTGAATAAGGCTGATATAGCCAGATACGAAAGGATGGCGAAAGAGCTGAAGAGGGCTCTGGCATGAGACAGTACAAGATCCTACTTATAATCGCGGACGGCCTCGGGGACAGGCCCACGAGAGAGCTTAACGGGAGGACACCCCTTGAGGCGGCGGACAAGCCCAACCTGAGGGAGCTCATCAGAAGCTCCGTAGGCGGCCTGATGGATCCCATAGCTCCCGGCGTGAGGGCCGGGTCAGACACCTCCCACCTGGCGATCTTCGGTCTCGACCCTTTCAAGTACTACAGGGGTAGGGGGGCCTTCGAGGCTATCGGTGCGGGAGCCGTCCTGGAGCCTGGGGACGTAGCGTTCAGGGGGAACTTCGCGACCGTTAAAGGAGATTTCACCGTAATTGACAGGAGGGCCGGCAGGAAGATAGAGGAGGCCGACGACCTGGTGAGGGAACTGAACGAGAAGGTGGGCGAGATAGACGGGGTCAAGGTGATGTTTTACCACGGCACGGAGCACAGGGTGGCCGTAGTCCTCAGGGGACAAGGGCTGTCTGACAAGGTCAGCGACACCGACCCTCACGAAGTCAACAAGAGAGTCCTCGAGAGCAGGCCGTTGGACGGCACAAAGGAGGCCGAAAGGACCGCGGAGGTTCTGAACAAGCTGACCAGGAGGGTTTACGAGGTTCTCTCCCAGTCGGAGCTGAACAAGCTGAGGGTCTCGAAGGGTCTACCGCCCGCTAACGTCATCCTCCTAAGGGGTGCCTCGATCTTCGAGGGGCTTCCGAAGTTCAAGGACTACACCGGGCTTAACGCCGGCGCCGTCTCCGCCACCGCCCTGATAAAGGGTATCTGTAAACAGCTCGGCATGGATGTCATAACCCCGCCTGGCGCCACAGGAGGCGTGGACTCCGACCTGAACGCGAAGGCGGACGCTGCGGCTAAGATGCTGGAGGAGAAGGACTTCGTCTTCGTCCACGTTAAGGGTACGGACGCCGCGTCCCACGACGGCAACGCCAGGGCGAAGGTCGACGTGATAGAGAGAATAGATAGGATGATAGGCAGGATACTCGACAGGGTGGGGAGCGAGCTAGTCATAGCCTTCACCGGCGACCACACCACTCCCGTTGAGGTGAAGGAGCACACGAGCGACCCCGTACCGTTCATGCTGTACTTGCCTTTCCAAGCTAATTTCGACGGGTTGAGCGACTTCAACGAGAGAGAGGTGAAGAAGGGCTCGCTCAGGATTAGGGGGTTAGACGTAACGAACTTATTGCTAGGCTACTCCAATAGGGCTGAGAAGTACGGGGCGTGAGGAGGCTCGAAAGGGCTGAAAGGTGAGGAGCCCGCGCAGGTCTGACCCTTTTTCACTCCTTGATCCTTCTAAGGCTCGTTAGCTGATCCCAGAACTCCCTGATCTCCCTGAAGCTTAGCTTGCTTTTCCCTCTCCTCCTGTTCTCGAAGGTATAAGGCACCTCACATACCTTCGCTTTCGGGTTCCTAACCAAGACGTCCAAGAGGGCCTTGTAACCCGAAGTCGTTATCTCGGGCTTAACCCTCTCCTTGTTGATCGCGAAGAACCCCGAGACCGGGTCGCTCGTCCTTCTCGCCTCCGGTATAAGTAGCTTGGCCAATGTAATAGCACCTAAGGAGATCAACCTCCTCCTCAGAGGCCAACCTTCAATTTTACCTCCTTTAGTATACCTCGAACCCACAACTATATCACAGCCCGCCCTGAGCTTCTCAAGGAAAACCGGCAAAGCCTCGGGAGGGTGCTGCAGGTCTGCGTCCATCACAGCAACGAACCTACAAGGAGCGTTCTCAATTCCAACCCTTATAGCGGATCCCAAACCCCTGACCCCACGCCTCTCTATCAGCGAGATCTTACCCTCCTCGGCTAGCCTCTTGGCCAACTCGAACGTGCCGTCCGTGCTCTCGTCATCAACGACGATTATAGAGTAGCCGTAAGGGAGAATCCTCTCCACGAGTACGGGTAAGTTCTCAGCCTCGTTCCTGGTAGGGACGACTACGCAGAGCTCCGAGTCCTTGAAGTCGCCGTACCTCTCTAGCAAACCTCCGGCTGAAAGCTCTCGAGCAAGGTCTTAACTCTGAGCCTGGAGAACTCGTTCACCTCCAGGGCCACTACGCCCGCGTTAGGCTGGCCGTAAACTACGTAAGTACCCTCCTTCAGGTGAAGGACTAGAGGGATGACGAGTAAGTCCTCCTCTCCCTCAACTGCCACCAAGTACTTCTTCCCTGAGGCTATCAGCTCCCTCAACCTCTCGATGGCTGAGACCCTTATGAGTCCGGGCTCGTTCCTAAAGTTGACGGCCTCGTAGCCCTCCACCCCCTTGACCTCCTTAGCTATGACCCTCTTGGTCTTGCCGTCGATCAACGCCATTTGGGGCCTGAGTCCCAGCCTGAAGGCGGTCTCCGTCACGACGTCTCCTACGGTGACGAATTCCTTGTCCTTGAGGAACTCGGCGAGGGGCCCAACGTTGACGAAGAGATAGCCGTAAGGTCTGGACAGCTGACCCCTTAAATGTAAAGGCAACTTCAAACAGACGTCTACTTGACCTTCACGGCGTACCTCCAAGGCTTTTGCACTCCCATGAGCTGAGCTACGTACGACTTCGTGTCCAGGATAACGACCATCCCTTCCCACTCCTCGCTGTAATCGACCTTCCCGCAAACGGGGCACGGCTCTCCCTTTTCCTTGTAGCTGCTTGTAACCAGTGCCCTGCAGTTCCTGCAGGCCACGAACTCCTTGAGTTTGGCCAAAGTCGCTCACCTCACGCCTTTTGGGCCTTTGCGGTTATCCACTCGAGCTTGCCCAAGTAGGGCTGTCTCATGGTCATCTGAACTCTCATTCCTTTCGCCGGATCTATGCTGACCCCTATTATCCTGGCTCTCACTACGTCGCCCTTCTGAATCGTTTTCTTGCTCGTCTCCCCTATCAGGGCCCCTCTGTTAGGGTCGAACTTGAGCTTGTCGTCGAGGACCTGAGATACGTGAACCACCCCATCGACCGGGCCTATGTTTATGAAGACCAAGTTCTGAGTGACCTGGCTCACGATCCCCTCAACCACTTCGCCCTGAACGGGATAGAACGTCAAGGCGGTGAACTCCACCTCGTGATAAGTGGCCCCGTCTCCAAGAATGACGTAACCTTCCTCGCTCACGGACTGGTCAAGAATCGCCACGACGAGCCCTATATCTTTAAATATCTTGTCCTGGTAAGTCTCTCTCAGTATATTGTTCGCTATTTCGTTGAGGTCTGAACCGAACATGCTGGGAGGAATCCTAATGACGCTCCTCAACTTCACGAGCTTAAACATCAAGCGGTCGCCCTACGCATTCGTCTAATAAAAATTAATAGTTTTACCTCTACTCCTGGGGGTTACCGCCGTTATACCTTCCTTGATGGCCCTATCCCTCAACCTCACGTCTGCCGTGAACAGGGCCGCCCCCTCAGCCTTACAGAGCTCGATCAAGACGTCGTCCGTCTTCCCCTGGGGAGTCTCGACTATTCTGAGTTTCCCCGAGTTGATCCTGATGTACTCCATGGCGACCCTCGCCTTTGACATCTCAGCGAACCTTCCCGACCCCAATTTGGTCTTGATCTCGTTAAGCACAGCTGTAGCCACTATGAACTCAACGTTACCCGAGTACTCGCTGGTCAAAACCTCGATAGGGTCGAACCCGTCCTTCACCATAAGGAGAACGCTCGTGTCCAGGACCACCTTCAGAAAGAGATCTCACCCCAACCCGAGAGCCTCCACCTTTGGCCTATTTGTCTGCTCACCACGACCTTCAGGTTCTTCGCGTAGAGGACGACCGGCCTCTTGAGATCCACGACGACCCTTTTCTTGGAGACGCTCTTAACGACGCCCAGAGTGGTCGAGGAGCCCACGTTGAGCATGAGCGTCTCCTTGGGCCTTATGGGCTCCGGCTTCACTTGATCCTTAGTTCCCACGATCCTTTCCAGGTGCTGGTAATCCTCGATCTCGAGCTCCCAAACCACAGGCACGTCGGCGTCGGCCTTGACTAGGACGCTCCCTATCAGCGCGTCGGCCTTCGCGTAAGACGGATCCAGGTAAGTCCCTACCGCCAACAGCCCGCCCGGCCTGGCCTCGTTGACCTCGAGGTCGCCGAACCTCAGGGAGGCCACCCTGGTCATCAAAGGTACGTACTCGACCTTTCCCCCCGGCCTCTCGATCCTGTAACCTGGGAGTATCTTGACCTCGTCGTCGACTTTCAGCCTCCCTTGGATCAGGCTACCTCCCACGACGCCTCCTTTCAGATCCTTATATGTGGTTCCCGGCCTGTTGACGTCGAAGCTCCTCACTATGAGCATGATCGGATCTACGTCCACGTTCCTCTCGGGGGTCTTGATCGTTCTCTCCATCTCCATGATCAAGGCGTCTATGTTGACCTTGTGTAGCGCGCTGACAGGGACTATCGGGGCGTCCTCCGCCCAGGTCCCCTTCAGGAACTGCCTTATTTCCTTATACTGCTTCACCGCGTCCTCCTTCTTGACCACGTCTATCTTGTTCTGAACGACGACGAGTTGCTTGATCCCGGCTATCGTTAAGGCCGTGAAGTGCTCCCTCGTCTGAGGCTGCGGGAACGGCTCATTTGCAGCGACCACCAGCAGAGCGCCGTCCATTAGGGCCGCTCCAGATAGCATAGTTGTCATCAGGATCTCGTGACCTGGAGCGTCTATGAACGAGACCCTCCTGAGGAACTTCGGCTCCTGATCGCTGTTGCAGTGCGAACAAGAGGGCTCGGTGACGTAGGCCTCGTAGCCCTGACAGGCCTCACACTCGCCTATGCTTACCTCGGCGTAGCCCAGCTTTATCGTCATTCCTCTCTTCAGCTCTTCGGAGTGCTTGGCGGTCCAGATGCCCGTTATGGCCTGAACAAGAGTGGTCTTGCCGTGATCCACGTGGCCAACTACGCCGATGTTAACCTCGGGCTGAACCCTCGGCCAGGGCAAGTGATCACCTGACTATAACGGTGTTGACTTGGACTATTTCAGGGGAGATCTGGTTGCCCCTCACTGTCTTCTTCTTCCTCATTCCGTCCTCATAGGGATGAAAGCCCGGAGGGCCGCTAAGCAGGAGCTTCCTCTTGGCCGGCCCGGTGACGTCAAACCTCATTGCGAAACCGCTGTTGTCGGAGCCGCCGGTTATCTTCAGCTTGAGGTTCACCCCTGCGACGTTGGTCTCGAAGACTTCCCCTATTCTCATCCCCATGAGCTGAGTCAGCTTGTCCTGGCTGACCATCAGCTGAAACGCCTTAGTCCTATAGGCCTTCGCCTCGAACTCGTTGCCCCCGTGCTTCTCCCCCACCGTCTGGCTGACCCAAACCTCGTTCTCCGGTACCTCGTTGGAGACCTTGACGAGGAGGTGGGTCTTGACCTTCTGCTTCTTGTCCCCTTCCTGCTTTACCGTCTCGATGGTGAGGAACTGATCCAAACCTAAGGCCTCCTTGGTCTTCTGGTTGATCAGGGCGATCGGCAAAGCCCTTCCCTCCTTCTCGCCCTTGACGCTCTCGACCTTCTCCGACACTTTGACCTTAACGGTCACGACCTTGGGCTCCTTCGTCTGCGGGTCCGAGATGACGAGCTTGAAGTCGGGCACCTCCCCTTTCCCTGCCTTCAGGATGTTTGCTAGATATAAAAGTTCGAGGGGATCCGGTATCGAGTGATAGGGATTTTACTTGCCCTCCACGGCTCTAAGGACCCCGCGTGGAGCGAGGTAGCTAACGGCTATAAGGAGCTTCTATCGAGGTGGTTCGGCCTAGTGGAGGTAGGTTATCTGGAGTACAACTCCCCGACTTTGAGGGAGGCCTTAGAGGCCCTCGCGGCCAAAGGCGCCGATTCGGTGGTGGTAGTGCCCCTCTTCATCTCGTTGGGGACACACCTCAAGAAAGACATCCCGAAAGCTTTAGGACTGGAAGGGGAGTTCGCGGTGGTAAACGGTAAAAAGGTCAGGGTTAGAGTGGCCGATCCGATAGGGGTTGACGAGAGGGTGGCTGAGGTCCTCGCGGAGAGGGCTAGAAAAGCCATGAACGGCCTTTAACTCGATCCGCTTACCAACAGCTTCGCGGTCTCCGGGTCGTACTTCCAGTCCTGAGGGAGCTTTCCGATCCTCTTGTAGTACTTCACTAACCTCCTTATCTTCGACTCTATTTCTTCCAGCCCTCTCTTCGCGGTCTTGTCCTTGGGGTGCTCCATCAGGTGCCTCCTCGCGTTGACCGCTCTCTTCATGAGGTTGAACAGGTCCTCGGGGATCTGTGGGGTTAAGTTCCTCTCCTCCAATATCTTGGAGAGCTTCTTCCCTGTGACCTGTTTGACCAAAGGTATGCCGAACTGGTCCCTCAGGATTACGCCGATCATGCTGGGCGGATACCCCTTTTTCGCCAGCTCCTCCACGATCAGCTCCACTTCCTCGCTGGTGTACCTCACCCACTTGGGCGGACCGGACCTGACTGGCCTGGTCGAGCCAGAACGTCCCTTAGCCCTCCTCTTTCTCACGCTCTCACCTGTTGATTATTGGCTTCAGGCTAGTTGTGGTTATCCCTTTCTTTTTAAGCTCTTCTCTCACCATCCTTGTACCCTCCACCATGACCTTCAGCTTCTCGAACGCCACCCTCCTGGGCCTAAGCTTGAGCCCGCAGTCGGGGTTAATGAAGAGCCTCTCGGGCGGGAAGATCTCGAGGGCCTTCCTTATGGCCTTCGCCACGGTCTGAGGCTCCTCGACCTTATTAGTATGTACGTCCACCACCCCGAAGCCCAGCTCGAGGTCGTACTTGTACTCCTTGAAGAGCTTGAGGGGCTCGAAGTTCCTGTTGGCGAACTCGAGGGCGAGCTGATCCACCTTTAGCCTATCGGCGTACCTGAGCACCCTCGAGTAATCGCCGTAGCATATATGCACAGCGACCTTCACGTTTATCCCCTTAACCGCCTCGTTGACCGCGTCTATCGCCCACTCGACCTCGTCCTCGTGGGTCGGCAAAGCCGGCTCGTCCACTTGGATGAACTTGGCCCCTGCCTCCACTAGGGTCTTAAGCTCCTGGTTTATCACCTTGGCCAAGTCGAAGACCAGGTCCCGCTTGGTCTTGTAGTACTCGTTGTAAGACCATTCGGCTATGGTGTAAGGCCCCGTTATCGGAACCTTCACGATGGGTGAGTAGCTCACGTGCTGGGTGAACTTGAACTCGTGAAGGAGCATGGGCCCCAGGTACTCGACCCTGCCGACCACGGAAGGTTTCCTGTAGTAAGCCGTCCCCCAGACCCTGACAGGGCCGTAGAACCTGAAGCCCCCGAGCCTTTCCGCGAAGTACTCGACCATCTCGTCCCTCCTCATCTCCCCATCGGAGGGTATGTCCACCCCAGCCACCTGCTGATCCCTCATAACCGCAACAACGGCGTCGTCGAAGGCCTCGGTGAGCTCCTCGTCAGAGACCTTGCCGGCCTTATGGAGCCTGATGGCCTCCCTGAGCCACTTCGGCCTCGGATAGCTCCCTATGACCGTGGTGGGCAATACGGGAAGCTCGCTCATTCAGCTCACCCCTTTAGGCCTGAGGCTACCTTGAACTTCCTGTGTATAATAACTTCGGGGATCAGGTCTAGGAGTGAGGAGTTACCGACTATCACTTCCTTCGCTCCCACCCCTCTCGCCCCCTCGACGAACCTCCTGAGCGAGGTCAGCTTCTCCACCTTAGTGTTCCTGGAGTCGAGTAACCCCAGGTAGACGCCCTTGCCCTTCACCGCCCTGTAAACGAAGGCAGCTAACTTCTTCCTGTCCTCGGTCAGGTCGAAGCCGTAGTAATCGGCTTTCAGGGACGTGAAGTCCTCGAGCCTGTCAGCCCTCAGGTTGAAATAAGAGATCAGGTGGACCTCCTTGTTGATCCCCTCCAGTAGGGTCGGATAAACCTCCTTGTAGGCCTCCAGGACCTTCGTGGCTAGGCCTTTCTGGAAGAAAGAAGGCTCTATGACCTCTACCGCGTCGTACAGGTTCTTCTCAGCCTTCATGAAGGAGTTTATCGCTGAGGCGTAATCGCTCATCAGGGCCTTTAAGTCGTTATAGTGCTTGTCCTCGGAAAGAAGGGCGAAGGACAGAGGGCCCACGACCGTCAGCTTGAGCTTGGCCTTCAGTTTGAGGTCTTTTATTACGTTCCTGGCGGTCTCTAAGTCCTTAGCGTAGTCCTCCCCCTCGGAGGGCTCGAGCTTCCCCTTTATTACAGGAACCCTGTAGTAGAAGTTGTTATCGTAAAACCTCACCAGGCCGTTCTTTTCCACGTTCTTCAAGAGGGAGACCATTGCGTCCACGGGATCGTCGAACCTCATGAGGCCCGCCGTGAAGTAGTCCAACCCGTAATCCTTCATCGACGTTATGTAGTACTCGATCTCCTTAGCTACCGCCCTGTCGTAGTCCTGTTTACTCACCTTCTTGCCCAGGAATCTGGACACGACCTTGGCGAAGTTGGGCCTTCTAGGATAAGGGCCCGTTACTGCCAGCGAAACGGACATCAGGTTTCCAGGCCCACTTGGGGGTCGCCGTTTTATGTGTTTATCGCTTCGATCGCGACGGTTGTTGAAGCGTCGATTTCTTGCCTCTCCGCTTCTGAAGCTCGCGTGAAATGAGGTCTGACGAGTTACGCGCTCCCGCACGATCACGCGACCTTGGGCGCGAGCAGGTAAGTGACCTTCCCAGTGGTCTCAGAGCCGAACTCCATTTGTAAGGGCTTGTTCTCGGAGAACGCTATGTTCACCGTGTCGCCCAGCCTCGTCAGGCCCATCACGTCGTTGATGTAAGCCACGTCATAAGTCGCCGTGGCCGGTTTCTTGACGGCTATGTCCATGAGGCCGCCCGTGTCCTTGTCGAGCACCACCTCGACCTTGGACTCTCCCTCGGTGTAGAACTTCACCGAGCTCTCGTCGGCGGAAATAGTGACGCTGTCAGAGACGGCCCTGGCCTCAGAAACGGCCTTGTTGACTCCCGCTGAGCTCACTGTGGCCGTGACGTCGAACTCTAGGTTCAGCTCGGGAACCTCCGGGGGCACCACCTCGAGGTTCTTGACGCCGAATGACTTCTCGACCGCTCCTACTAGCTTGATGGTCACAACGTCGGGTGACGTGGACTCTATGACTACAGACTCCTTCCTCGCGGCGGCCTTCAGGATCTTTGCTAACGTCGCGGCGTTGAAGCCGAACTTGAACTCCTCATTGACGTCGTACTCCTGGAAGGCGCTCGAGGGGATGTTGAGCTTGATCAAGGCGATGTGAGCCCTATCCACGGTGACCAACTCGACGCCCTCCTGCTTGAAGACCATCAGGGCCTCGTCAACCAGCTTAGTTAACGTCGTTATAATCGCCTTGAGGTCCCTGACGTCCGAGTGAACTACCCTCATATCCTTTAGCCTAAACTTATTCTCTGAAAAGGGTTTTATCGGTTTGGCTTGACTAAGGGTATAATCCTCTCCTCGGACAGGAGCGGTAGCGGGAAGACGCTGATCTCCTCCGGAATAATGATGGCCCT
>Ga0326758_100090_pt1 | contig 31936 bp, 38 predicted proteins | sample GCRJH_S_FD_207221 | JGI IMG/M metagenome (GOLD analysis project Ga0326758, IMG submission 207221) | Hot spring sediment microbial communities from Geyser Creek Basin, Yellowstone National Park, WY, United States - GCR.JH_S | ecosystem: Environmental > Aquatic > Thermal springs > Near-boiling... | reverse complement strand
TTTAAAAAGACTACTTAATGGAGATTGAGGCATCCAGCCCATGCCCATTAGCCCTATTAATGGGTGCTGACTCACCGTAGTACGAACCACAATCAACAACTATCAGCTATATAAACAAGTGGAAGGGACCACGATGCACCACCTACTGGGTCCAAGAACTACTGGTGATGCGAAACCCGACATAGTCAGCGTCCTTTAGCAATACCTACTGCCACCTGCACTTACACCAGCTGAAAGCACATAAAAAGGGACGATTAATGATTAGATCAATATACATTTAAACACCGAGAACTTACTCAGTGAACCTTTGAGAGAATTTAGGCTAACAAATTAGGGTGAAAGGAAGAAGTATTAAAATTCATAGAAAATGCGGGCGACATACTTAAGAGACTGCTTGAGAGGGTGTAGCCATGAGCGCTGAGGTTCTAATCCATGGCTACGAGTATCTCATGCCAAGCCACATAACATTCTTAAACACATTACTTAGCAGTATCGAACAAGGGTATTCAGAACTCACCATGTTAAGATCTCTTGGAACCAATACCACCTCCCTGACTTTCTATTCGCCAGCGTCTCAGGAAATATCTCTGCAAAGATCGTGGGAAGGCCTATATCTTATAGTACGTACTACTGCGGCTAATATTGTTGGGAGGGATGTGGTACGCAATGCCATGATTTACAGTGACCCTAATTATGGACTTGTGATGAGGCTTATTGTTGATTTGAACGCCAAGGAGGCCCTGGAACTATGGTTAAGGCTTGTGGAGAAGTTTCCATACAGTAGGTATGGCATTGTTTTAGGTGTTAGGTGGACTGGGGAAAACAATGTTTCGGAAGATGAGCTTATTAGCTATGTGGTTAAGATAATGATTACCTCAGGGATTGAACCAGTAGCTAAAAGAGCCTTGGACGTTGTGGGGGAGCTTCGTGAGGAACAGGGTAGGGGGTAATGGCTTACCTCGATACAAACGTCATCATTGCTTACTGCTTTCCGCAGGATAATAACCACCGAAACACCAAGAGCCTTATAACAAAATTACAGGAGTTGGGTGTTAAGGAGCTCTACCACTCTCCTCTCACCCTTGTGGAGCTCTACTTATACGTATCTAGGAATGCTGATATTCTCAATATTCCTGAAGAACTTAGGGAGCTCATTAGGACTAAGGAACAGAGGGTGCGTGTAATTGCTGAATACTGTCTTTCAAGTCTTTCGAGTTTAACAACATCAGTGTTTATTTCCGATACCGAGGGCTTGATAAATTTAATTATAAATAATCTACCAAATGTGAGGATCTTCCACAAATTCGCTGAAGCGCTGAGACTTGCCCCTGAACTACAGCTACCATCACTGGACCTCCTACACGTAATCTACGCAAAGCAAGTTCCTGAATGCATTAAGTACTTTGCAACATTAGATAAAGCCATTATAGGTAAAGCGGAGAGCATAAGGAATGCATTGGGAATTGAGGTTATAACCGCACCATCACAAGGCTTCGAAGAAACACGACAGCAAAAGTAATATCCCTCATCAACCCCTTAGACAACCTCAAACGCTCTTTAACCTCAGTATCAGAACCAAGCCCACACCACCCCATACAACGTACCGCAGATGCGCCAGGCCAAGTACTCACGACTGAATCGCCTCAAGCAGGTCGATGACTATCGAGGAGCCATTACCAAAACCAAAACAAACACCATTTAGAAGCACAACCCAAAGCCTTATTAATGCTTGGGTTGGTTTTTGTTTTGATGGTCGAGTCCGTTGTTGCATCCGTCATCGACAAAGCCCTAGAAGCCGTCCTGAGGAAGATTAGCGAGGGTAGGAAGCTAACCACGGAGGATTTGGTTGTGTTGATGCTCGGTTTGTTTCAGGAGATTAGGAAGGACGTAACCGAAACAAACAGGAGGATTGACGAGACCAATAAGAGGATTGATGCAATGAACGATGAGTTGATTAGGAAGATTGAGGAAACAAACAAGAGGATTGATGAGACGAATAAGAGGATTGATGCACTCTATGATCTAGTGGGTAAGAATTATGAGGCGTTGAACAGGAGAATAGAGGAAACAAACAAGAGGATAGACGAAACCAACAAAAGAATAGACACACTCTACGACCTACTAGGAAAAATATACGAAGCACTGATAAAACAAGAAACAACACAAAGGCAGTAGGAAGCGCCGCATTGCAAACACGATTTCGCCTATCATCGAGGATGAAGATACCCTTTTAAGTAATGGATTGGTGTATTACTTAGGGCATGGACTACTACACCATTGGGCTCCTGGTAACCATACTAGGCATTGTCATTAGTCTAATGTACCGACTAGGTAAGATTGAGGAAAGATTGGGTAGGATAGAGGATGACCTGAGGAAGCTCACCATTGTTATTCTACAACGTAGGCATACAAATAATCAAATACCTTGGGTTAAGGAAAATCCTGACTCCGCAAGCTTCGGAATAACACCAAACCACGCAATCGACACAACAAGACTCAATTACGAAAAAGCACTAAAACTACTCACACACAGAGTAAGGGTTTACACAAGGCACGGCACAGCAACATACAACACAGACCTAGACGAATTCGAGGAAGTAGATGGTGACGAGAACGAGCTAAGAAAAACCACGAAAGACGCAATAAACGCACTACAACACTAGGAACAACACCTCCCACCCAGCACACGAGCCACAGCACCAGGCAACAACCACCTAGGGTATGGGGGTAACGCTACCAGGGCTTTTGCCAGTGCTAAGAGGTGCCTAGCAGTGGGGGAATGGGTTTATTATGGAGCTTATAGAACAAGCCCCTAAGCCAGTCCTAGTCCTAACCAGTCTCGTGAAGCATGCTGAGACGTTGCACGAGATAGCACGTGCCAAGTGGGATAAGGTGGTGTTGGTTACGGGCGTGGTTAAGGGTGGCGAGCGTGAGACTATATTTAAACGCGGTTAGGGATGGTAACGCGGAAGTGTTGGTGGCTACAACACCAGCTGATGAGGGTTTACACCCACCACCCCTAAGTCTCTAATTGTGGCGTTGGGTGGTAAGAGCGAGACCAGGACGCTTCAGAGGATTGGTAGGTTGGCGAGACCGTATCCAGGTAAGGATGTGGCGAATGCCTTTGATACCTGGGATAGTGCCGAGTTCCTCTATAAGCAGGGCGAGCCAGGAAGAAGCTGCATGAAAACGAGCCTTACTGGAGAATAGAGGTTGTGGAAATGAGGCGAAAGCACTGGCTGGTGCTCACTCAGCAAATGAGTAGTCTCAGTGAGGGCACTCAGTGAGTACTCCAAAACACCACAACACGTGGTACACAAGACGAATCATGGCTTTTGGAGACCCTGTTAAAGTAACCAGAAACGCAATGAGCTCATTAACTCAATTTCCTAATGCAGTGCATTATTCCGAGGTCTTCATCACCGCGCACATCGCATTTATAGTCCCTGTCTAGCACGTTCAGTAAATCATCCACTGACTTATTGACAAACCTTGGATGGTACTCGAAGATCAACTCCCTGAATAACCTAACGTGGTCATAATCATTAAGAATAACATTAAACTTGCAATCCTCGCATTACATCTTAAGCACGGCATCATTACCTTTAATATTGAATCTGCTTACTAGCTCACTAAGTGTTATTGCCGGGACAGCATTAGGACAGCCACCTGGCTTATGGTATATATTATAAGTAGCATAAACACCGACCAAGCATTCCTAGCGCATTAAGGTTAGTGAATATGCCTACAATTGGCTTGAGGGCTTCGGGAGGAGAGTGTCTGAGACATTGGACATGGGTGTGGTTACTAAGGAAGCCATAGACATAATCATTTATATTTTTATAATGTAATAATCAATAGCAATAAATTTATGTACAATAGTTCCTAGTTATTGTACCAGGCAGTAGCCACCTAAGCCTTGTACTACATAATAATATAATGCTGATTTTTCTCGTAAATGGTGCGTCACTTAGTGTAACTAATTCCTTTGTTCTCTTTCCAAGCATCATCGAATATAAGGCTATGTTATTGAGATCAGTAGGTATCCAAATTTATTGGCTTTTTGGCTTTTAAAAAAATACACCAGGATATTCCCAATCAACCTCAAGCCTCATCATCTTGAAGTCCCTGAATATCTTAACCATATCGCTGGGTTCATAGCGCCAGTAATCATGCGGATATGCATGGTATGGAAAGCCCTTGGATCGCGTAGTTAGGTATATGAAGCCACCACGCTTGAGCATCATCTTCATGTTATTAATAACGAGCCTCCAATCGAGAACATGCTCGACAACCTCCGTAGACACAACAACATCGAAGGACTCAGAACCAAAATAATCAACAAGCCTCTCGGCTGGTAGCACAACATCGACGTACTTACCAGGCTCAATATCAACACCAATGTACTCCCTAGGCTTGCAAAACCTCTCAATTAATGGCCTAACGCTACCATTAACAAACTTACTATCAACTTCAAGAACCCTCTTATCATTAAACTCCCCACAATCAACATTCCTCATGAAGAAATCCAGCACACCCACATTCACCTAATAACCACCCCATCCCTCCTTAATACATGTCATTGTTCCATGCCTATCCAGCCCTATTTCAATGGCTAACTCATTATGCGCCCACACCCTACACCTAAACCCCAATTCCCCAAGCTTATTCATTAATTCGTGGTATGTCTTGTTGATTAGGTGACCATTATACTCAATCTTCACAATATCGAATAGCCTCAATGAATCATCATTCACCAGCTCATACTCACAACCCTTACAATCAACCTTCAAAACCCTAACCTTGAACCTACCCATATCTATTCCCCTACTCTCAAGCTCCCTAATTAACGTTGACAGTATCATAGACCTAACCTTTGTGACAAACCTACCCATGCCGTGAGCTGACGCACTACCATCAATGGTTGCATTGTACCTAAACTCCACAAAACCATCCACACCACTGATTGCTGCGTTTATGGGAATGATTCTAGGCTTTAGTTCTGGGTTTAATTCGAGGTTCCTAATCATAGTTTCGTAATTACTCGGCAATGGTTCAACAGCAACAACAAACGCACCACGCCTCGCGTAGTAAAGCGCCGTATCACCAACAAAAGCACCAATATCAAGCACGAACCAGTCACTGAGGTTGAAGCCGAGGAAGTGGATATCATAGAGCCAGGTCTCAGCAATAATTAACGGGTCGAAGGAATCAATGGTTAATAAGACACCATCAGGCATCCTCAACAGAAGTTCACCACCCCTATGAATTAAATCAATAACGCCAAAGAACCTACCAATTAACTCACCATCACACACCAACCTAAACAAACCACCATAATAAGCACTAACAATGAGCGAATAAACCCACGGACTCAACACATACACCCCACCATCACCGCACCTAAACCTGGCAGTGATACTTCCATCAACAAGACCACGCTCAATCAAATAGTACCTAATGCCGGCAAAGAGCCAATTACGGAACAAATTCCTACTTGCTAAGAGAACTCTAAGTCTACGGATAATGTCCATTAAAGTAAGTTAGTAATGTATTTTAAATGCATTATGTAAACGTCCTCGGTTCTACGTAGCCAAGCTCATTGAGTATGGCATGAATTATGCCCAGCCCCAGCGGCTTAATGAGCCTCCAAGGCCCATCAGTGAATAATATCCTGATACTCCAATAAGTCAATTGCCATCTATAGAAGGTAAAGTCAATCCTGCCCTCGATTAATAATCTCGTAGAGTTTCTAACCATGTAGTAGTACCTCCACGGTGGTTCGTAACCAATTGGCTTATGTAGTATTTTTGACAAGCGCATTGTACCCAACCTATGGTCAACAAGCCTACAATTAATACCGAGCGTGATGTATCCGAGCTCCCTAATCCTAGAGTACATGTCGAAGTCGGCCTGGTCTAGGAAGAGGTCATCCCTACAACAAACCCTAGCGGCAACATCAGCCCTAACCAAGGTGCCGGAGAATACGCCATACCTAACCTCACCAATGCCACAATCACCATCAACAGAACCCATAAGCACGGCACCAACCCTATCCAAAACAAACCTCGGCAAGCTACTAATCAAACCAAGCACCCTACCCACAGCATTGCCCATAGGCACAGTATCATCATCAAGAAGCAACAACCAATCCGGCTTGTATCTACTTGCGTAATTAACACCAACCCTCAATGCATGGGGCGACTCACGAGTTGAAGCCAACCTCAATGAAGTCGCAATTACCAAAACCACCACACAAACCCCTCAAAACACCCTTACTCCTAGAATCATTATCAACAATGATGACGCGACCAACCTGCCTAGAGACCCGATCAAGGACTAGCTCAAATCTGTCTAACCCAGGATCATGAGACACAATTACGGCAACAACACCCATCGAAACCACCACTACACGAATTCCTTAAAAGCAATGCCCCAATTCTACCTTGATGGTTAGGGCTTCACTGATTTGGCTCAATTACAACAGCTCAAGCTTCATTGACATAGCCCTGAGGTCTATAGAGTCAGCCCTAAGTCTCGACTTCGATGATTACGAGGTTGTCATTGTTGATAACGCATCCAGCGACGGTAGTTTCGAGAGAATTAGGAAATTCATCGAGGAGAGAAAGCCAAGCAGTGTTAGGGTTAAGTTCGTTAGGAGCGATGCGAATAGGGGCTATGCAGGAGGCATGAACCTAGGCTGGGAGGCAAGAGATCCGCTGGCGAAGGCCTGTGTGGGTTCAGATCTCTTCACCAGAGATTGAGTGATTAACAAGTCGTGCCATGCATACCACCTACGTGCTCCACGATACTGGGACAATGTCCAGATTAGTAAGGGGTAGTGTTAAGATAATGTGTTATCGAAAGTATGTGATATCAGAAAATTATTCAGGGCATGGGATGTCTCACGATACCGAGGAACCTCCACGAGACTCCCACGGTTTGGGGCTAATTTACCCTGGGCTTCAGTTACGACTGACAGGTATGAGGAACACGGTTGTCATGAGTGAAGACGGTAGTGTTGCGACAGTCGTGAGAAAAGTCTCACGAGTAGCAAGCGGGAGGTACGCTGTTTATTTACCCATCGGGCTTAACGACTTGTGGGAGGATTGGAACAGACATAATGTCAAGCTCCTTGTGATACTCAAGCCAATCAAGGGGTGACCCGAAAATGACTAACCCAAACTCAAAACCAATGTTTCAAGGGGCTGACGGGCCGGGCCCCGTTACAAGCAGGCCCGCCTCCCTACCCATTCCCCCAGGGTTGGACGGTAAAGCCCTGGGGAATGAGGGTAATGGGGGTGATGGTTAATGATATCCCCATCATTGTCTAACGACTCAGGGGGGTTTACGACGGGCAGGGACGGGGTCAAAGAAAGTACTAGTATTAATCGGTTTGTCTCCCCGGCTAATGGCGGAAACTCGCTAGTCTGTGCCAGTGTGCTTAATAACGTGGATAGTGGTACCATTAACAATGCCATCGAGCATCTAAAGAGGCTTGGTGCGAAAATCGAGGGCAATACATTGCAGGAGCCCATCAACTGTGGCGGTTTGGTGCTCATGGCAATACCACAACAGCACTTCACTGAGCTAGCCAGTGCCCTTGGTGTTGATATAATATGCACCTGGAGTGTTGGTGATAAGTGCATTGCCTTGATTGACGAGGGCTTGGTAAAGGCTCTAGGCCTAGTTCATGAGCCTGTTGAACTAACATGCCCAAAATTACCGTGCACTGTCAGGGTCCTAGCCCCAGAGTGGAGGCTCATTGGTGATGCAAAACTCGCCAAGGTTGGGGATTATTACTTATTATGTTATAAGAATAATTGCGCCAAGACTGATGAGCAGTCACTACACAGTGTGTTGCAAGGGTTGGGCGTCCCCGATAGTATTGCCATTGAGGTTGAGGACTTGGTTCTCCCCAACACGCCGCTGGGAGTGTTCATTGGCTCGTTCAGTGATGGTTTTAACGAGTACCCAGTGTATAGGACTAGGGATAATCTCGTGGTTAGGGCCACACGTGTTGTCTATAGGGATGGCGAGCCGGTCGAGGAGGTCAGGGAGGGCGTACTCTATGAGGGGTCACTCGAGGCAATAATTGCGAGGGATAGGCTGACTAACCTCGTGTACTACATTTTAAAGACGAAGTATCAAGCGTACGTTGGCTTCGACTTAGGCGACGTTGTTGATAACGCGGTCGAAAGGGGCGACCCGGGTATCGCGAATACAAGGAAGGAATGGGTGAAGGCGGGGTTGCGATTATTATTCAGGAGGGCGTTCGAGAAGGGCGTTGAGGTTACAAACGTATATACAGGACCGTACCCAGACGGTTGGCACGATGGCATTATTGACTACCCAGCTGCGACCTGGGACTGCGACCCCACGGTACTGGAGGACCTCATTGACTTCGTAATCAAGAACTATGATGCCAACAGGAGGCAGGCCCTGGCTAACGTTGGTCTGTTCCTCGGCGCGGTCTACGCGCCAGCCCTTAAGTTCCACTGGGGCGTTTTTGAGAATAAGATCGTGGTAAACAGCGGAGAACCGTGGCTAGGTAAGACAACTCTGATGCAGGCGATAATGAATGCCCTTGGCATTTACGGTAGGATTTACGGCACGGATGAGCCGAGTCGTACAACTCCACGAGTAAGGAACCTACTGACAAGCAGCATGGCCCCCGTGGTGTTTAACGACGTTGATGAGCAGACCTTCGAGGTCCTCAGGAACTACGGCCTCGCGAGTACGACCGATGCGGTGGTCACAGGGGTCCAGGCAGCGTCGGCTGGCAGGGGTTTTCGTGAGGTCTTCATTACAGTGGCTAACGCATTCATAATCACAAACCTCAAAATCGGTAAAATCGCTGAAATCATGAGTGGAAACACCAGGAGGACAGCATGGATGAGGCGCTTCCTCTTCATAACCTGGGAACCACAACGCCTCAAGCCAAACGTTAAGGTTCCATCATTCAACAACCACCCCGGCCGCCTGATTGGTTGCCTAAGGGAGCTGTGGAACAATGAGAATGTGAGGCGTGACCTCCTAAACTCCAGCGATTACCTTGAACTCTCGGCGAAGGCTACCAAGTACTTCTTCATAAGGTATGGTATTGAGGTCACGCCGATTATTGAGGCCTTAATCTACACCAAGAACGAGTACACGAAGACAATAGAGGAGTTCGAGGCGGCGACGACGCCCGAGAGGGAGGTAATCAAGAACATGGAAAATGTAGCAAAGAACCTTGGGTATGTTGCCGACGCCTACGGTATAATAAACGCCCTCGTGAACAACCCCATAGCCTTCGACGCGAAGATTACATACAGCAGGAAGCAGGTTGATTTGAAAGAGTGGGAGGAGTTAGCAAAGGCACTGGGTAGGGACCCGGGCAGGTACCCACTCACTGATGATGATAGGAAGCGAGCGGATAGGATTGACCTGTTGTTGGACATGCTCTACGGCATGTACCAGAGAGGCCTCACGAGGGTCATACTCTTCGCAAAGTCGCAAGACGGTGTTGTCAAGTGGACACCGAGGACATTATTCAACGCCATCAACTCAAACTATCCTGACAACAGCGGTAAGAAACGACCAGGCTACTCAATAAGCCTAATAGAGCTCGCTCGGCAACTACTACCAACAACGCCCGAGGAGGACGAACAAGGACAAGGGCAAGGCGGGCAGGAACAACAAGGACAGTAACCCAGCGCTGGTAATTGATTAAAACAATCAATAAGACACACCCACACCCCTGTTTTTCAAAAACCGTGAACCATGGCTACACAACACGGTGTTGTGTCCCATGCCCCCACGTGGGATCCACGTACCGTGGAACCGTAGACACAACAACACAACAGGAGAGCATTAGTAGACCAAGAGTAGAGAGGGTATTTTCAGTTCCTCTTTCTACATATGATAAATTAAAGGCATTTATCATTATAAATCATGATAAATTAACCAGCACTCTTAATTATAAACACTCCCTCTACTAGAGCCCCACCCCTGTTGTGTTGTTGCGTCTCGTGGAGCACGTTCGTGTTTTCACGAGGTTGTGTCCACGTGCCTCACGTCGTTTTCACACAACATATACACGCACTTACATTCGTCAATAATGATTGAGGCAAACACTGAACGACTTATAAGTCGCTTGGTCCCCCATCACATACCACCCATCAGGTCAAAACCAACACCAACGCTTCTAGTCCTAGTAATCCTATTTGTGCTATTGCTTCGGTGTTGGTATTTATACCCTAGGGGGTTTGGGGTGTGGGTTTGGCTTGCGTGGTTTGGGTATTGGGTGTTTTTAATTTTAGGCACTGTTTTGGTCCTACGAATCAAGAGACTAGGCAGGGTAAATCATGGAGCACCAAAGCAGCCAGAAATATAATGAACGCATCAGTTCATTTCTTAATGCAGTGCATGATCCTGAGGTCCTTATTACCCTTTATATTGCATTTGTCGTAAGACATGGGCTACTTTTGTATTAACCATCCCTGTAAATAGATTGCTTTGAGGCCGCCGAGGGCGTAGCTTTTTATTGCGTCTTGTGGTGTTTCTACTAGTGGTTCTCCTGCTAGGTTGAAGCTCGTGTTTAGTATGATGCCTTCTCCCGTCTCGTCCTTAAACGCCTTTATTAACTCATACCAAGTCTTGTTCTCATCCTTACTAACGGTTTGTGGTCTTGCTGTTTGGTCGACATGGCAGACTGCCGGGACAACCTCGCACATGCCCGGCTTGTACTTGTACATCAAAATCATGAATTGGTGTGGTACTGGTTCTATGAAGTACTTACCAGCATCCTCCTCAAGCAATGAAGGTGCCAGTGGCCTCCACCACTCACGACCCTTAATCCTATTCACAACACCCCACATATCCCTCCTCCTAGGATCAGCAATTATTGAGCGGTTACCGAGGGCTCTTGGCCCAAGCTCAGCCCTACCCTGGAACCAAGCAACAACAAAGCCCTTAACCACAAGGTCAACAACCTCATTAACATCATCACCAACATACCTAGCACCCCAACCACCCCTCTCAACAACCCTCCTAACCTCCTCATCACCATACTCAGGACTCAAATAAACAGTCCTAAGCCTCCCCCTCCTCATTTTTCCACCAAGTACGTGCTCATAAACCCAAGCAGCAGCACCAATAGGCGTACCAGCATCATTCGCAGCTGGGAATATGAACATGTCGTTGAATAACTTGGAGTAGTGAATGGCCATGTTAGCCTTGGCATTAAGAGCAACACCGCCAGCCAAGGCAAGCTTATCGCCACCAACATTCTCCCTAGCCCACCTAGCCAGGTGGAGCATTGTTTCCTCAGTCACGGACTGAACAGCCCAGGCAAGATCAACCGCATCAGGATGCAAATCACCACGAACATCCCAAGGAACCCTAGAACCAGGATAAAGGGAATTAGCAATGAATTTGTAGGACAAAATGTGACTAGCAGGATCCTTAACCCTCCACCTACCAGGAACATCAAACCTGAATGGATAATCCTTATCATCGAACCTTATGAAGGACTTAAGCTTCTCGTAGTACTTGCTTGCTTTACCGTATGGTGCAAGGCCCATAACCTTACCAGGACTCTCGAGATAATCATAACCAATCTTGACACTAACCTCCTCATATAAAAGACCAAGTGAGCCATAGACGGTGGGTATTGAGACCACCTCCTCAAACTCGCCATCCCTCACCCTCCAAACAACAGTGGCCTCAAACTCACCAGAACCATCGACAGACAAGACAGCCGCGTTATCAAAACCGCTGAAGTAGTAGGCAGAGGCGGCATGGGCAAGGTGATGAGGGACGGGATGATCCTAATGTTATCGGGAACATCCTCACCAATAGAGTGAATCACAAACCTAACAAACCTACGGGCAAGATCAAGATAATCACCACGAAGATAAAGAAAACCAAGCCTCAAAGCACCAATACCCTTACCAATGATACCACCCTGGAACAAGTCAAGACGAACACCCTTAGCAATTAAACTCGTAAACGTTGACGCCACTAAGCTACGCCTAGTACTTGGTAGAGATAGCTTATGGTCAGAGTTTATTGCGTATGCGTCTATGTCTCTTGGCTTTATCCCATACTTCCTCCTCAGGTATAGGAGTGCTTGTTTTAGGGCGTTTACTGGTGGTTCCCCTGGTGAGTGCTTGTGTCTTGTCCACCTCTCCTCCTCGCTGGCGAATATGAGCTCACCATCAACAATAACACCAACAGCATTATCATGCTCAACAGGCCAATTAAAACCAACAACAACAGTCATTAAAGCCAGGAAACAGCAGAATATTTAAGCATTGCCATAACGACTACACAATGCATCCTGGACTATACGTTAATTGCTATATTAATGCCAGTAAAGAATTAACTATGAGGTAATCTCCTATCAACTCAGGGTTATAAACCACAATCAGACAACACCTTGAAGGCTTTGATTAACTCGTACCGTGTCATATTCTCATCCTTACTAACGGTTTTATTTTAAAAGCCATATACCTGTGAAAATCCTGTGAAAATTGCCTTTGCAATGTATGAAACAGATTTAGCTGGTGGTGTTAGGGCGATTTTTGAAGTTGCCAATAGACTTCATGAGAGGGGTTACAACATTAGAATAATCGCACTTGGCGGTGATCACTCATGGTTTAAGGTTAAGGTCCCCATACACTACGTGAAACCTCCAAGAATATTCAGCTTAGGCATTAAAACATACAAACTACTTAGACACGCCAAAGTTAGGAAAATAAATGCCAGCTACTTTGACGTTGCAACCCTAATGAGGAGGCTAGGGCTTCATGTTGATCTTATTAAGGTATTGGCTGAGACGATAATTGAACATGGAATTGACGTAGCCATAGCCACCTGGTACCCAACAGCCCTCTCAGTATGGCTAAGCAATGTAAGCAAACCCCTCTACTTCATGCAAGACTTCCACGAACTCGTCCAGGAAGCCGATGGCGTCTATGGGCTAAGGCTCTTTGAGACCACCCTACGCCTACCATTCCACTTCCTTGCGAACTCGACATACACGAGAAACATAATCCTCAGTTACAATAAGGAAGCTAGGGTAACAGTCACTGGCGTTGGCGTTGACCTAAACACCTTCTACCCAAGGAGAACAAGGATTATTGATTCTAACGGCAAACCCATCATTATGGCAATAATCAGAGACCAGAGGTTTAAGGGCGGTGATGTAGCTATAAGGGCCCTAAACCTAGTCAATAAGAAGCAACCAATACATGCGATTCTAGTTGGTGATGGGAGAGCCATCGATAAGCTATTTAAGGAGGTAAAGCCCGAGTTTAGGTACACAATATTTAGCAACGTTGATGATGAGACCCTAGCCAAGCTATACTCAAGCTCCGACGTCTTCATATTCACATCATACAAGGAAAGCTTTGGATTACCTCCACTCGAAGCTATGGCCAGCGGTACTGCAGTTGTGACCACGGACTGCGGTGGCATTCGATACTACGCAATTAATGACTACAACTCACTAATTACACCACCAGGGAACCCTTCAGCCATTGCCGAGGCAGTAATAAAGATCTTAAATGATCAAAGGCTCAGGGAAGCATTAATTCAGAATGGTCTAGAGACTGCAAAGCAATGGACATGGGACAGGGTTACAGACAAATTCGAGAAAGCAATTAAAGAGGATATTACAAAGTGAATGATGATGAAACCATTAATCTCCGTTGTAGTAGTAGCATATAATAGGCGAGGATTTCTCTTAAGTGCATTAAGGAGCATTGTTAACCAGAGTTTTAAGGATTATGAGGTTATAGTTGCTAAAAACTTCCATGATTTAGATATTGATGATTTCATCAAAAAGCACGGATTTAGGGAAATCTTCATTGATACTAAACGTTACGGTGAACAAATTGCTGCAGCAGTGGAAGAAACTAAGGGTGATATAATAGCATTTCTCGAGGATGACGATGAGTTTGAACGGGATAAGCTTTATTGGATTGGGCAAATATTTAACAAATATAATGCAGTTTCATTCTTCCACGATACACGTAAGTACATTAATGATAAAGGTGAGCTAATACAGCCTAGTAATCCAAAGTATCGGCAAATAATATTGAGCTTAGAGAAAATTACACCACATAAGGATATAATTATTAACCCAAATAACTTAAGCCACATCAGATACCTACTTCACTACTATGGTGCCGTCTCCACGGTAAGCTTGATGTCCATAAGAGCGGAATGCATAAAGAGCAAGATAAAGAACCTAAAAGATATAGAAATCAGCGTTGAAGCATCAATACCTACAATCGCTAGTGAGTGCGGGTTACTTTATCATACAGCAAGAAGATTAACAAGATATAGGATACACAATTACAATACATCGATCCCATTTAATGACGTTGATAGATTACGTAGATCATTTTATAATTTAAGGAGAGCCATAAATGATCATGAGTTAATAATTAAAAATGCCTCTAAAAATAATTACCTAAAATTCATAGTTAAGCTTCAAGAATTAGAAGCTAAGTATACCTTATCCACTTCTAACTATAAAGATTTATTTAATGATGCATTAATAAAACCTTATGAGGTTTATGAGCTTTGCAAACTTGAGAAAGGTTATGTAGATAAATATTATGAGATCTATAAATTGTTACATTGCATAATTGCAAAGCTTATTCATGTAGCGTTTCCTCAGCACCTTTTAATACCTTCATTTCATAACCTTCAACGTCAATCTTAGCAAGATCAATATAGTTGATAGATTTACCAATAATTTTCATAGATCTATTAATTATGTAATCTAATGTAACCACAGGCACTACATATTCACCAACTATTAAATATTTACCTGTTGGATTATTCACTATGTGATTTACTATTAATGATGATGCCTCAACATTTTCACCTGCAATATACAATTTCTGCTTTCCAATATCATCGCCTAGTGCATAAGGCAATGCCTTAATATTGGTCGCATTGTTTAACTTAATATTATTAATTAGCCATCTAAATGCCAGCGGGTTTGGCTCAAAGGCTACCACGAAACCATCATCAATAAGTTTAGATACCCATAGTGAGTATATACCAACATAGGCGCCGATATCGAGAACAATCCAACCTTTACTTGGCACATAATCGGGGTGTTTCATATATTCCCTACGTAAGTAATGATCAGGAATGTTTACGCTTAACGTGGCTGCATCATTAATAAAGATCCTTATATTACCAGGCAACTTAATAGCAAAATTATTGCCTATGACCAATGACTTAAACATTCGCATTCTCACTAACAAATTTGCCAGGACGACATCTAATGTTAAGTTACCCTTAACTGTATGTATTAAATTCTCCTTAAAGTCTAACGCAATACCTAGTAATGTAGAGGGTCTCATTGTTAACTTCTCTTTACACCCCTTATTAAGCTTAGTTGATCATTTGAATAACTACAAAAGTACTTTTTATAGAATTCCTCATTCATTAACTGGCAGTTGAAGATCCTATATAAAAGGCTGGGTCTATTCTGCCCTCGATTAATAATCTTATGGAGTTTCTAATTATGTAGTAGTACCTCCATGGTGGTTCATAATCAATTAGCTTATGTAGTATTTTTGACCAACGCACTATACCCAATCTATGATCAACAAGCTTACAATTAACACTGGGCGTGAAGTATCCAATACCGAATCTCATAAATCCTGCAATCACCACCTCCAGAGCCGAGGAGTACCGCACTGATCCTTCGAAAGCTTTTTAGTACTTTAATTAAGAATTAAGTTAATGACCTTGTTCACAGCATAATCCATGAGCACGGCGTCGTCATCTAAGAAGAGCAATAACCAAGGTCCTATCCACTTGCTATATCCCCACTCTGAGAGCATGAGCCGCCCTGGAGTTGAAACCAACCTCAACAAAGTCACAATTATTAACGCTGGTACACAGATTCTTTATTGCGCCTTTGTTATGTGAATCGTCATCAACAATTATGAGGTGATTGACTTGTTCAGCGACTAATCTTAAAAACGAGCCTAAACCTATCCAGACTTGGGTTATGGGTGACGAATATCGCAATGCGTCTATAAAAACCAGTTATACTAAACTTTTAAGAGGGTTTCATTGATGTAGCTCTAAGGTCTATTGAGTCTACAGTCAGAACAGGCTTTCCTCACAACCATCAATTCCATGATGCATAGTGAAAGTAATACTGTGCAACATATTAAAGCCTAAGAATAATTAATAGCCTTTTCTACTTCTAATCTCAGATACTCTTCTTTTACCCAGAATTAGCTGTCCTAAAACTCCTTTTGTAATATTATAAAGATCTTTTGTATTTATTGATCCATCCAGATAATGTTTTATTGATAAGAAGAAAAGACTATTTAAAGATGGAAGTTGAGTCTTATAGTCACATTTAAAAAACTCATTTTCAGCACTTAGGTACAGTTCAAGAAATAGAATTGTTCTCTGGATTTCTTTCTTACATTGTTTACAATTAGTTAAAAATGATTCTAAATACCTCAGATCTTCTAAAATTCTATTGAATAAACAAACTAATTTGTTTTTATTTTCTAAAAATCTACTAGGATTTGTTACTTTACTATAAGTAGATATTCCGGTACCTAGTCTATATATAGTTAATTTTTCGGGTATATGTAAGATACTGCTATATTCTAAAGACAAGTACAGCAGAGCCCAGTCAACTGCCAAATCTATATTTCTAAGACTTTTTTTAATTTCATCTAAAAATTCTTTCCTTACAGAATAAGAGGAATTATTTGCCAATCCTAAAGGGAATTGTTGAATTATTTTCCTGAAATTATCCTGATTTATTGAAACCTTAAACGGTATATCATAAGACGAGTTTAATGGATTTCCGTTCTCATCAACTAATTCCCTTGAGTTATGAATGATAACTACTTCCCTCCTTTTCTCAAAGATCTTATTTATATATTCAATTTTGCTTTTATGAAACATATCATCATCCTCAAGGAAATACACTATGTCAATATCGTCTCTTAAAGCCATAATTGCTTCATATATTTTCCTTCCCAGTTGCGGATAATCTGCTTCAATTAGTGTTGCAGATTGCATGTTTCCTAGCATTTTGGGGTTATCAGCCACAATAATTATTTGATCAGGGGGCTCCGTTTGGGATAGTACTGAGTTTATTGCATCTTTAATGTATTTATATCTTTTATAAACTGTGATTATTACTGCAGACTTCATGGGAATGGGTATAAAGTGGGCAAAATTTAACCTTTTTGTATAGTTTTCTTATGTGCTAAACGGTTCGCTGATTTTCAATCCCATTACAAGCTTTATGGAGTCCCTTAGACCTCTTAACCTCACAATCCTTCTCTTATTGTTGCTCTCCTTCATGGCTCCAGCTAGGGACCAGGCTAAGGCTGGTATGAATCTGCTCCTCATATTCTTCCAAAGAAAGAACAAGTGATTCCTCTCCATGTAATAAAGCACAAAGTGCTCCTTATTCGGTATGTAACTGCCTAACCCGATGTGAAAAACTAAAGAGCTTGGCACCACATAAATCCTCCACCCAGCCTTTCTCATCCTATAACTTAAATCCGTCTCATCATAGTAAAAGAAAAACCTATTGTCAAAGCCACCAACCTGAAGATACGCCTCACGCCTAATCAAAACAGCCGCACCCTTAGCATAACCAACCTCATAAGGTTTAACCCTCCTTAACAATTCGTAATTAACCTTAGGTCTGAACTCAATCGGGTAACCAAGCCCATTAATGAAGCCACCAGCCGAATCATACTCCCCATTAGGCTTAATAAGGAGACTCTGCGCCATGCCAACATCACCATTCTCATCCATAAATTCAACAAGTTTCCTTAACCAATCCCTGGTGGCTATGGCATCAGGGTTAAATAAGGCGAAGTAAGGCTCTGCTGATTCGCATGCCCTAAAACCGATATTAACGCCAGCAGCAAAACCAACATTCTTTTTAATAAATAAGCCCTTTACAAATGGGTACTTAATTATAAATTCTCTTATAATCGATTGAGAATTATCAATAGAATTATTATCTACGACAACTATTTCATCAACAAGTTCGCTATTTACCAGCGATTCTAATGCCTTCCTTAATGTATCGGCATTGTTATGCGTAATAACAATAATGCACGGCATTATCCGTGACCGAATTCAAGTAATGCCTCGTTAAATACGTTAATTAACTCATCGATAATCCTGTATTGGTCATAGAACTTTAGATAATGCTCACGAGCCCTGAGACCAGCCTGATAGAGCTCACTTTTACTTAACATCCTTAATTCAAGTAACTTCTTAGCGAATGAGGCTATGTCGTTGCAGTTACAGTGGTACCCATTTACACCATCTATAACCTGCTCCCTTAATCCACCTATCTTATTGACTAGCACAGGCCTTCCTAGCGCCATGGCTTGCGTTGTGACACCAGCCCAAGCATCCTCATATAAACTGGGCACTACCACAACATCAACATCCTTAATGACCTCTGGAAGAATATTAAACACCTTGTCACTGGGGTACCAGGGCATTAAGGTCACGTTGTTCTGCAACCCTAACTCATGCACCATAGCCTCCACCTTGGAGTTAGCACCCATGACCTTTAAAGTAATGTTGTTATCATATTTAACTGCTATGGATAATGCCTTAAGTAGGTTAAAGATACCCTTCTCCTCATCTGGTGCGCTGAAGTAGAAGAGCCTTAATTTACTATTGTCACTATCTGGTGGGACATATGGTAATGGTGGGAAGAGTGCACCAAGATAAACAACCCTAATCTTATCAGAGAGGTCTTGAAACCTATTAATAAGCCATTTTCTAACCGTCTGACTAATGGCAACAATTCTAGTAGCCATTGTTAAGTATGATTCAATGACATTCCTCTTAATTATACCCAATGGGAATTTAACCAATGACTTAGGTATACCTTCCTTCTCAACTATGCATTGATATAACCTCACATAATCATTGAGTGAACCCCTACTTTTACTCCACACACATCCAGGACATGGACTGTGCCTAAAAAATAGGCTTTGGTAGAAGCATGTAGGCCAAGGCATGGTTATCGTAATTACACTTGGTATATGCCTCCTTTTGGCATATCCTAATGCCCAATAATATATATTGGGAATGTAAATTAGGTCAACATCATTTAGTGACCTATCAAGGTATTTACTCATCCTCTTTGATTCAATAATTTGAGAAAATCCTACATTAATATTAGGGATTGGCAAAATATCTAATTTTCCGTTATGCATTTTAGCTAAGTCATATGCATATCTAAGCTCATTTTGAGGTACTACTAATACTATGCTTATTCCTCGTTCAAGTAGAAGACTAATCTGCATCTTCGTAATAACCCCTACACCCCTCCATGAAATATTATCGGCTATAATTGCAACTCTCATCCGTACTGTATAGCTCTAATCTAGTATTTTTATTTTTAATGGCCTTTAAGTTGCACTTAATGGATAAATACTATTAATAATTATAAATTTAAAGGTATTTTTCTAAAATTTTTAATAAATTTTGTTTATATTTATCATATGAAAAAGCACCAGCAATTTCATGCATTCTGAATGCAACTTTAGGATCCCAATCCTTTAGTGCCTTTATTATTATTTCTTTAGCTTCCTTAAAGTCATTAAATCTATATTCGACGGGTACAAAATCTAGGACCCCACCTTTGTTATTTGTTACAGGTATTAGACCCATCAACATACCTTCAAGTATTGCTATACCGAAACCTTCAATATATGGTGTTGGATTTAGATATATTTTTGCTTTACTAAGTAAATTATATTTTTCCTCCTCTGTAATATTAGGATATAATAGTACATTTCTTGGCTTCTTAGATGCAAGATAAAGAAAATAATCTTTATCCTGTACATAACCAGCTATTATAAATTTTACCCAAGGAAGCTCTTCAGCCAGATTATAAATATACTCAAGCCCTCTATCTGGTGAAAATCGTGATATTGTAATAACTGCATCATCCCTTTCACTCCACATTGTAAATACATATGGCTTATTCATAACTACCGGTGGATGAAGTATATGAACATTCTTTAAATTCCAAAATTTCTTAGCCTCAATAAAGGTCCATCTACTATTAACTAGTATTGGTACTTGGTTGTCTCTAAGCTTAATGATATACTTTTTTCTAATTAAATATAAAGGCATTATTTTTATTCTTTGCATTAAATCACCACTATAAAAATGATAATCAACATTAAATTGATGAAAATACACAAGATGAGCATTTACTGGTTGAATGTCACCGTGCATATTGATTACGAAATACTTCTTTACTAGTGCATCAGCATTTAAAAGCTTATATATATAAGCAGTCATTGTTGGTGATTGATTAAACATTAATGGTAATGATATTTTTAAGATCCTTAATTTTTCCTTATCGCTAATATTTTCATAGATTGCTTGATAGACATGCTTACTAATTAATGATGTGACAATATTTACCTCATAGCCTTCCTCTACTAGTGCTTTCGCAGTATAAATTGCAGTCCTTTGAATACCACCCAGTGTATTTAAATCAAAGAATATTAATGCTATACTATTGTATCTCATGCATCATCACTCTCAGAAAAGTACTCACTACATTACTTAATGAATGATATTTCTTAACATAATAAAAGCCATTATTAGCAATTTGCTCATAATTTAACTTCCCATTAAATATCTCTAATATTTGATTTATAAAGTCTCCTAATTTTTCAGCTGGTATATAATGTATCCATGGTTTAAGTAACGTACCTTCAACAGCCTTCTTTGTTGCTATTACAACCTTTTTAAGACTCATGCAATCTAAGACCTTTGTTTTAACTCCACCACCATGGTATATGGGTGCTATGCATGCATCAGATGCCGCAATATACGGTGCTATTGACTTAACGTAACCAGTAACCCTAATGTAACTCAACCCAATGGACTCTGGTGGAGGGTCAGGTCCTACTAGGAGGAAGAGCACTTTACCGTTGCTTAATTCATGGACCTTTGGGGCTATTTGAGTTGCTATTATCCTTGCTGCTTCCCTATTTGCCCCATAACCCATTCCCCCAATAAACGTGACTATGAATTTATCACTTGGGAGGTTAAGCACCCTCCTTGCATTCTCCTTACTCATGCCCATGTACTTCTCACGTTCCTCAAGGTCAATTGCCAGTGGAATATACGTGGCTTTACTTCCAAACTTAGTTCTCAGCATCGAGTACTCAGTAAGGCTCACTGTTATTATCCTGCTAGCAAGTCTACCAGCAACCTCCTCGGCGAACTTGATCATGAGTCTCCTATGCATTGGCAATCCGAAATCAGGTAAACTCTCTATGGCGTGTAAATGGAGGATGAAGCCCTTTCCCAGTAGGCGGATTGGTACTGCAGCTAACCAGGGCCAAGCAGTCTCCATTACCACATAGTCACACTTATCTATTGATGAGTAAAGGTTGGGGTGAATGCCCGAGAAGTACAATGGTATTCTAACTAACTGCCTATTACTGAGTAATCCATGCCTATAGTAGAGGATATAGACATTGTAGCCCCTCCTCTTTAATTCCCTCGAAATCAAGTAAACCTGCTCATGAAGCCCCCCTCGCCTTGGATAAATCGTATAGGCCATTACGAAGCATACGTTAGTCATAATGAACCCCGTAACCCGTCTACGATTTTTAACGTTAAGCGTTCCCATGTGAAATCACTGCTAACCTTCACATAACCATTATCAGCTATTTTACGCTTTAAATAATTATCATTAATGAGCAGCATGATTTTATCCACATAATCAGTAATGTCATACCTAGCAACGAGAATCTCCTCGTTAACTTTAAACGTGGTTATTATTTCATAAAGTCTCGCCGTTACTACAGGTCTCCTTAGGGCCATCATTTCGGGAACCTTCGTTGGGAAAATGAAGTGAAGTTCGGGGGATTCCATGTATGGCGCAACTAGTATACTACACATGGATAATAGGTGTGGAATTTCATGCCTAGGAACATTACTAGTGAATATAATCCTTTCATTTAATCCTCTCTTAGCAGCTTCTTCACGGATAATCGGCAATAAGTCTCCTCCGCCAACTAACATGAACTTAACATCAATCCCGCTCTTTATTAACCTTGATAACATCGGTATTATTAGGTCTGCTCCATTTCTTCTCGTGAATGATCCAAGAAACCCTACTAATTCATCATGCGGACTAATATTCCTTGGCTTTAGGAATTCTGGGCTAACACCATTGGGAATCCACACCCTGTTCTCATGATTAATAAGCTTAAGAATAAGCTTGCTTGAGGATGATATCAACGTGGATTCCTTAGACTGAAGTTGAATAACCTTACTTGAAATGAGCCTATAAAGTTCGGAATCGCTGTTTTTCCACCAGGGGTCACCGAAATCAAGAACTAATGGTGCATCTATGAGTTTTAAAATTGGCAATATTGGTAATGCCTTTGTAAATGGGCTCGGCATTTGTACTAACACTAGATCCACTGAACCAGTTTTCATCAACGACCTAATTACTTGCAGGGGGAGCATCATGCTTGTTGTTGCATAGTATAGGGGACTACCAACATTTGGCTGATGAACTTCATTAACCTTATTATACTCAGTAATACCCCAGGGCGTAGTTATGAGAACTCTAAACCCCAATGCGGCAAACCCTTCAGCAAAACCCTGAACTCTATAGGTACCTCCTGTAACCCTATTACTAATCCAATCATTAATGACTAATGCATTTAGTGGCATTATTCATCCAATCTATGTAATGCCCGCAGTAAAATTATCCTTTATCATGATCAGTAGCTATTACTGTTATGAATGGTTCCATTGCATTTAAAACTAAGTTCTTGTTATTATGTTTATTCCGTCATTGTAAATTACCGTTGAGTTAGCAATGTCATGTAAGGCATCTTGGTAGTTGCTGAGGCTCACATCATTTGCTAGGTAAAGTAGGTCGTTTTTATTATAGTCGAACAATGGTCCCGGATAGGGGAATACCTTTGTTGTGTTAATATTACGTACATAGTTTATCACCTGATAATAAGTGAGCCAACTAGTGGTGTAATAGCTACCGAAGTTGTAATGGTAGCCAAGTGAGTAGATTATTGAGTATGATTGATATGTTATTGGGTTCCCAGCCGAGTAGTCCCAGTATATTGTTGACCCTGAGAAGATCAACCCAATGAAACTTAGTGCAATAAGCACAGCGATCACCAGATACTTAACACTACTCCTCATTCTCAGTAGGTATGGTAGGAGGAGTCCGGAGAGGATGGGTACTGAGTATGTGACAAGCCTATTACTGTAAGTGCCTGTTGCTAATGTTATTAAGGCATCCACAATTAAACCCCCTAGCGCTAGAGACACGTAGGCCTGTCTATAATTATCAGACTCCTTAAACCATAGCGAGACATACAATGCGACTATGGATACCAGTTCAAATAAGGCTATTGCATAGCCACCATATAGCTCATACTTATATACGATAGATCTAAGAGGATATACCGAACTATGGCTGGTCACTGCAAAGTAGACCGCGTGAGAAACCCTACCGGTGAATAAATTGATGAGCCTGATTATAGCTGTTGACGAGAATAGACCACTTATGACCGAAATATTAGTCGGTATGACATAGCTACTATACATTATGAAACTCATTGCAGTCACCACCGATGTAGTTAGCACCAAGGGTCTAAACTCCCTATACCTCCTAACAATTCTTAGGACCAGTAGGGAGAATAATGTAGCTAGAAGAATTGGGTCTTCTGTTGGATGGCCAAGTGTTAAGGTTACTGTGGCTAAACTGATTAAAATAATAGCCCTTAAGTCACCCCCAATAGCCATGGGTAGTAACGGCGCAATGAGCATTAGCACAACTATGTTGAAATCCTGGGGGCTGAAGTGAAATTGGTAAGACCATATCAGGGCAGTAAATATGAGTATTGCCAATGGCGCTAGCCCAATGTTCTTATCACCATTATTAACCATCCTCCTACCAACCACATAACTAATCAACCCTAGGGCTATAGGCTCAAGCATACCGTAGGCTGATGATAAATATATTGGCTGTACACCAAGCACCATGCTTGTGATAGCATTCCAGATGAAGGCTATTGGGTATGCGCCACCATCATACAGCCACTTGGCTATATTTGAGTAACCAAAGAGAGAGACCGCTAGCGACTCTGTAGTGTAAAGTGTTCCGTCAGGCAGGTATGGTGGAAATGGGCTTAATAGAAGTGGATAGCCCACGAAATACATGATGGCGATAAAGGCACATATTATGGTTAATGCATTACTTCTGTAACGGATTGACAACGCAAACGATGCTAACGTTGCGGAGAGGCCTATAAAGTAATACATGTTTAATGTACTTAGCACTCCCAGCGCTGCTGCAGTAAGATTAAGGTTCCTGACATTGTTGATTAGCGTTAACTGCGACTCATGGGCCGATATAGGCAGGATAACTACAGCCACTGCTAATAACGTTACTATAGGTACTAACTGCTTAATTGAGGCCATACTTACTGAGAAGCTCCTTAAATAAAATCTTCATTACATAGTACTCAGTCTTGGCGGTCTTATCCCTCGTCCTTGACAGGCTTTCCTCCCTGGCTATATGCAATACCGGATTACTTGGAACATATATTGTGTCTAAGCCCTTAAGCACAAGCTGTAGGCCGTAATACTGCTCAAAGCCTATCGCTCTCCTTAATAGCCTATGCTCGGGAAACCATACATCATAAACATAACTTGCCTTAAAACTCATATTAACACCCCTAAGGGGTAATGAAAAGCACTCTCTACCTGGGATAAATGGTCCATGGGCAACATTAAGATTCTTAGTCAAGTAAACCCCCATCCTATACTTCCTTAATAATGGGTGTGGTTTATTTAGCCATGGTCTAATAGCCCACCTATATAACTTAGTTGTTATTTTATCATCAGGTATTGGCATGAGCTTCATGTTTTCTAGGTTTAGATACATGTCCCTACTTGATATTCCAGCTATGCTTGGGTACATTATATGCAGTTTGATGTATCTTTCAATCCATTTACTTAAGGGTACCGCATCATCATCAGTGAATATTATAAGGTCACCCTTAGCCTCTTTCTTACCCATATTCATAGCACTGGTAACGTAACCACTCTTTTGCTCAATTATAACACAGGGTAAGTTGTTTCTACTGCACAAACCCTCAACATGCCCTAAGTAGCACCCCTTAACCACAAGAACCACCTCATTGGGCTTAACATTCTGATCCCTAAGGCCAGTAAGCAGGTAGCCAAGGTATTTGCATCCCTTACTTGGAACCACAATTGAAACCTTCATTTTATACCGCTATCATTAACATTATATTTTACATAAATCTACGGATTAGTTCCAAGTACCTACTGGCAATGTTAACATAATCGAACTGCCTCACAAATTCCTGTTCATTTTGAGATAGCCTTAACCATAGTTTTTCATCATCTAATAGCCTCTCTAAGGCGTTAGCATAATCTACTGGGTTATAACTATTTACCCTAATGCCGTTGAATCCATCAATAACGACCTCCTTAGGTACGGCACCTGAGACTACCACGGGTGTCCCGCATGCCATGGCTTCTAGTGATGCGTATGAGAATCCTTCGTAGCTGGATGGTAATATTAAAGCCTTTGCTCTACACAATATCTTCACTTTCTCTTCCTCAGGTATAGACCTCCTTAATATGATTGATTCATCACTAGGGGCATTAACCTGGTCACCAATGATCATCAACTTAACGTTATGACCCCTTTTCCGTAGAATTCTAACCGCCTCAATGCTGATTTGCGGATTCTTCACATGTCTTGTACCTATATGCACTATTACATCCTCCCTGGACTTAGAAGGTTCATAAGATTCCAGTTTCATGGGTATTGGAATCACATCGCACGAGTATCCAAGTACTGTATGCAACTCCCCTCTGGTTTTATTACTTACACAAGTTATTTCATCATAACTCTTTAAAATGCTCTTACCGAGGAAGAGGTACCTCCTGAATGTTAAGGCAGGGCCTAAATCATGAACCACAAGTATCTTGGGCTTAAACCTAAGCGGCACAATGCCATTAACAATAACTGCATCCACACCTTTCCTATGAAGTAGCTTAGAGCCACTCCACCACCAATCCCATGTGATTTTCAACCAAGGGTCACCCTGGCAGGGCCCAGTTTGCAACGTATAGATGGGTATGGTGGTGCTTAAGCCATGCATTTTTGCGAACCAATCTGGGAGCTGATCCTTAGCGATGCCGTTGTAGCACCACGTCATTATTAATGGGTCATGGCCAAGCTTAGCTAACCCCTCTACTAATAGGGCTATGAACCTGTTTACACCATCAAGGTGAGTTATGTACTCCCTCCTAATCAACACTATACGCATTTAACCACTCACCTACGGCTTCATTGCCAGTATTGCGATTACTTCGGCTAGGGTTAGCTTTAAGTCCAGCTTAATAACCCTATTTGACTCATGCCCCATCAATAGCTTAACAATAGTCTGAACCTTAGGATGCGTAAAGCTTTAGCAACTCATTAATTACCTTATCCCAAGTGGTCACGCTTTCCTTACCCTCAGCACCCAGTCTCTCGCCTAGCTTCCTATCCCTTATTAATTGTAGTATTGCGTCGGCGAGCGCCTTGGGGTTTCTTGGTGGTACTAGTAGTCCATTAACCATGTGCTTTACTCTGTATGGTATTTCACCCACTGCTGATGCCACCACTGGTTTGCCTCTGGCCCAGGCCTCGGTTATGGCTAGGGAGAATGTCTCAACGTAATTACTAATGCTTGGCAGGACTAATGCGGCAGATGCGTCTAATGCACTAATCTTCATTTCCTCGCTAACAAAGCCAGTGAAGATCACGTTCTTCCCCACTCCCAGTCTATTGGCGAGTTCCCTGTATGGTCCTTGGTTTCCTGGTCCTATTATTACGGCGGTTAGTGTGGGCTTTTCCTTTGTGGCGATGCTTATTGCTTTGATTAGCACGTCGATGCCCTTTAACCTGTGTAGTCTGCCTATGTAAACTACGAATGGGTCATTGATGTTGTACCTGGCCTTGAACTCCTCGGCCTTATTAGGTGTATTAAGTAATTCCTCGTTAACCCCGTCGGGGACGTAAATGGTGTCGATGCCGTATCTATTCTTTAGTATTTCCTTGTCCCTAAGGCTCTTGACAAGCTTAGTATCGCTGTTCCTAATGGCCTTTAGCACAGCCCACCTGCCATAAGGTGGGCCCAGTAACCTGACCAGTGGGTTTGGGTGATCACTAAGTGCGTCTACGGCCATGAAGTGCATGGCGGTCTTTGCCCCAAGTTTCTTGGCTTTCTCGATCATCTTAATGGTGAATAGGCTGTTTTGGCTGTGCCCATGAACAACGTCAGCGTTCTTAAGCAGGTCAATGGGGTACTCCAGTGGGTACGTTAGGTCTGGGTAGCCAAGCCTGGTGCTCCTAACCCTGTGCACGTGGACCCCATTCACCACCTCCTCCCTTGGTCTGCCTTCGGCGCCGTGCGTGCTTGTTATTACGTGGGCTTCGTGCCCGAGCTTGGCCATGTCTTCAGCTAACGCCTTAATCACATTCTCCAATCCACCTACCACGGGCCAGTAATGGTGAAATACATGGACTATTTTCATGTTTTGTTCCTTACTGCCTTTACTATTCCTCTTATTGCTGCTGGTCCGTTTAGTAGTGCGTATGTTGTTAGTATTGTGTAGCTTAGTATTTTCTTGGTTATGGGGTATTGCCATTTGTTCATGAAGTATGTGTGGTTTCTCCACTTCCAGTACATCCTATCCTCTAAGTCTGAATATCTGTCTCCTCCTTCCTCTACTGCGAGGTGATACGCGTAAAATCTTGGCTCAAAAACTATCTTATAGCCAAGCTTCCTGACTTGCCTTTGTAAGTCACTTTCTTCCCTATAACCCGTTCCGCCATAACTTTCATCATATTTAATGCCCAGATTTACGATTCTTGCTTTCATGGCTATTAAGTGTGTTGTGTATTCAACTTCTCTTGGTCCATGTTCCATATTCAACACTATGAAGCCCGTAACTCTCGTAAGCATATCTGCTAAGTGCGGTACGTTCAGCGCGAAATCTGGGTCAATTTTCCTCTTCCTTAAGTTAATACGCCTACCACCAACCATACCTACCGATTCATTTCTAAACCATTGCAACGCACCTTCTAAGCTCTTATCCCCTGGATATAAATAATCATCTTCATACTGTATTATCACATCATCAAGAACCAAATTTTCTCTAGCGATTTCGAATATTCTATTTCGAGCTCTCACAGAGCCCCTCCTACCAATTCTTACGTCATGAATAACCTCAAACCCGGCATCCTCAACCTCCTTAATCGCCTTAACGTAAAGCTCCGCCTCACTTGCCGATACTGAATCGGCGACCACGATGAATCCCCTAACTAGTTTACTGCCTAAGAATGATCTCAAACACAGCCCTAGTACCCTGGCCCTATTATACGAGGGAATACCCACGAACACCGCCATCAAAATCACCAAAGTCTAGGTGAGCACTGCGAAACTTTGTTAAGTTCAGCTTCAGTCTAATCACATCCTCCTCCCTGGGTAGTGAGCCTATGCCGCTATTCCTGAGCCTATTGTAGGTTATTACGTATGTTTCGTAGCCCCTGGATGCCGTGTACTCGGCTATTTTCCTCACGACCTCCTCCACACCGCCTATTACCGGCGTGTAGAATGGTGCTACGTGTATTATCCTCATTGCTTTAGAGTAGGTATGTTGTGGTTTCCTTTAGTTTCTCTGTGGTTGGGTCTACTTCGAGTCCTAGTGTTTCGAGCGTTGTTGCGCCAATCAGTACAATGTCTACGTCGTTTGATACGAGCATGTGGGTGTAGGCTTTCCTGCCCATGACCTCCACGATACCTACGCACTCGTCGAGTTCCGCGGCGCCCTTCGCCGTGGCTACCCTCCTCCTGCCTATAACGGGTAGCTGAAGCTCATCAGCAACTCTTCTAGGAACCGCAGTGAGGATGGTGCCTGTATCCACAGGAGCTTTGGCGGTTGTGGCTTTGCCTGTGAAGGGGTTCCTAATAACAGTGCCGATCAGGGTGAGGCTCATTTTATTAGCGCTGATTGGGGGTGTAGAAGGCTCTGTTGCTTGCTCCATCCACGCTGTGCGTTGAGCAATGATGTGTATAGCACTGTTTAGAATACTTCATACTTTAGCACTTTATTTGCTAAGTTAACCAGCGACTCTACGTCTCCAAGCCTTAGCCTAATATCGTCACTTCTCAGTTTCGCCTCGTGAAAGCCATCCACATGTAGTTTGTATGCTGAGTCCCACCAGTGGTAAAGCTCGTTTACCCCAAGCCTCTTCATAATACTAATCACAGCACTTTCAAGAAGGCATGTTGTCCACCTACCCCTCTTAACAGCCTCATCGGCTTCAGGCAATTTGAGGGCTATGGCAATGATCTTCACAGCCTCTTCAGCTGCTTTGTAGAGCTTCTCGCTTGCCTGCACGGGGTCCTTATCAATGAGCCCCCTACCCTCAGCCAGGAACCTCTCGGCAAGCTCTAGGTGCTGAAGAGCCTTCCCACCGGCTTCGTGAAATGCCATAGAACTCGCCTGAAATCAGTTGAGTTCTACACCAGAATCAATATACTTTTCTATAGCATTGTTTGCCCTTCTCCCGTCTCTTCCAAGCAGCCTCCTTAGTTTATAAGCTTTCGATAGGTCCACAGCTCTAACCTGCCCAACAACCATGAGGCTCCAGAGCTTTTTCCTAGCACTAGCTAGAAGCCCAAGCCCCGTGCACTACAGCACTCTTTATTTCATTTAGTGGATCTTAGCTTCCCTCAGTTTCCCGTGACCGGACCCACTTCGAAACCTAGTGCCTCGAGGGTTGCTACACCCATAAGTACCATGTTTACAACATCTTCCAACATCAGTATATGCGTATATGCCTTCCCGCCCATGGCCTCTACAATGCCTATGCATTCGTCAAGCTCCACGGTATCCCCTGCTCCTCAGCAATCTCCTCGGAACCACGGTTAGGGTAGCGCCCGTGTCGATTATCTAGTTTCATAGCTAAGCCTATAGTTATCTGCGCATGGTTCGTTGGTGCGGGTTCGATTTGCGGTTTTGACATACTTATTCCAGTCACGCCGTCTCCTTCAGCACCCTCCTTACTGCCTCTCTATGCAGTGGTGTTTGCCACGCTGTGTACTTGCTGATGCCCAGTTCTGGGTCCTTCTCTGGTGGTGGTTGGTCTATCCATAGGTAATCCTGCCTGAAGTACACGTCGTCCATGATTAGGTTCTCCTCAACCAGCCTATCCATTAACGGTAGTCTCTCCCTGATGAACAACGCGTCGGGGTCTTCGAGTGCCTCGGTTAGCCACTCCCTCTCTTCCTTGCTCAGTGACCTTACGAATTCTACTAGGCCCTTGGTCTTTATGATTTCCTCGACGGTTTTGTTCACGTCCCAGTTCGTTACATAGAGTCGTGCCAACATTCCCGGGTTACCGCCCGTGAGCCTCCATACGTCCTCAAACGGTGGTTTGGGGTTAGGTATCTTCCTGTACAATTCCTCGAAGCCGTTCTTTGGCATGTTCCATATTGTCATTAGTTCGGCCCACCTGTGCCTCCCTATCTCCCTCTTGGATATGCCCTCGCTTGTGGCTGCGAGTACCACAATATTTTCGTAGCTGTGCAGCGGGTACTCTATTAGGTTTAGTAGTCCTTTGACGTAGATTGCTGCCTGTTGCAGTCCGATTGCTTGGAATGCATCATCAACAATCACCGCAATCTTTGCCTTCCTAATGCTCAGTACCTTGTGTACGAAGTCGAAGACTGCCCAGGCAATCCTACCAAGGGCATTCTCGGCGAGCGCCCTTTCCACGAACTCCATGAACGCCCTTTTGATGTCTGGTATTGTTATGTCCGCGTTGAATGCCTTATCCAGCGGGTTTATGTAGAAGACTTCGTAACCGAGCTCCCTAAGCATTGCAGCTGCCTGCCTAAGTACTGCGGATTTACCGCAGCCCTCCGGTCCATAGATGACCATCGGGAACCTTGTACCCTTGACAGCCAACTCCTCAACCTGCCTAATCGCCCTATCCCTATCCGTGAACTCAACCTCCAGGTTGGGTAGGAACGGTAGCCTAACCCTCCCCATCCTCACCCAACCTCCTCAAGCGCCCTCCTCACAGCTTCCCTATGCAGTGGTGTCTGCCACGCCACGTGCCTACCTATGCCTAGTTCTGGGTCCCTCTCCGGCGGTGGCTCATCGATCCAGAACTGTGGCTCCCTGTGGTGCATGTTGTATATGACTAGGTTCTTCTCCACTAGCCACCTTAGTAAATCCTCAGGTGCGCCTCTACCCCAAAGCCTGTCCGGGTCCTCAATGGCTTCAGTGAGCCAGTTCCTCCATTTTCTGATTGTGTCCGTGGCTAAGTATTTACTGTCTATTAACCTCTTGACCACGTCCTCAGTACGCCAACCGCTTCCATAAAGCTCCGCAAGCATTCTCGGGTTTCCGCCGGTTAGTCTCCAGACTTCCTCGAAGGGTGGTTTATGCCCAGGTAATTTCTCGTAGAGCTGTCGAAAGCCCTCCTTGGGCATATTCCACATCGGCGCTAGATGAGCCCACAGGTGCCTACCGATCTCCTCCCTCGACAATCCCTCGCTCGTTGCGGCGATGGCAACAATCCTCTCGTAATCACCCGGCGGGTACTCGATTAGGTTTAGGAGGCTCTTTACGTAAAGCCCAGCCCTTTCAATACCAATCACTTGAAAGGCTTCATCAACAAGCACGGCGATTTTCCTCCTACCCCACGACCTAATTAGGTCCTTGACGATGTTTATTACCAGGTACGCAAGCCTGACTTGGGCAGCGGTGCCGGAGACCTCGGACACGGCATCAACGA